>ENA-OVGB01003049-OVGB01003049.1-human-gut-metagenome-genome-assembly--contig:-NODE-3049-length-10855-cov-3.967593_pt1 | contig 10855 bp, 10 predicted proteins | sample MGYA00237767_ERZ505413 | MGnify/ENA primary metagenome ERZ505413 (study PRJEB26158, sample SAMN06016410) | human gut metagenome | biome: human gut; feature: ankylosing spondylitis patient; material...
ATCTTTTGGGACAGGCATTTTACCCTCCCTATACGCTGGATATTGCGCTGCTGATTAAAATTGCGATTATAGGGATTACCTATGTCCTCCTGCAATATGCAGTGGAACTAATCTCCTATTACAATACCTATTGGCGAGCTTATCACGACACGGCAGACAAGCGTATTACATATATTCAAAAGCTGCGCCGTCAGAACCTCGGCTTCTTTTCCTCGAAGGAATCAGGGGAACTGATTAGCTCCTTTGCAAGTGATTTTGCCAATGTGGAGTACACCATGTGCTTCTGGCTGCCTTATCCCATCGGTGTAGGCTTTCTGTTGCTGCTTTCCTTTGTTTGTATGTTGTTCTTTGACTGGCGCATGGCGGTTGCGATTTTTGCAATGCTGCCCATCTGCACGATCCTGATGCTGCAAATTGCAAAGGTCAAGGAAAAACATAGCCGCTCCGTTATGGAGGCCAAGATAAGAGCTGCAACGCAGCTCAACGAATACCTGCACGGTATGAAAGATCTCAAAGCCTACCACCGTACCGGCAGCGGCTTCGAGGCGCTGAAAAAAGCGTTTTCTGATTTGCGCAGGGAATCCCTGCTGGACGAGGCCGTTGCAGGCAGCCTTTCCACTCTGTGCGCTTCGTTGGTCAAATTCGTTGTTCCCGTGACGGCGACAGTGGGGCTGTATCTGCTGATGGGCGGCAGTCTTACCATATTGGATTTCGCAGGCTTTCTTGTGATTGCCACAAAGCTGACCGAACCGGCGCTTACCCTTGTGAGCAGCATTTCAGCGCTGCGGGGCATGGCTCTCTCCGGTGAGCGGCTGGACAAGGTGATGACGATGCCCGACCCTTCTGGCGAGGACAAAATCTCCCATGGCGACAGCTATGCGTTTGACAGCGTTTCCTTCCACTATGCAGCGGATAGCAACGTGATCCATGGCGTGAGCTTTGAAACACCGGTAGGGGCACTCACTGCGCTGGTAGGACCCTCCGGCAGCGGTAAATCGACGCTTCTGCGGCTGATGGCACGATTCTGGGACTACCAGCATGGGCAGGTGCGCTTTGCCGGAAAAGAGCTTCGCAGCATCGCGCCGGAAAGCCTGCTTTCGCAGGTGTCTATGGTGATGCAGAACGCCTATCTGTTCCGGGGTACGATTCGGGAGAACCTATGCTTCGGGAATGAGTGCATCACCGAACAGCAGATGCTCGACGCCTGCCGAAAAGCACGCTGCCACGACTTCGTCTCCGCCTTACCGGAGGGCTATGATACGGTGGTAGGCGAAGGCGGCGCAACCCTGTCCGGGGGCGAGCGGCAGCGTATTTCGCTGGCAAGAGCGTTTTTGAAAGATGTCCCGATCCTGCTTCTGGACGAGCCTACCGCATCCCTTGACGCGGACAATGAAGCGATGGTGCAGAGAGCGTTGGATGAAATATCCAAAGAACGCACCGTAATCATGATCGCCCATCGGCTGAAAACCGTGCGCGGCGCACAGCAGATCCTTGTTCTTGAAAACGGAAGGGTCACACAAAAAGGAACCCATAACCAGCTTGTCAGGACAGACGGACTCTACTCACGACTGTGGGAATTGCAAAATCAGGCTGGAAACTATACTTTCAAACAATCTTAGGAGGAGAAACATGAAATCAAAATTTTTGAATCTCAAGGAGTTCGTCCTTGTTCTGCTGTTGGCCTGCTTGGAAACAGTAATCGGTCTTGTTGCTGCGATGCCTTTTGCAGCAAATCTTCAACTGGTATATTTTCTCGTTCCGGGACTTACGGGCTTGATTAACGGCATTATATATGTGCTTTTGATTAAAAAGTGCCCAAAAGTGGGGACGCAGTTTATCATTCCGTTTGTTTACGGGCTGTTATTCCTGTTTTCCGGCAGCGTCTATGTGTTTATGTTTTTTGCAATCTTAGCAGTGGCGAATGAACTGATTATGATAGGGGGATACGGGAAAAAAGTACGTCAGGCAATTCCCCACGTCCTCACATGGAGCCTTAATTCAATGGGCAGCACTCTTACTATGCTTCTCTTCCGGGACAGTATGGTGCAGACCTATGTGAAAATGGGGATGAGTGCAGTTGATGTGTCTTCTGTTGAGGGATTCTGGTTAGCTCCGCAAAATATTGCTATTGCGCTGGCCGCCGCTGCAATCTTGTCGGTTGCCGGATATGCGTTGGGTATGAAAATGTTCAGCAAGCACTTTAAGCCTGCCGGAATCGCATGATGGGAGCATACAGACAGGTACGTTTTCAAGCAAATCCGCTTACATGGTTGCTTCTGTGTTTGACGGGAATCATGTCGATTATTCTGGTACACTCTGAAATAGGCGGCTTGTGCCTTGCTGTGTTTTGCATTGCCATACATCTTTTGACAGGTCACTCAGACAAAGCGATTCCCTATTCTGTGTGCTACCTTGTTTTTACGGGTATCGCTTGGGGCGGAGTAAGACTTGTAGAAAGTGAGGTAGCCTTTTCGGTCAGTTCCATGTTGGCAAGTCTCGGTGTCCTTGGCAGAAAATCCATCATTCCTCTGTCCTTTGCTATCTGCCTTGCGAAAGAGCCTACCGGTTCTCTGCTTGCCTCCTTACAGGCAATGCGGCTCCCGAAGGCGGTGGGCATCGGGCTTGCCGTGCTGCTGCGGTTTTTCCCGACGATTGGCGGCGAGTATCGTGCGATCCGTGCTTCGCAGCGGTTTCGCGGGATCGGGGTAGGCGTGGTTCACACGCTTACCCATCTCCCCTCAACGGTGGAATACATACTGATCCCACTGATTCTGCGCACGATAAAAGTCGCCGAAGAACTCTCTGCCTCCATGACGGTGCGTGGAGTACGCTTTTCGGGGGAAACAATTTCCTACCGTCCTGTGCGCTTTACGGGAAAGGATGCTGCGCTCTGCGCGATGGCAGTTTTGATTCCCGCGGCTGTGTTTCTGCTGGAAAGGAGGGGCGTCTTTTGATTGAATTGAAAAACCTCTCCTTTTCCTACGAGAACTCAAGTGAAGCAAAGGGACAGCTCAGAGGTATCGACCTTCATGTAAAAAAGGGCGAGTTGGTGATCCTGTCCGGCAGAAGCGGCTGCGGCAAGACGACGTTGACCCGTATTCTCAACGGGCTTTGCCCCGGCTTTTATCCGGGAAAGCTGGAGGGCGGCTACTCTCTTGACGGTGAGGACGCACTGAAAATACCCATCCATCGTTTGGGGACGATGGTGGGAAGCGTCTTTCAGGATCCTCGCAGCCAGTTTTTCGCCACCAACACGACGGATGAGATTGTGCTGGGGATGGAGAACATCCCACTGGAGCGTCCGATCATGCAGGAGCGGTTGAACACGGTTTGCAAACAGATGAACATTGAAAGACTGATCGACCGAAGGATATTCCCTCTGTCCAGCGGCGAAAAGCAGCTTATCGCCATTGCCTCCGTCTGTGCAATGGAGCCGAAGGTTATCGTCCTGGATGAGCCGTCCGCAAATCTGGACAGCGAAGCGATGGTGCGCCTTGGCGCGCTGCTCTATCGGCTGAAAATGGCGGGGCATACGATGATCCTCTCGGAGCATCGGTTCCATTATGTGCGGGATTCCTTTGACCGGCTTGTTTTCATGGAGGATGGTGCGATTTCCGCCGTCTATGACCGGAAAGACGCCCTGTCCCTGACAGCGGAGCAGATGACGGCGATGGGACTTCGTCCCTTTGACGCACCGGCATTTCGCGTAGGCGGAGCATACCGACAGAATCAGGACGACGCCTTGCAGGTGTCCGCAATCTCCTGTATGCTGGACAGCCAGCAAATTTTGGAGGAAGTGAGCTTTGCCGCACAGAGCGGAAAGATACTTGCCATCGCCGGACCCAACGGCGCAGGCAAATCCACGCTTTGCCGCATCATCACAGGTTTATACCGGGCAATGGGTTCGGTTTCCCTCAATGGTGAAATCCTGAGGCGGAAGCGTCGCACACAAAAGTCCTTTTTTGTGCAGCAAGATTCCGATTATCAGCTCTATGCGCCTACTGTGCTGGACGAGTTTTCCCTCGGCAAAAAGGAAACGGCAGAGTTGAAAGAAACTGCGCTTTCCCGGTTGCGGGAGATGGGACTGGAAGCCTTTACGGATCGGCATCCTGCTTCGTTATCGGGAGGCCAGAAGCAGCGTCTGTTGCTGGCGCTGGCTGCGGCAAGCGGGAGAGGCCTGTTGGTGTTTGATGAACCTACCAGCGGCTTGGACGGTTTCAATATGCACCTGACGGTCGATCTGCTAAAACGGCTTGCCGGAGAAGGTCGCTGCATCCTGCTGATTACACATGATATGGAGCTAATCGCGGAGGCTGCGGATAGCGTTCTCTATATTGAGGGCGGCAAACTGCGCTATCACCGAAATGTTCTGCGGCAGATGGGAGACGATGATGGAAATTCGTAAATCCGGCGAGGATTATCTGGAGGCCATTCTGATTCTTGAACGGCAGTCCGGTGCGGTGCGCTCTATTGACCTTGCGCGGCACATGGGCTACTCCAAAGCCAGCATCAGCCACGCCACAAGTGCGCTACGCAAGGGAGGATTTCTTGTTATAGACAAAGGCGGCTGCCTGCGCATGACCGATAAGGGACGTGAGATAGCGGAAAGAATCTACGAGCGGCACCAGTTTTTTACGATGCAGTTGATCACTGCGGGCGTAGACCCGGAAATCGCCGAATACGAAGCCTGCCTGATTGAACACGCCGTCAGTCAGGACAGCTTCGAAAAAATCAGGGATGCGCACAAACAGGAAAAATAGAATAAAAATTGCCCGTCGTTCCAACTGCGCGGACAAAAGCAGCCAGCGGGTTAAGATTGTGCGTCTATGCCCGCTGGCTATTCTATAAGGTAAAGCGGCTATCCGCATGGATGGTCGCTTTTACTCACCGTTTTTCAACTTCTCTGCGCTTTGGCACAATGCAATATACCGCTCCGCTTCTGCATCACTCTTTCCGGCAAAGAAATCTGCCACAACTTTTGGAATTTCACGCGGTTTTTCGTCGTGAAACACCACGGCGTCAAGGCTGATTCTCATCTCCTTGGAAATGAGAGCCACGGTTTCAAACTTCGGATTGCTTTTGCAGTTTTCAATCTCAATAATCGTGCGCGTACACATGTTCAGTTTTTCAGCCAGTCCACGCTGTGTTATCTTCTGCTGGATTCGCTTCTCCCGAAGTTTGAGGGCAAAAAGGTCAAGAAAGTTCATCAGAAATCACCTCTCCTATATTTTATGGTGAGTTCTAATTCAGCTAAATATACACTCAACTCATGTCAAATGAGCTATACATCATAATTACGAAATATGTGAGGATGTCTTATGGGATTGACTGACAACAGGAGGTATCGCTAATGCGGCTATCCACCGCAAAGGAAGTGGATACAGAACATCTCAAAAAGAAACAGGTGTTGTAGAGACTTTTGCGAGCTGCACTTATCTATGTGAGTTGCAGCTCGTTTTCTGTACATCACAGATTATCTGCGATATAGCTCCGCCCAATTATGAAATAGAATTGCAAGGCACTCGTTCAGGCTTTTATGCCTGTGCGGGTGCCTTTTTGTTTGCACTGTTTTTCTTCTCTGTGGGCTGCCGCTCCCCGCCGCCCTCCGTTTGGATTCAACCGCAACCACGAACACAAACATCCAAACGGAGGAATACAACATGACAACGATCAATCTGCGGGAGCTTTACCCGTGGTACACCGAGGATGCCTTTATCGAGGTTTCCGATGAAGTAGCTGCGTTTCTCGAAGAAGATAAGCGGCTTCAGATCAACTACGCGCAGTACATCCGCGACAACCGGGCGTTCTACTCGCTGGACGCAGGCGACGGCATCGAGGCTGAGGCGCTGAATCTGCCGGAGCAGCCGGACGAGGCGCTGGAGCGCATGGAACTGGAGCGGCTGCTGAAAGAGGGACTGGCGCAGCTCACGCCCGCGCAGCGGCGGCGTGTCATTGCGTACATAGTTGGCGGACTGTCTCAGTTGCAGATCGCTGCAAGAGAAAACACCACTCAACCTGCCGTGCATCATTCCGTTCGCAAAGGGCTTTCCCATTTGAAGAGAATTTTGAAAAATTTCGACTGAGGGGGTTATAAAAAGCCCGATTTTTCTTGAGGTATATGAGAGGGATATTCTTCTTTCTCGCCTCTGCTCCTTGACAACCGCATAGACACCGGTATCAGCACAGACCCCGCGCGGCTGAAAAGCCAAGCGACAAAAGGCGCGCCGCCATGACGACAGACCTCCCATCCTTCGGGACGGGCGGCTGTCCGAGCGATCTACGCAGCCTTTGACCCGATGCGTGGCAGCATCGGGCGCGATGACAGCGCGGGCGATACGCAACCCCAGCTACGGCCTCCCACTGACTTGAGGGGGATTCCTGCGGCGTTCGTGAGCCTTACAAGCCACGGCGCTGGTGGGAATGGGACAGCCTTGCCAAAGGCGGCTGATACCGGTCCCAGAGGCGATATATGCCTCGCGCCGGGGGCTGTGACAAATACGGCGGAACAAAACTACATGACACAACATACGCAGACAGCCGCGCCGGTGCAGTATCATGCAACATGACAGCAATCCCTCCGGCGCGGCTGCTCTGCCGGAACGAATACGAACAAGCCCCGCTGTCATATCGTGGCAGCGGGACTAAATTGATAAATCGGAGGTGCGTTTATGCAGAAGCAAGCCATCCCCAAAGAGCCGGTCGCCTCTTATAAGGAGGTCAGGATCGGCAAGACCCTCTATCGCGTGACAAGCGTGTTTTCCGGCGAAAAGGACCTTGGCAGGACGCTGGAGCAGCTTGCGGTGCGCCGCGCCATGACAGAGTTGGACGCTCCCGCGACCGCGCAGCCCTGTCACGCATCTTAACAGACAATCAGCCTCCCTGCGGCGGCATCCTTGCGCGAAGATGGTATCCCCGGTATCATATTCTTGCAGGGAAAACCTGCGAGAGCCATCACGCCGCACGGATGTATGAATCGCAGAGAATCGGGAGGTAAAATACAGATGATCGAAAAGACATACAACGTAGGCATCTATTGCAGGCTCAGCAACGACGATGAGCGCGATGGGGAGTCCGTATCCATTGAAAATCAGAAGCTCCTGCTGCAAAGCTATGTGCGTCAGCGGGGCTGGAACGAGATCGCGGTGTACTGCGACGACGGGTACTCAGGTACGAATTTCGACAGACCCGGCGTCAAACGCCTCATCGAAGATGCAAAAGCCAAGAAAATCAACCTCATTCTGGTAAAAGACCTATCGCGCTTTGGGCGTAACTACATCGAGTTCGGTCAGTACACGGACTACCTGTTCCCCTCGCTGGGCTGCCGTTTTATCGCGCTGAACAACGGCATCGACACCATGAGTGACAACGGCAGCACCGACGTTATGTGCTTCTTGAACTTATTTAACGAGTTTTACAGCCGGGACACCTCCAAGAAGGTCAAGGCGGTCAAAAGAGCCTGCGCGGAAAGCGGCAAGTTCATGGGAACCTACCCCGCCTACGGCTACAAGCGCGACCCGGAGGATAAGCACCATCTTATCATCGACGAGGAAACCGCCCCTACCGTGCGCCGCATCTTCGCCATGCGCGCCGCCGGCACAGGCTTCCGCGCCATCGCCGTCACGCTCAACGAGGAGGGCGTTCTGCCGCCCGGTGCGCTCTACTATCAGCGCAAGGGGCGCAGCGACCCGCGCAACGTCAACCACAAGTGGGCGGAAACCACCGTCAAAGCTCTCATCCGCAGTGAGGTCTACATCGGGAACATGGTGCAGGGCAAAACCGGCACGCTGTCCTACAAGTCCAGAAAGCTCATCAACAAGCCGGAGGAGGAATGGATACGGGTGGAGGGCACCCATGAACCCATCATCTCCCGCGAGGTATGGGATACCGTGGTCAGCATCGACAAAAAGAAGGTGCGCAAGACGCCGCCCACGGACGGCATCCGCAGCATCTTCACCGGCCTTGTCTACTGCGCAGACTGCGGCTTCAAGATGCGCAACCACATCGAGCGCTTCACCTATAAGGACGGAACGCCGGGGCGGTACAGCTCCTTTATCTGCGGCAACTATGCCAGAAGCGGCAAAAGCGCCTGCACCATCCACTCCATCTATGAGAATGTGCTGGAGGAGCTGGTGCTGACGGACATCCGGGAAAAGGCGCGCTTCGTCGAGTGCGACGGTGAGCGCCTTGCCGAGCAGATCAGCCGCATGAAGGAAAAGGAAAGCCGCAGCCGCGTTATCTCCTATGAACAGGAGCTGAAAGCGGCAGCGGCGCGTATGATCGAGCTGGAACGGCTGATGCAGAATCTCTATGAGGACAAATGCACCGGCGCGATCCCCCAGACGGTCTTTCAGACTCTCATGCGGAAATACGAAACCGAACGGGCGGAAAAAGCCTCCGCCATACCGGAGCTGGAGCAGAAGGTCAGGGCGCAGCTTGAAAACCGACAGGACGCAAACCGCTGGATGGAGGTCATCCGCCGCTACACCGAGATCACGGCGCTGGACGAGAGCATCCTCTTTGAACTGGTGGACCGCATCGAGGTAGGCGAGGCGCGGAAGGTCAACGGACAGCGCATCTGCGACGTCAAGGTGGTCTACCGCTACGTCGGCAGCGTGGACGACGCGCTGGCACAGGAGAGGCTGGAAGCGTATGAAAAAGCTATATAAGGTCGGCATCTACTGCCGACTGAGCGTAGACGACACCTCCAACTCCGCCAAGGCGAAAAACTATATCCCCGCTGATGAATCCGTCAGCATCGAGAATCAATATGAACTGCTTTCCAAATTCGTAATGCTCAACGGCTGGACGGAGGTCAAGTCCTACCGGGACGACGGTTATAGCGGGGGGAATTTTCAACGCCCCGGATTCCTGGAGATGCTGGAGGACGCGCGGCACGGCCTCATCAACCTGATCCTTGTGAAAGACCTATCGCGGCTGGGCCGTGATTTTGTGGAGGTCGGACGCTATACCGACGTCATTTTCCCCTCGTTGGGCTGCCGCTTCGTATCCGTCCTTGACTGCCTCGACACCGAGGGCGACAACACGGATATGCTGCACTTCCGCAGTCTGATGAACGACTACCACTTGAAAGACCTCTCCAATAAGGTAAAATCCGTTCTCCACGCCAAAATGCGCAGCGGCCAGTATATCGCCGCCTACGCCCCCTACGGCTACCGCAAGAGCGAGGAGGACAGACACCGGCTGGTGATCGACGTGGAAGCAGCCGCCGTGGTGCGCCGGATGTTTGAGCTGCGGCGGGCAGGCATGGCCTACGGCAAGATCGCCGCCGTGCTGAACAGCGAGGGCATTTTGTCCCCACGCTGGTATTGGGCAAAGCTGTACGGCAACGGCTCCTGCAAGTACGCGAACCTTTGGATGTACGCCACGGTGAAGAACATACTTACAAACGAGGTCTACACCGGAAATCTCATTCAGAACCAGACCGGCTCGCGCTCCTATAAGGACGACACCATGATCTATAAGCCGGAATCCGAATGGATACGGCATGAGGCTCTGCATGAAGCCATCATCTCGCCGGAGGTATGGAATGAAGTGCAGGCAATCAACCGGGAAAGGACGCGGCTCTCGGCGGACAACGCGCCGCCGAAGGCCTTTCTGTTCACCGGCAAGCTCGTCTGCGCCGACTGCAAAGCACCCCTTCAGGGCAACCGGGAGACGCAGCGCCGCAAGAACGGCACGTCCAAAAAGTACGTTTCCTATTTCTGCTCCCGCTATACGGCCTCCGGCTACGGCGCGTGTTCCCGGCACACCATCTATGAGATGACGCTGACGGAGCTTGTATTGAGCGAGATCCGCGCCCATGCCGAGGCGCTGGAACTGGACGAAGCTGCCATGCTGGACAGGCTGCAAGCGCAGCGCACCGCCGCAGACGCCGAGCGTCTGGAAAGCGTCCGGCAGGAGATCGGGAAGCTGCGCCGCCGCGTCTATGAGCTGGAGCAAATGACCGCCAAGCTCTATGAGGACAAGGTTTGCGGCAGCATCAGCGCAGCGTCCTTCGCCGTGCTGCTTGAAAAGACCGAGCAGGAGCGCCGCCAGCGAACCGACCGGCTGGATACGCTTCTTGCGGAAGTCAGGGAGTATGAGCAGAGCGCCGCCGACATTCAAAGCTGGGCGGCAGTCGTCCGAAAGCACCTGCACATACGGGGGCTTGACCGTGAAACGGTGGACGAGCTGATCGACCGCATTGAGGTCGGAGAAAAGACCGTCATTGATGGGAAAAACGTCCGGGACATCAAAATCTACTACCGCTTTGTCGGGAATATCTGAATGGAGGTCAGATCATGGATAGCAGCAAAAGCAAGCGTGTGGTATTATATTGCCGGGTAGCAACGCAGGCGCAGCTTGACGGCGATCACGCGCTGGAAGCACAAAGCGCCCGGCTGCATGAGCAGGCCGAGCGGCTGGGTTATGAAATCGTGGGAGAAGTCAGCGAGTATGAAAAAGGAACTTCGCTTGACCGCGACGGCTGGAAAAGGGCTTGTCAGAAGGCGGTGAAGCAAAAGGCGGACATCCTCCTTGTTGCCGATCTTACACGGATAGCGCGCGATCCGATCCTTTGGATGCAGGCTTTGCGCGAGTTAAGCGGCAAGGGCGTCTGGATTCAGTCCGCTGCTGAACCGGATGCGTTTCAGGTAAATCCCCTTTTTCACCTATGGCTGCCGCCCGGAATCCAATGGCAGCTTGCACTCCATGAACTATGGAAAACTTACCGCAGGAACAACGAAAACAGCGATTGATACAGTCAAAACCGTCCGAAAAGGGAGAAATCATTACTTACCTTTCCCAAATGGGAGATGTTCTTCATAATGTTGCGGAAAGGGGTAAAATCATCGTC
>ENA-OVGB01003056-OVGB01003056.1-human-gut-metagenome-genome-assembly--contig:-NODE-3056-length-10829-cov-3.028402_pt1 | contig 10829 bp, 8 predicted proteins | sample MGYA00237767_ERZ505413 | MGnify/ENA primary metagenome ERZ505413 (study PRJEB26158, sample SAMN06016410) | human gut metagenome | biome: human gut; feature: ankylosing spondylitis patient; material...
TCTTGAAGGAGCTGCTAATAAAGCAGTCGATGTATTTTATATTACGCCGACCTGTATCTGGGATTGGAAAGATCAGTCCGGGCAAACAATCCATTATATGGATGTTACCAATTCGGCACAGCGATCTTTAGTGGATGGATCCAATGCTTTGGCATATGCGTTGTTTGAGAAAAGCTGCAATTTCTATTCGCCCTATTATCGGCAGATTACCATGAATTCCTGGTTTGAATCCGAAGAGGTAATCAATGAGCGTTATGCAGTTGCCCATGAAGATGTAGTTCGAGCATTTAAATATTATTTGGAGCATTATAACAATGGGCGTCCGTTTATTTTGGCTGGACATAGCCAAGGAGCAAAAGCTGTGATCGAACTGTTAAAGCACTCTGTCACTCCAGAACAGTATCAGCGGATGGTGGCTGCCTATGCGTTTGGCTTTTCGGTCGGAAGTAATGAGTTGGCACAAAGTCCTCTTTTGAAGCCTGCGTCCGGTGCTGATGATATTGGGGCGTTGGTGCTGTTTAACAGCGTGTCGAAACCTGAAGCATGTTCTCCACTGTTTGCTAATAATGTGGTTTGTATTAATCCGGTTAATTGGACTGTTGACGGTACGTATGCTCCGGCTTCGGAAAATCCTGGGTCTGTGTTTTTTGATTCAGAAGGACATGCTGATACCCTATTCCATGCTGTCGGTGTAGGCATGACGAATGATCGGCATACTTTATTGATTGATGGATTGTCAGATGATGATTATTATATTCCGTCTATTGAGCAGTTATTCCCCAAAGGAAACTATCATGTTCAGGAGTTAAACCTCTATTTTCTCAGTGTGCAGCGAAATATTGCTAATCGTATCGATCGTTACAATAATTCTCACAACCATCAATAGCAGGGCTGTTGGGTAGCTTAGAATGATAACTTGAGGGTTTAGATAGAGGCTCCAGGAGAATTTTCATTTGCTGTTTTTTGCAAATTTATTGGATATGTTTCTCCTCTTGCTTTTGTAGTCAGAAGTGAATGAAAATATAGAAAATAAAAAAACCTTAGAATTTGTGATTCTAAGGCTTTGCGGTATGGACGGGACTCGAACCCGCGACCTCCTGCGTGACAGGCAGGCATTCTAACCAGCTGAACTACCACACCGTTTTTAAGTACTGAGCAACTTTGTTTCTCAATTGCGATGCAAAGATAGGTGTTTTTTTTAATTCTCCAAAGAGTTTCGGCGAAAAATCTACGTTTTTACTCATTTTTTTTCTTCTTGCTCGGGTCGCTCGAAGATAGAAAAATTGACGCTTCCGTAGGTTCGTTTCTCTTTGAAATCGGGCAAATGACTTACGTCCAGATTTTTGGAATGTTCGAAAATAAACCAACCTCCAGGTTTAAGTAAATTTTGTGTTCGTACCAATTCCGGGATCGTTTCACTGCCTTCAATGTCGTATGGGGCATCGGCAAAGATAATATCGAACTGTTTGGTGCAACTTTTTAAGTAAAGAAAGGCGTTTGCTTTAACGGGATGGAGTTGGGTGAACCCAAATTTTTGGGCCATGCTTCGGATGTAGTTGTAGTGAATAGCGTTAATCTCGACAGCAATGATCTTTCCGGCACCACGTGAGGCAAACTCGTAACTGATCGAACCGGTACCTGAAAACAGGTCCAGCACCTCTACCCCGTCCAGATCCCAATAACTGGTAATGACGTTAAACAGATTCTCTTTGGCAAAATCTGTGGTCGGTCTGGCTCGCAAATTTTTGGGAGGTTGAATAATTCTTCCTTTGTATCGTCCGCTAACGATTCGCATCGAAGCAATATATTAAGTTGTTAAAATTGATTTCGTCGTTGCGCAAGGATTTGGGAATGCGTTTTTTTAGGTCTGAATCCAGTTGCGGTTTGTAATAGCTTTTCAACTCCTTGCGAATTTCTGCAGTGTTTTCACCCGTCAATAACAGATCAAAATCTCGCAGATTGTATTGTTGATTCAGTTGTTGTATATAAAAGAGCAGATCGGTAATCTCGGCACAAGGTAGTGTTTCGGCATAACGTAAACGATCATCCTTGATGGTGATGTTGGCCCAATCGTCACAAAAGTTAACTTCGAGTGTCGCATTTTGGTGGGCTTTGGTAATGGCGATTTGCAGTGGATGCAACCAGTGTGTATGATCTCCGTATAGGGTTTGGGCTTTCTGCACGAGAAAAGTCGGAGCGGCCATTATGGCAGTGATGCCATTGGATGAGGAATGCAGTAGCTGTTCGTCCTTTTCTACCTGGATGCCGTTAGCGTGCATATATGCCAAAGCATCGCCATCTGCTAATTCATCGGGTACTAAGCATGTCTTCTCTGTCGCCAAGATGATGGCTACATCTTTATAAGGTAGATTTAATGCCGGAAGGGCTCCGAAGAGTACGGACAGATTCTCTTCGGTAGATTTATCGCGATTGAATTTGCGTATGTCGGCTTGTTCTATTTTGGAGTCCGACATAACACAGTATTGCAAAGCTGAGTGTGAAACCTGTAGGGACAGGTTCAATTTCGAAGCCTGTTCAGAGGTGATATTTTGTTTGGTCAAGGACATCGTCTGTCGTGGCTTTTTGCCTTGGTTTTCGTAAGTTTGTACTATCGTGTAAAGATGTTAATCTTCTCCTTGTAATATGCTGTCGGAACATTTAGCGTCTCAAATTTATCGAAATTTTGCCTTTGAGCCAACTGCAGGTCAAAAAAATGCCATCGAGGCTTTTGCCGATTTTTTGACCGCTTCCGATTATCATCGGATTTTGATTCTCAATGGTTATGCCGGTACCGGTAAAACTTCATTGATTTCGGCTTTGGTTAAGACGTTGGAATCGATCAAAATCAAAACGATTCTGCTTGCTCCGACCGGCCGTGCTGCCAAAGTGGTCAGTCGCTACTCTGGCCATTCGGCGTACACCATCCACAAAAAAATCTATCGACAAAAATCCTTAGCGACAGCTGAAGCTCAATTCTCTTTGGATTACAATCGCGAAAAAGATGCAGTGTTTATTGTGGATGAGGCATCGATGTTGGCCAACTATTCGCTCGATGCGTCGGCGTTTGGATCAGGAAATTTGCTCGATGATTTAGTTAGTTATGTGCGTCAGGGTAGTCGATGTCGGTTGATCTTTGTCGGAGATAGTGCTCAGTTGCCGCCTGTGGGACTGGACTGTAGCCCAGCCCTTGATCCAGAGAAGATGCGGGCTTATGGAGATGTTCTCTATGTTCCATTGGACGAGGTGATGCGCCAGCAGGATAGTTCGGGAATCCTGTTCAATGCTACGTTGGTGAGGTGTATGTTGTCGGCTGATATTATCGATATTCCGATGTTTGACCTCTCTTTTGACGATGTTGAGCATGTCGAAGGTGGGGAGATTTTGGAGCGTATTCAGGATGCTTATGATAAATATGGTATGGAGGAGACGCTGATTATTACCCGGTCGAACAAGCGGGCAAACCGTTTTAATGAGGGGGTACGGCGTAATGTGCTCTATGCTGAGGAGGAGATCGGGTCAGGCGATATGTTGATGGTTGTGAAAAATAACTATTACTATACTGAACGTGAAAAGGATTGCAAGGTAGATTTTATTGCCAATGGAGATACGGCGCAATTGGTCCGGATTCGCCATTTCCATGACTTTTATGGTTTCCGATTTGCGGATGCGCTGTTGCGATTCCCGGATTATGACGAGTTGGAGCTGGAGGGTAAAATTTATGTAGACGGAGTGAAGGAACGGGATTATCTGCTGAATGACACTCCCTCCATTTCTTTTTCTATGTGCGTGTATGATGTGTATTCCAGAGATTTCCTGGGCGTTCTCTACATCAACTGTTCTCAGGAAATTTTTTCTCTGGATACGGTAAATGTACTGCCGGAAGCAACGGAATTCGTGATTAAACGGGAGAACGAAATTCTGTATAAAAGCAATCCTTTTGACTGGGAGAATTCATCTGAAACTAATAAGGAAAGTCACAAAATAGAATACAATCAGGAAATCGCAGGAGAGGGTGTGACTTTGACCGCAGTTTTTGACAAAGCAGGGCTGGCTGCTGATTTCAGGGTGACCTTGTCCTTAATGCTTTTTGCGCTGGTGGTATTTTTGATTTTGTTTATTGTGCTGGCTTATTTTCTTGCCAGATATCTCACAGAACCAATTACGGTACTGAGCCATATTATGGCCCATCCTAGGGAAAAGAACAGAGCTGTGGAGTCTCCTTATATGAATCGTACAGATGAGATCGGAACCTTGTACAATCAATATCAGACCATGCTGGAGGAAAACAATCACTACATTAAATCCGAGTACGAAAACAAAATGATCCTGATGGACACCCAGATGAAAGCACTGGAATCTCAGATCAATGCCCACTTCCTTTATAATACTCTGGAAGCAATCAACAGTCTGGCAGAGATTGAAGGAGCAGAAGACATTTCCGTTATGGCACTGGCTCTTGGAGATATGTTCCGTTATAGCATCAAAACCAAAGGGGCGCTGGTGACATTGGAGAAAGAATTGGCTCATGTGAAGAATTTTGTTGCCATTCAGCAGATCCGCTTTGACAATGGATTTCGCTTTGAGATGGATGTACCGGAAGAATTGTACTCTTGCCGTATTCTGAAGCTGATTCTTCAGCCTCTGGTGGAGAATGCCCTGTATCATGGTCTGCTTCATTGTAATGCAGGAAGTTCTATTTATTTATCTGCTAGGAAGGAAAACAAAATTATATATTTTACAGTGAAAGATGATGGTGTAGGAATGGCGTCAGAGACTCTGGAACAGCTTCAGAAGCTTCTGGAAGAGAAGCCGAAATTCGGGGAACTAAGCCAGCATGCCAATGAAAGCATTGGCCTTAAGAACATCAATGCCCGTATCAGGCTATATTATGGAGAAGACTATGGTCTTTCTGTTAAGAGTGAGCAGGGATGTGGCACAACTGTACAGATTAAGATTCCGGAGCTAGCAGAAGAAACAAAAGAGGAAGCGTAAAAGGGAATGGAGTGGGTGATATGTATACATATGTTGTGATTGATGATGAGCCATTGATCCGACGGGGAATTCTGAAAAAGCTGGAGAATTATCCGGGGATTCAATGTGTTGCACAGGCTTCCAACGGAAAAGCTGCGCTGGAGCAAATCGAAGAAAAGGATCCTGATTTTGTTATTACGGATATGAAAATGCCAATCATGGATGGAACCCAGCTTTTGCCGGTCCTTTCCACTCAGTATCCGGAAAAATATATTATTGTAATTAGTGGCTACAAAGACTTCGATTACGCAAAGGAAGCCCTGCGCGCCAAGACCCTGGATTATATTGTGAAGCCATTCAGCAGGGAAGCTTTGTGCAGTGCAGTGGATAAAGCAGTGGAACTGCTGCAGAGCAGGGAAACACTGCAGGAAAAAATAACTTTGGATGAGGCGGAAAAGGAAAAGCTGAAATACGAGTATGACAGACAGATTCTGAGAAATGTATTGTTTGGAACAGACAGGGATGTTTCAGGTCTCACTTCACAAAAAGCAAGAGAAATACAAAATGGCAGCCAGTATGTGCTGCTGACGGTTACTATGCAGGAAAAACTGGATGAAAAGGTACTGTCAGAATTTCTTTTAACCCGGGATCTGGATGTACAGACAGTTTTGTTTACCAGAGATCATACAGAAAATATGTGTTTTTTGCTCCTTGCTTTTCCAAAAGAAAAAAGTGTACTGCAAAGAGAGATTATGGATATAAAGAATATGCTGGATGATTTTTTCAAAAGCATCAGTGGGCATCCTTTCTATGGAATCAGCGGTGTCCACAAGTCTCTTGGGGAGCTTCACAAAGCCTTTCTGGAAACTACAGAGGCTATGAACCAGATGACCCTAGAACAGAAAGTCAATTATGTATTTTATGCGGAAAATAAGGAAAATGGCTGTGTATTAGAGTGGCCCAAGCTGGAACTGTTTCTTTTCCTGGTTGAGTCGGGAAAAAAAGATGAAATGGAAACGGTATTTCCGGAATTGTTTCATTATTTTGCCAGGAATGAAAAATGCCGCTTAAAGGATGCCAAGGATTACTGTCTGGAAATTACAGAGACATTGAAAAAATCCCTTCCAAAAGATATGCAGATACACAAAAGCACAGCCACCAGTCTGAATCTGATCACGAATCTGAATTTTATATTCAGCTTTTCAGAGTTGGAGGAATATTTTCAGCGCTTTTTCAGAAATATGTCCATGGCTTTTGAAAGTGTCGGTTTCTACTCAGAAAAAGACATTTTGGAGAACATAAAAAATTATGTGGATTTTCATTATGAAAAAGATCTGACCCAAGAATTTGTGGCCTCCCTGTTTCGCCTGAACCGCAGTTACCTAAGCTCCGCATTTAAAGCACGTACCGGAACCAGCTTTGTGGATTATGTAAATCAGGTGCGAATCAGCCATGCCAAGGAAATGCTGAAAAAAACAGATAAAAAGACCTACCAGATCGCGCAGGCTGTGGGTTATGAGAATGCAAAATATTTTTTCCGTGTATTCAAGAAAATGGAAGGAATTACACCGGAGCAGTACCGAAACCAGTAACATGCCTGTTATGGCAAATATGCGGTTTTGGGGAAGACATGGGGAAAGTAATGAAAATCGGTCAAAACACTTGACAACAGCCACTTTAGCATACTAAAATGGACAGGATATACGAGGAGGACACACCAAACAGGCATTGGCCAAAGGAGGAATTTATGAAAAAATATACCGAAATGAATCATGATGAGCTTCTGGCACTGAAAAAAGAGCTGGACAAAGAGTTTGAAGAGATCAAAGCACAGGGACTTGCGCTTGACATGTCAAGAGGAAAACCAAGTAATGCACAGCTTGATCTTTCCATGGAAATGATGGATGTTCTGAAGGGCGATTCTAACCTGAAATGCGAAACAGGAGTTGATTGCCGTAACTATGGTGTAATCGACGGTATTCCGGAAGCAAAACGTCTTCTTGGAGAGATGTCAGAGGTAGACCCGGAACACATTATCATTTACGGAAACTCAAGCCTGAATGTTATGTTCGACAGTATTGCACGTTCCATGACTCAGGGTGTAATGGGAAATACTCCGTGGTGCAAGCTTGACAAGGTGAAATTCCTCTGTCCGGTACCAGGATATGATCGTCATTTCAAGATTACAGAGTTCTTTGGAATTGAAATGATTAACGTACCTATGACTCCGGAGGGACCGGATATGGACATGGTAGAGAAGCTGGTAAGCGAAGATGACGCAATCAAAGGAATCTGGTGCGTACCGAAATATTCCAACCCGCAGGGCTATACCTATTCCAAGGAAACTGTAGAGCGTTTTGCAAGACTGAAACCGGCAGCACCTGACTTCCGTATTTACTGGGATAACGCATACAGCATCCATCATCTCTATGATGAGAACCAGGACTTCCTCGTAGAGATCCTTGAGGAATGTAAAAAAGCCGGAAATCCTGACCTTGTTTACAAATTTACATCCACTTCCAAGGTAAGCTTCCCAGGCTCCGGTATCGCAGCTGTTGCAGCTTCCAAGGCAAACCTGAATGATTTCCGCAACTATATGCAGATTCAGACAATCGGACATGACAAGCTGAATCAGCTTCGTCACGTAAGATTCTTTAAGGACCTTGAGGGTCTTCATGCACACATGAGAAAGCATGCAGACATTCTCCGCCCGAAATTTGAGCTTGTACTGGATACTCTGGACAAAGAGCTTGGCGGACTTGGAATCGGTGAGTGGACAAAGCCTCACGGCGGATACTTCATTTCCTTTGATTCCTTAGACGGCTGCGCAAAAGCAATCGTTGCAAAAGCAAAAGAAGCAGGAGTGGTTCTTACTGGCGCAGGTGCAACCTACCCATACGGCAAAGATCCGAAAGACTCTAATATCCGTATTGCACCGTCCTTCCCTACACTGGAAGATCTGGGCAAAGCGGCACAGGTATTCGTGCTTTGCGTGAAGCTTGTAAGTGTAGAGAAACTTCTGGGTTAATAGTAAACCTTGCGTTATACGAGGATTTTAGCGTGTAACCTTGCATAGACTGTAAAAGTGCCAGATTGCATAAGGTCTGGCACGTGAATGAAATCTTCTATCTATTCAGTCAGGGAGGAAGCTATGCCAAAAAATAAGGAAAAAGCAGGCACAGGAAGAAAAATCGTAATCTCACTGGTGATTTTGCTTTTGCTTCTCACAGCAGGAGCTTACGGATATGGTGTTTACTATTTTTCCAGTCACTTCCTTCCTGGCTCAATGGTAAACGGTTTTAATTGCTCTTATATGACCAGGGAGGACACAGAGAGCCTTTTGGATCAGCGCGTAAAAGCTTACGTACTTGCAGTAGAGACGATGAAAAACGGACAGGAAGCCATATCTGCAAAGGATGTGGACCTGTCTTATGTTTCTACAGGAATTATCAGGAAACTGATCCGGGATCAGGAACGCTTTACATGGTTTCTGGTTTTCAATCAGAACAAAAATTATGATATATCAGAATCTCTTAGTTATAATACTGAGATGATGTCTCAGACAGTAGATAATCTGAAGTGTATGCAGGCGGATAATATTGTGCAGCCTGTGGATGCACAGATTCAGGATACAGGTGAGTGCTTCGAGATCATTCCCGAAGTAACAGGAAATGCCCTGGATCGTACCAAAACAGAAGAAGTGATCGCAGGCGCTATGCTGCGTGGCAGGACTTCTGTAAATCTGGAAGAAGAAAGCTGTTACCTGAAGCCCTCTGTATACAGTACAGATACACAGCTTCAGGCTAATTGTGAAAAAATGAATCAGCTTTGTGATATCATCATTACATATGATTTTGCTGACCGTACAGAAACAGTAGACCGTACCGTGATCAAAAACTGGTTCGGCTATGATCAGGATGGAAATGTGATCCTGGACGAGAAACTTGTGCGCCAGTATGTTTCCAATTTAGGGCTGATTTATGATACCATGGGTCAGACAAGAACTTTTCAGACCTATGACAATCGTGAAGTAGAAATCAAGGGCGGCGATTACGGCTGGGTCATCGATCAGGATGCAGAGGTGCACGCTCTGATCGAAGCCATTGAAAGTGGTGTAACCCAGGTACGTGAGCCTGTTTATCTGTATTCAGGCTACAGCCGTGGTACCAATGATATTGGCTCTACCTATGTAGAGATAGATCTGACAAACCAGCGCCTTGTTTTTTATATGAAAGGCACCCCTATTGTGGATACCCCTATTGTAAGCGGCAATCCCAATATTGACGGCTGCGCTACGCCGGAAGGCTGCTACGCATTGGATGCCAAGGAATCCCCGGCCGTGCTTACGGGAGAGGATTATGAGACAAATGTGACTTACTGGATGCCTTTTGCAGGAAATGTAGGAATCCACGATGCCACATGGCGCACGGAGTTTGGCGGGAATATGTATCAGTGGGACGGTTCCCACGGATGCATCAATGTTCCGTATGATAAGGCAGCAGCCATTTATGCCAATATAGAAGTGGGCATGTCGGTGGTTGTATACGAATAAATCGAAGTCCGCAGATAAATGGGGACGATCATAACAAAATTGCGCACAGCGCAGACAAGGAGATGCAGAATCATGAAGATAGTAGTTTTGGCTGGAGGAACCAGTACGGAAAGAGAGATTTCCATTGTTTCCGGTACCGGAATCTGTGGCGCACTGCGCCAGAAAGGCCATGAAGCAATACTGGTAGATATTTTTTGCGGAGTAGAGGATGTAGACTGGGAGAATCCGTTCCCGGCTGAGTATGATGTGGAGAAAGCTGCAGAATACATGAAGAGTTTTAACCCGCAGATCAAAGAGATGCAGAAAACCCGCAGAAGCTTTTTCGGACCAAACGTGCTGAAGCTCTGCGAGGCATGCGACATTGTTTTCCTGGGACTTCACGGCGCCAACGGCGAGGACGGCAAGGTGCAGGCTGCCTTTGACCTAATGGGAATCCGCTACACAGGAACCGGATATCTCAGCAGCGCAATGGCAATGGATAAGGGAATTACCAAGGAAGTATTCCAGATGAACCATGTTCCCACTCCAGGCGGTTTTTCTATGCCTACAAGCGCACTTGAGAAAGATATTGCAAAGCATGGCTTAAGTTTCCCGGTAGTGGTAAAGACCAGCTGCGGTGGATCCAGTGTAGGCGTTTATATTGTAAATGATCAGAAGGAATATGAGGATGCACTTGCGGATGCAAGCCAGTATGAGGCAGATATTGTAGTAGAAGAATACATCAAAGGCCGTGAGTTCTCTGTTGCGGTAGTAGATGACAAGGCTTATCCGATTATTGAGATTGCACCGATTCAGGGATTCTATGACTATAAGAACAAATATCAGGCCGGTTCAACAGTTGAGACCTGTCCTGCAGAAATTTCTCCGGAGCTTACCGCTAAGATGCAGGAAAATGCAGTGAAGGCAGCCAGAGCACTTGGGCTTACAGGCTACAGCCGTCTGGATTTTATGATGAAAGAAAACGGAGATATGTACTGTCTTGAGGCAAATACCCTTCCTGGCATGACACCAACCAGCCTGATTCCCCAGGAAGCTAAGGTACTGGGAATGGATTATCCTACACTTTGTGAGGAACTGATCCGTATTTCCCTGAAAAAATACGAATAAAATCATAAGCACCGGAGGCAGGAATTGTCTCCGGTACTGTAGTCTATAAAGTAAGGAAAAATTTAAAATGAAAAATCTGACTCTTGAAAATATAACCAAAGTCTGCGGCGGCGTTTACTTCGGCCCGGCTGACAAGCTGGACCAGGAAGTTTCCTCCATCACAACAGACAGCAGAAAAATAGAAGCAGGATCTCTTTTT
>ENA-OVGB01003059-OVGB01003059.1-human-gut-metagenome-genome-assembly--contig:-NODE-3059-length-10820-cov-3.181050_pt1 | contig 10820 bp, 6 predicted proteins | sample MGYA00237767_ERZ505413 | MGnify/ENA primary metagenome ERZ505413 (study PRJEB26158, sample SAMN06016410) | human gut metagenome | biome: human gut; feature: ankylosing spondylitis patient; material...
ATCAATATGGCTGTTGACAATCGACACAATACAGTTAAAATCCCCGGACTTATACAATGTATCAATTTGCTTATTAAATTCCTCTTCCCGCGTCTCCGGCAGATTCTGATAGAAATCTTTTAACAGATTAGAAAAAATAAATTTAATATAAATCTGTGAAAAATATGATTTTTTGCGGTACTTGGCACACATTCTGTCAAAATGCTCCCGGAGCGCCCGGATATCTTTCATCTTAATATCCTGTTTCATCTGTTTCATGAGCGTGTCGTCATCAATCTGCACCAGCACCGGCGTTTCCTCACTGATGTCCTCGGAATATACATACACATCAGGGCGGTAAAACTTATTTTCCATCAGGGCTTCAAGCATATCCATTGTCTGCGGTATTTTTTCATAATCGTCAATTTCGCCTGAAATTGCAAAATGACAGTGTTCGCCGTATTTTTTGAAAACGGCATCATGCAGCTTTTGTGCTGTCTGCTGCAGGGTCATGTAATGCGGACTGGCATTTAATAAAAGCACTGCCTGCTGCGGGTTTAAGTTTAAATACTGATATTCTTCACTCATATTTTCTTCAAGTATCTCCGCCTGAAAATCAAGCGCTTTTTTCCCAAAAAATTCTCGGTCAAACTCAAGAAATACAATCCGATGGAAGTGATTCCAGAAATTTTCTCCCGCAAGATTTCCTGCCAATGTATGCACCTGTTCTGCACCGCCCCCATTAAATAAGGTATATAAAAGATATTCCCGCATATAGCTGCTCTGCTGCAGACGTTGTTCATTTTCAACATTCTGCTTTTGCAATTCTGCTGTAACCTTCTCTATGGTCTGTGCAAATTCCTGTGGATTAACCGGCTTTAAAATGTAGTCCGATACACCAAGGCGCACTGCCAGCTTGGCATACTCAAATTCATTATACCCGCTGAATATAATGGTTTTTAATGTAAACCCCTCTTCTTTGGCTGCTCCAATAAGTTCTATGCCGTCCATAAATGGCATTTTTACATCGGTCAGCAATATATCTATCTTTTTCCCCTGATTGCGCATTGAACAAAGCTGCTCGAGTGCTGCTTTGCCGTTTGGTGCTTCATAGATTTCAAACGGCTCTGCCTGCTTCTTTAACAGAAATTTAATTCCGTTACGTTCAATCTTTTCATCATCCACTATTAAAATTGTATACATACCATTCCCCATTCTGTCCATTTACTATATAGCCAGTATACCACACCTTCCATTTAATGTAAAAAATAACTGGCTTTTGAACTGTCAATATACTATAATGTCGCTATGAAAGTGCCTTTGCTCGCTTTCTGATGATAACAGTGTGCTGTATATCAGGCACAGAAATGAGGTCTTTATGAAACATATCTTACATATATTCCGCAAAGACGTTACCGGTCTTAGCCGCAATTTATTCGCTTTGGTGATTGCGGGCGGATTGTGTATTATTCCGTCCCTGTATGCGTGGTTTAACATTTATTCCAACTGGGACCCGTATGCCAACACATCTTCCTTAAAGGTTGCTGTCGTATCTGAAGACAGTGGATTTTCTTCAAAAGGAAGCGACCCTGTCAATATGGGAAATCAGGTTGTGGAGCAGCTTCATGACAATACCGGTGTAGGCTGGGTTTTTCCACAGGATACAGATGCTGCTTTAAAAGGGGTATATGACGGCAGTTATTATGCCGCCATTATTATCGGTGATGATTTCAGCCGCAGCCTGTTTGATTTTCTGGATACCGGCATGAAACACCCAAGCGTGACATATTACGAAAATTCAAAGAAAAATGCCGTTGCCACAAAGATTACCGATACGGCAAGTTCTACACTGCAACAGACGATTAACACAGAATTTATTAACGTTGCCGCACGGACGGCATTAAGCGGTCTTGAAAGTATTACTCAAAAGGATTCTTCCATTTCCGATAAGCTGATTGACGATATGAAAACCATTCAGGATAATCTGTCCGGTTATGCCGATACCATTGCCACTTTCCAGAACGGCAATGCTTCTTTATCAGAAAATCTGGAATCCATGAGTGCATTGATTCCGGAATTACAGGATATTTTAGAAAATTCAAAAGATACAACAAAGCTGACACAGTCTGCACTGTCCCGCTCTGTCGATAACATGACCGACCAGCTTGACACAACACTTGCCGCCATGGAAACCATTTCCGAACAGGTGCAGAAACAGTTAGACACAGCACAAAATAAAATCACAAGCGATACACAAGGGGCATCCGATGCACTTTCTGCCGCATTAGACGGCTTAAACTCCCTGCTTGAGCAGAATCATAAACTGGATGACCTTTTAAACAAATTAGATGATCTGGAATATATTGACCATAACATTATTGCACAGATCCGCGGACAACTTGAAGCAATTTCTACTTTACAGGACCTTGCAAAGAATCTGATTGACCAGACTTCTTCGATTGTAAAGGAAACACCTGAAATCGCCGCTGCAAAGGCAGAGGTGCTGCATACCCTGTTATCCTCCTGCCTTAATAAAATGACACAGACCCAGCAGAAGTATCACACCATTGCTTCATCCGGTTTAAGTTCATTAAAAATCACCGTGAACGCAGCTGCGGATTCTGCCTATAAATCACTTGAAAATTCAGGCAGCCAGCTAAACAGCTTAGAACAGATTTTACTCGGAACCAGCAAAATCGCCCTGACGGCAAACCAGACCCTTGGCGATACCGGAACGATTATTTCGGGCATGTCCGATAAAATCCAGCTGATTTTGACTTCCTTAAATAATATTACGGATTCTTCGGCTTATCAGACGCTTTCACAGTTATTACATGCCGATGCGGCCTCCTATGCCGAATTTATTGCAACACCTGTGGAAGTTGAACAGATTGATGTCTACCCGGCAGTCAACTACGGTACGGCAGTTACACCGTTTTACACAGCACTGGCGCTATGGGTCGGCGGTATCGTACTCGTGGCACTGATGAAAGTACACGTTGACAATAATCCGAAGATGGAACTGATGGCAAAACCGCACGAACTGTATCTGGGCAGATTCCTTTTATTCTTTGTGATGGGACAGATTCAGAGCCTGATTATTGTACTCGGCGATTTATATTTATTAAAGGTTTCCTGTGAACATCCGGGACTGCTCATTTTGACGGCTTCTGTCGCAAGCTTTGTATTTGTCCTGCTGATTTACACGCTGACACTTTCCTTTGGCGATGTCGGAAAGACCATTGCCGTTGTTATGGTTGTTATCCAGATTGCCGGTTCGAGCGGTACATTCCCGATTGAACTGCTGCCGCAGTTTTTCCAGAACGTATACCTGTACTTCCCGTTCCCGTATGCGATTAACGCCATGCGCGAAGCCATCAGCGGCATGTATGAAATGGACTACTTTATTTATATGGGAAAACTGCTGATTTTTGCCGCAGCTTCCCTTTTACTCGGACTGGTAATCCGCAAACCTTTCATTCCGCTCAATCATTTCTTTGAGGAAAAGATGAAAGAAACCAAAATGATGTAACCAATACATATTTGTTAGTGAGGTAGAACTATGACTTTAAAAAACAGCCCTGTGTCAGATGACCTTCTGGCAACACCCATAGCACGGACTTCTGCCAGAAGCCTGTCCGATTCCGGTTCACCGGATACGGATTTTACGGACGTGTCTTCGTCTAAGAACGGACGTGATGAAGATTTTAACGCGACTTTAATGCAGATTCAGGAATTCAGCCATACACTGCATGAACGCAATCAGAAGCGTATTAAGGCGGGACTCTGGTGTATTGCCATTATCCCGATGATTTTCCTTATTTTGCTGCTGCATATGGAGAGTTCAAAGGTTGTGTATCTTTTATTATGGGTAATTTCACTCTTTTTAATTTCTGCATATCTGGTAACGGTCGCTTACATTGATGACCAGATGCAGAAAAAATTAAAACAGCTTGGACTGGATTTGAAAGAGGGACACGACTACCTTGTACAGGATTTACCATCCCGTCTCAATAACAACTTACAGTCTATTATCACTGCTGCAAAGGAGATTAAACTATGAAAAATATTTTTCTTGTTTTTATACAGGACCTCAAACGTATCAGTACCAATGTGGTCGCCATTGTTGTACTGATTGGTCTTACCGTCATTCCATCCCTGTATGCGTGGTTTAACACTCTGTCAAACTGGGACCCATACGGAACAGATTCCACTTCCCGCATCAAGGTTGCTGTGGCATCTGATGATCCGGGTGTGACTATTGACGGTGTGACTGTAAATATCGGCGACCAGATTATTTCTAATTTAAAAGCCAATACAACCATCGGCTGGGTGTTTACGGATTCCTCGCAGGAAGCCATTGACGGCGTGTACAGCGGCGACTACTATGCCGCACTGGTTCTACCGTCTGACTTTACAAGCGATATGGTAAGTTTTCTTTCGGATTCCCTAGAACATCCGCAGATTCAGTATTACTGTAATCAGAAGAAAAATGCCATTGCGCCGAAAATTACAGATAAAGCCAAAAAAGCAGTCCAGTCACAGACCAATTCCACATTTGTCAATACTTTAACAAAGAGTCTTGTAAGCGCCAGCTCTGCTGCTATCACCGTGGATTTTGACAGTCTGACACTGGATGATACCACCGGAAATTCACTCATTGATGTCATATCCGGTAAACTGACCGATGCCTACAATGAATTACAAACATATAATGTGATGTTAGATTCCCTGATTTCCATTACACAGATTTCTTCCGATGTTTCCTCTCTTGCACGCAGTTCTTCATCGGATTTACCGGAAACACTGGATACACAGGCAGGAGAACTTGCCGCCCTGCAAAAGATTCTGGATGCCAATTCAGTTTCTTCCCTATCAGAGGTTTCCGCTTCACTTTCGGAAAATGTATCCTCTATCCGCAGTGTAATGTCTTCAATTTCTTCTTTATATCAGGATATGGACGGCGACATGAACACCTTTACGGATGCGATTACACAGGGACAGGAAAATCTGACACTGACACAGCAGACTTTAAATACACTGATGACTAAGCTTTCCGATTCTATTGAATTACTCAATAAAATCGCTTCCGACCCGGAATATGATTTTGTGAATGAGATTTTAGGCAGTGACCCGCAGACACTGGCAGACTTTATTGCCTCACCGGTAGAAATTACGACCAAAAAGATTTATGAAATTTCAGCTTACGGTTCTGCCGTTTCACCGTTTTACACGGTCCTTTCCATCTGGGTCGGCGGTCTGATTATGGTGGCTATCATTCATACACAGGTGAAAAAATCCAAACACCTGCCGGCCGGTGTAAAGCCGTATCAGAAGTTTTTTGGACGATACCTGACATTTTACTGTATCGGGCAGTTGCAGACACTTCTGATTGTACTCGGAAATCTGTTTTATATCCAGATTCAGTGTCCGCACCCGGTTTTATACTGGTTTGCATGTTCTGTCACCAGCCTGGTCTTTACAATTTTTATGTATGCACTGACGGTTGCCTTTGGCAATATCGGTGAAGCCCTTGCAATTATTTTCATGGTAGTTCAGGTTGCCGGAAGCGGCGGTACGTTCCCGATTGACGTCCTGCCAAAGGTTTACCGGATGATTTACCGCTACCTGCCGTTCCCATATGCCATGGATGCCCTGCGCGAAACGATTGGCGGCATGTACGGCAATTATTACTGGGAATGTATCGGCAGACTCTTTATCTATATTATCATTGCCATTCTTATTGGTCTTGTCCTTCGCAAGCCGTTTGAACAGCTCAATCACTATATGGAACGGAGTAAGGAAAATTCCGGAGTGATGCTGTAGATTGGGCAAAAAAACAACCCGCATTTTCCACACGCTGTGGGAGGCAAAAAAACAACCCGCATTTTCCACACGCTGTTTGACGGAAAATACGGGTTGTTTTTTGCCTTGGCAGGGGCGGGCGGAAAGATTATGGGTGATTTCGCCTTGGCGGGTACGGAAAGGGTTTGTGTTTTTTGCGACCCGTTTGCTTTTTCCGTCTTACAGTTTCCAGATATCGGTGTTGTACTGACGGATGGTGCGGTCGGAGGAGAAGAAGCCTGCCATCGCGGTGTTTATCAGCATTTTTCTGCCCCATGCGGCTCTGTCTTTGTAGTCTGCAAGCGCCTGTTCTTTTACCTTTATATATTCCTTGAAATCCAACAGTGTCATGAACCAGTCTTTGCTGATGATTTCATGGTGCAGACGGGATAAGTTTTCTTCATCACCATACTGCTTTAACTCATCTGAAACGATAAAATCAACACATTTTTTTATCATTTCATCCTTTTCATAAAGGTCCTTTGCACAGTAATCGGCATTTTTGTAATGCGCAATGACTTCGTCACTGGATGCACCAAAGGTATAGATATTGTCTTTGCCGACAAGCTGTGCAATCTCGACATTTGCACCGTCAAATGTTCCGAGTGTCAGTGCACCGTTTAACATAAATTTCATATTGCCCGTTCCGGAAGCTTCCTTGGAAGCCAGTGAAATCTGCTCTGAAATGTCGCACGCCGGAATCAGCTTTTCTGCCATCGTCACATTATAATTTTCCACCATGACAACCTTTAAATACGGACTGACATCCGGGTCATTTGCAATCAGTTCACCCAGACATAAAATTAAGTGAATAATATCTTTTGCAATCGTATATGCTTTTGCCGCCTTTGCACCGAAAATAACCGTAACCGGAGTATCCGGGATATTTCCAGCCTTAATCTCAAAATATTTGTAAATGACATACAGTGCGTTCATCTGCTGGCGCTTGTACTCATGCAGGCGCTTTACCTGAATGTCAAAGACGGACTGCGGATTGATTTTTACACCGCATTTTTCCTGCATATATGCAGCAAGACGTTTCTTATTATCCGTCTTAATTTCAAGCATGCGCGCAATCACTTTTTCATCATCTGCATATTTTATAAGCTGTGAAAGTTCCCCGGCTTCCTTTTTAAAATCTGCACCAATCAGTTCTTCAATATAGGCGGCCAGTGCCTGATTGCAGTGCAGTAACCACCTTCTGAACGTAATGCCGTTGGTTTTATTGTTAAATTTTTCAGGATAAATGCGGTAAAAAGATTTCAGTTCTTCCTGCATCAAAATCTCCGTATGTAGCTTTGCCACCCCATTTACACTGAAACCATAATGAATATCAATATGTGCCATATGCACGCGGTCATTTTCGTCAATAATGTAAACGGAAGAATCCGTATAACGGGCGCGTACATTTTCATCAAGATAACGGATAATCGGAACTAACTGCGGCACAACCTCCTCAAGATAGTCCAGCGGCCATGTTTCGAGTGCTTCTGCAAGAATCGTGTGATTTGTGTATGCACACGTCTTTGTCACCACCTCTGCCGCCTCCTGCATCGTCATCACACTGCCGTCAATGTCTTTCTGCGTTGTTAAAATGCGGATTAATTCAGGAATAACCATTGTCGGGTGCGTATCATTAATCTGAATCACCGCAAATTCATTCAGATTCTTTAACGTCTTTCCCGCTTTTTCACATTTCCTGCGGCATTCTGAAAGAATCAGCTGTGCGGCGTTGCTTACCATAAAATACTGCTGGTAAATGCGCAATAACTGTCCGGCTCTGTCGCTGTCGTCCGGGTACAAAAAGAGCGTGAGATTCTTCTCAATCGCATTTTTATCAAAATCAATGCCGTCGTGCATCGGTATTTTTTCATCAACCGTGTCGATATCAAATAAATGCAGTTTGTTGACCCTGCCCTCGTAACCTGTCACATCAATGTCATACATTCTCGACATGACGGACAATTTGCCAAACTGTACCGGGTACTGCACCTCCGTCTTTGTCAGCCAGCTTTCCTTTTGAATCCAGTAATCCGGCTGTTCTGTCTGCTTATTCTGTACAAACACCTGACGGAACAGCCCCAGATGATAGTTGATGCCAATGCCGTCCCCGTTTAAGTTTAATGTGGCAATGGAATCCAAAAAGCACGCTGCCAGCCGTCCCAGTCCGCCATTTCCAAGTGACGGCTCCGGCTCGGCTTCTTCGATTTGTGCAATATTCTTTCCATTTTCCTCTAATTCCTGCGAAATCTGCTCATACAGCCCCAGATTAATCAGGTTGTTTGACAGCAGCTTTCCAATCAGAAATTCTGCGGAAATGTAATACACTTTCTTGCCGTTTTCTTTTTCCTGCCGCTCCTGCGCTTCTTTTCTTTCTTCCGTGACTTTCTTTACCAGTGCCAGCAGTGCCGTATAGACCTGTTCGTTACTGCACTCTCTGATGGTCTTTCCATACATTTTGTTACAAATTTCTGCTATGCTCATACTTCTCTCCACTCCTATTTTTATTTCTGATTATTTTTCGATAATTCTGATTATTATTATATATTTCTAAGATTTTTTATCTTGCATAATTACCGCTTAAAATAATACAATACTATCATACTTTTATATCATGATACCAGGGTCAAAATATCTGAACCCACATGAGCTTGCTCATAGGCTGGTGCTATGTGCCAGTGGCACATGTTTAGCACGGAACAATCCATAGATATCATAGTTGAGGCTTTTGACCCCAACATCATATCATGATATACAAAATATATGAAATTGGTGTTTGTGCAGTAAATCTGCGGATTGGAGGGGCTATGCACATATTAGAATATGAAAATTACGAAGAAACGAAAAAACACTATGATACGGATTTTTCCTATAATACTTATCCTTGCTCGATTCCGCTGGATTTTCCGTGTGTGCCGATGCACTGGCACCGTGAAACGGAAATTATTTATGTAAAGAGCGGCAGGGGAATGGTCAATGTCGATGGTATTTCCTACCCGGTTGTCAAAGACAGCATTGTCTTTATTCTGCCGGGCAGACTTCATTCCATTGCGCAGTATGAATCGGAAGCATTTTCATACGAAAATATCATTTTTGATATGCAGATGTTAATCCCAAAAGAAGGGGATACGATGTCTTTTAATTTTTTTCACCGCCTGCAAAATTTTCCGGAAGATTTTCCGGTTTTAATAGACCGGGTTCCGAAAGCACACCGCGCTGTTCAAATCTGCCTTGACCGGATTGACGATTTGCGTACCACCTATCCTGCCGGGTATTATCTCGGCATTAAAGGCTGGCTGTATCAGTTGTTTTTTATTCTGGAATCAGAGATTCTTGCACCGGATAAAATGCGTGAAATTACAACTTGTGATTTACCGCAGCAAAAAAACAGTGCTGTTTCCTCCCGGAAAAACGGTTATTTTAAAGAAAATACGAAGGAAAAGCTGTGCCTGATTACCGATTATATTGCAAATTACTACCCGCAAAAAATCAGTATTGAGCAGATTGCGGCAGTCTGCGGTTTCAGCAGCTCCCATTTCATGAAATTTTTCAAGCTGTATATGGGAAAGCCCTTTATTGCTTACTTAAATGAGTACCGCCTAATCCGTGCCGCGCACCTGCTGTGTGCATCAGATGATGACATTCTTGCGATTTCCCTGGAATGCGGTTTTGAAAATGTATCTTATTTTAACCGCTTATTCCTGCGCGAATATCATATGACACCGTCCAAATTCCGGCAGGCGCGCAGAAACTGATGCAGCTTTTATATCTTATGCACGTTTTTAAGATAATTTAAAAAACCTTTACACCCTGCCACCACATCATTCCATGTCTGTGTAAAATCCCCGGAATACCACGGGTCTGCGATTGATTTGCCGCGGCGGCTGATTGTCTGGCTGATTGAATTGCTGCTTTTATTTTTAGTCTGAAGCTGACTACCCTCTTGAAGTTCGTCTGCATAATCTAACAACAGATGAATTTTTCCTTCGGTATCCGCGCCTGTGATACGCTCTGTGTTACGGATGTTGTTGGTATCCGCACAAAGCAGGTAGTCATAGTGATGATAATCTTCTTTTGTCACCTGTCTGGCGCGCTTGCCCGCAAAGTTGGTGTATGCGGTTTTTCCAATCCCATGCTTTTTTAGTTCTGCCTGCGCCGGCGGATAGATTGGATTTCCTTTGCCGTTCCAGATTTCCTCTGTGCTGGTCGCCGCCGAAGCGATTTCAAATTGTTCTGTCAAGCCACGCTGTTCCACCATGTCTTTTAATACGAATTCTGACATTGGGGAACGGCAGATGTTGCCGTGGCAGATGAAAAGTACTTTTATCATTGTTTTGTTTCTCCTTGTTTTGCCCCGGAATGCCCTGTTTTTGCAAGGAATTTCGAGGATTTTTTGTTATGCTCTGGAATTACAGATTGTGGCAAATCAGAGCAAGATTGAGCAAGTTGGTACTGCCTGTTAGTAGTAAAATTAGTAGTAAAACGAAAATTCCTACTACTAAGGATTTTTAATTTCAATTTGTGGCTTACGCTCTTTATCTTGAATTTTTTGATGTGTTCCATCAACTATAATCTCAAATTCTTCCGACTGATTATAATGTGCTCTTTTTTCAACATCCCAATAATCCAATAACACATTAAAAGGAACCGATTTTTCATTACCCAGACTAATGAGCATATAAAGGTTAACTGTTTCATCTTTTGCAATTGTGATTTTTTCAGAAAAACCATTTACATTAACCTGCATATTTACAGCACTACCAGCGCCAATATTTCTGATTATATATTTAAGATATACAAAACTAGGTACTGTTTGTCTCATTTTTATATACTTCTCATCCATTGATGTCAAACCATATCGAACCTTATCCACTATACCATCCTTAATATCAAACACCCTATCATTAAGTCCAAATTCTGCATCTTCATTAAAGAAAATATAACGAGTATCAAGATATGGTTTTACTGCAGCTTTCTTTTCCTCTGCTATGCGTTCT
>ENA-OVGB01003064-OVGB01003064.1-human-gut-metagenome-genome-assembly--contig:-NODE-3064-length-10811-cov-3.199610_pt1 | contig 10811 bp, 6 predicted proteins | sample MGYA00237767_ERZ505413 | MGnify/ENA primary metagenome ERZ505413 (study PRJEB26158, sample SAMN06016410) | human gut metagenome | biome: human gut; feature: ankylosing spondylitis patient; material...
AGTAAAGGAAATGGTACATATTGCGCATGAGGAAGGTATGGCTGTGATGTCTCACACCAATGGAACTTACGGTGTGCAGGCAGCAGCCCGCCAGTATTTCAATAAGGATGTATGGGATCTGAACCTTTCTGAGTGTGCTACCATCGCAGGTATCACCCAGGCTCCTACCAAATACAATCCCATTGAGAACCCGAAAGAGAATGCCAAGAGACGTAAGGAAGTTCTGGATCACATGCTGGATCAGGGATATATCACCCAGGAGCAGTATGACGAAGCCATTAATGATGATGTCTATACCCGCATTCAGGAAGCACAGGCTTACAATACACAGTCTCAAAGCAAGACTTACTCCTATTTCGAGGATGAGCTTACCCAGCAGGTTGTCAATGACCTGATGAATATCAAGGGATATACCAAGACCCAGGCACAGAACCTTCTGTACAGCGGCGGTCTGAAGATCATGACCACCCAGGATCCTGACATTCAGAATATTCTGGATGAAGAATACGCAGATCCGTCCAACTATCCGGATTATGTGCAGTATTCCCTGGAATATGCCCTTACTGTGAAGAAGCCTGACGGCACAGAGGTCAACTACAGCAAGGAAATGCTGAAGCTCTACTTCCAGAACGAGGATTCATCCTTTGACCTTTTGTTTGACTCTCAGGATGAGGCACAGACCTATGTAGACCGTTACAAAGCGGATATCCTTTCTGACGGAAGCACAGTTGTGGCAGAGCGTGTGAATTTCATACCTCAGCCGCAGTCAGCAATGACCGTCATTGACCAGCATACCGGATATGTGAAAGCGATCATCGGAGGACGCGGTGAGAAGACAGCCAGCCTGACGCTGAACCGTGCTACAGACAGTACCCGTCAGCCTGGATCTACTTTCAAGATCGTATCCACTTATGCACCTGCTCTGAATGAGAAGGGCATGACTCTGGCTACCACTTATGAGGATGAGCCTATCACTTATGAAAATGGCGCTCCGGTCAACAACGCCAGCGGTTCCTTCAATGGTACCACTACCATCCGCACCGCGATCCGTAATTCTGTCAATACCGTTGCAGTCCAGTGTTTCGAGGATGTTACCCCGGAGCTTGGTCTGAAATATCTGGATAACTTTGGTTTCACCACTCTTGCCCATGGCACAGAGGCTGACACAGATGCCAACGGCAATGTGTTTACAGATGCCAACCTTCCTACAGCACTTGGCGGTCTGACCTACGGTGTTACCAACGTAGAGCTTTGTGCAGCATATGCAGCCATTGCAAATAACGGCAATTATATCAAGCCGGTTTACTACACCAAGATCCTTGACCACAATGGAAACGTACTCATTGAGAACAATTCAGCAGGACGTTCCGTAATCAAGGAGACCACTGCTTATCTTCTTACCAGTGCTATGGAGGACGTTGTACAGAACGGTACCGGTACTGCATGCCAGCTTGACAATATGGCAGTTGCAGGTAAGACAGGTACTACAGAGGATTACAATGACCTTTGGTTCGTGGGCTACACCCCATATTACACCTGTGCAGTATGGTCCGGTTACGACGGCAACCAGAAGATGCCGGAAGGTGATGCCCGCAACTTCCACAAGACCCTGTGGCGCAAGGTTATGAACCGTATCCATCAGGGAATGGAATACAAGGAATTCGAACAGCCATCCGGTATTGAGCAGATCAGCATCTGTTCTGAGACAGGACTTCTTCCAAGAGCCGGCTGCCCGGTTACAGAGGAATATTTCGATGTGGGAACCATGCCAACCGATTACTGTGATCAGCACTTCTATGATTATGATGAAGATGAAGAAGAAATGGAGATTTTTGACGAACAGCTCACTCCAACTCCTGATCCGGAGAACCCGGACGGTACCACTGAGAATCCGGATGACGGAGTAATCGATGTTCCGGATGACGGAAGCGGCGACGGCGGTGATAACGGCGGTGAAGATGCCGGAGCTGATAACGGTGATGATAATATTTACTATTACGATTAAGCAGAATGTCAGATCAAAACTTTTATATTTGAAATCTTAAAAGCAAAATAAAATGCCCAGCGAGGAAATGTTCAGATGAACAGATCTTCGCCGGGCGTTTTTTATGTATTACATATACAGTTAAAAGTGAGCAGCCAAATGCTTCGCACCTGCTGATTTTTGGAGCATCAGTCCTTGATCACCATACGTGCTGCACCGTAGATACCAGCATCATTTCCAAGGCTTGCAAGAATGATTGGTGTGCTCTTGCAGGATGGGAATGCATATTTCTGATAGTATTTCTGAATACAGTCTGTAAGAGCCTTACCTGCTTTGGATACACCACCGCCGATTACGATGGCCTCCGGGTCCGTTACGCAGGCAAACATAGCAAGTGTGCTTCCCAGAATATCTCCAACCTTCTCCATTGTCTTAACAGCCAGTGCATCTCCTTCTTTGTAGAAGTCAAGCACGTTCTTTGCGGAAAGCTTCTCCACATGACGCATTTTGCTGTCTTCCTGGCTCTCCTCCAGAATGTCATTGGCTACGCGTACAATACCGGTAGCGGACGCATACTGCTCCAGACATCCGTGATTGCCGCAGTTGCATGGACGAACCTCGTTATGATTTACACATGCATGTCCAATCTCACCGCCGGCACCATGATGGCCTGCAATAATCTTGCTGTCAATGATGATACCGCCTCCAACACCGGTTCCAAGAGTTACCATGATCACATTCTTAGAGCCTTCTGCAGCACCCTTCCATGCCTCTCCAAGAGCTGCAATATTAGCGTCATTAGCTGCCTTTGCAGGAAGTCCTGTCAGTGCGCTTAATTCGCTTGCAACGGCCTTAAAGCCCCAGTGAAGGTTTACTGCCATAGGAACCTCTCCATTCTCATTGACAGGTCCTGGAATGCCGATACCTACACCATCTACATTATCCTTGGTAATTCCTCGCTCATCCAGCTTTACCTTAATTGCGTCTGCAACATCCGGAAGAATCGAAGAACCGTTATTCTCCAATCTGGTAGGGATCTCCCACTGCTCAACCAGAGTTCCATTGGTCAGGAATAATCCGCATTTTACGGAAGTTCCGCCCACATCAATTCCAAAACAATACATACCCATTGTAAATTTCCATCCTTTCTAACTCTATGCAATTAACTGCCCGAAAAAAGCGCCGCAGGCTTCCTGGTTCCCTCTCCCTGCCGGGAAAGTCCCTGTATAAAGCTTACTCCTCACGCTTTCTGGCAATATTTGCCTGAACACGCTTGTACAGCTCCTCAGCTGCATTGTAGCCCATCTTCTTCTGTCTGTGGTTGACTGCCGCAGACTCAACGATAACCGCCAGATTACGTCCCGGACGAATAGGAAGGGAATGACACACGATCTTATTTCCAAGATACTCTGTATATTCCTCGTGAAGTCCCAGACGGTCATATTCCTTGTCGCGGTCCCACTCCTCAAGCTTGATGACCAGGTCAACAGACTGGGTATCCTTAACGCTCTCAACACCGAACAGGGTCTTCACATCAATGATGCCGATACCGCGAAGCTCAATAAAATGACGGGTGATATCCGGTGCGGAACCAACCAGTGTTACATCACTTACCTTACGCAGCTCTACCACGTCATCACTTACAAGACGGTGACCACGCTTGATCAGCTCAAGGGCTGCCTCGCTCTTGCCGATTCCGCTCTCGCCTGTAATAAGGACACCCTCACCATAAACATCCACAAGCACACCGTGAATGGAAATGCAGGGAGCCAGCTGAACGCCAAGCCAACGGATGATCTCCGCCATAAGGCTGGATGTGGTTCTCTCTGTAACGAAGGTCGGTACATTGTACTTATAGGCAAGATCGATCATATCCTGGGACGGTCTTGTCATGGTGCTGAAGATTACGCAGGGAATCTTGCTGGAGATAAAACGCTCGTACTTAAATGCCCGCTCCTCATCACTTAACTGCATCAGATAAGTATACTCTACATATCCGATGATCTGAACACGCTCGTTTGCAAAATGCTCCAGGTATCCTGTAAGCTGCAAAGCCGGACGATTTATTTCTGCTGTCTTCACATAAATTTCTGTAAGGTCAATATCAGGCGTCAGGTTGGTCAGATTCAGTTCCTGCGCCAGCTTGGTAAGCTGTACACCCTTCATGCTTTTATCTCCTTTTTATTTGATGTTTTGACGGAAAACCGCACTCTTTTTTATTATACACAATTCTTCTTATAACTTCAATGTTGAATCTTGTGAAAAAATGCATATACAGATTCTGCACTTTGCATATTCATGGATTCTGTCTGGCTTAATTCTTCCACGGAAGCATCCCGGATATTCTCAATAGAGCGGAACCTGCGCATCAGGGCCTTGCGCCTTGTTTCCCCGATTCCAGGGATATCATCCAGAACAGAGTGCACCTGCTCCTTGCTTCTGAGGGAACGGTGATATTCGATGGCAAAACGATGAGCTTCATCCTGAATCCTTGTGACCAGATGAAAGCCCTCACTGGATGTGTCGATGGGAATCTCCACATTGTTGAAATACACCCCTCTTGTGCGGTGGTTGTCATCCTTTACCATGCCGCATACCGGAATGTCAATTCCAAGCTCGCCAAGAACCTTCAGGGCAATGTTTACCTGGCCCCGGCCTCCATCCATCAGGATCAGGTCCGGAAATCTGGAAAAGCTGTCGAATTCCCCCTTGGATTCATGGGTAAAACGCCTTGTAAGCACCTCTTCCATGCTTGCGTAATCATTTGGTCCCTGCACCCATTTGATCTTGAATTTGCGGTAATCACTGCGCTTGGGCTTGCCTTTTTCATAAACCACCATGGAGCCTACTGATTCAAATCCGCTGATATTGGAAATGTCGTAGGCTTCCATACGCACAAGGTTCTTCAGTCCAAGCCATCCCTCAATTTCCTTAACTGCACCGATGGTACGGCCTTCCTCTCTTTTGATCCGCTCTCTGTCCTTGGAAAGAACCATCCAGGCATTTTCTTTGGCCAGCTCTACCAGCTTCTCCTTGGTGCCTTTCTTTGGCACCCGGATATGAACACGCTGCTTTCTTCGGGAGGACAGCCAGTCCTCAATAATATCCGCATCTTCGATTTCTTTCTGCAGCATGATTTCCGCAGGAATAAATGGGGTACCCGCATAAAACTGCTTTAGGAAACTGGACAGCACCTGTTCCTTGGTATCTCCTCTTGCAACCCGCAAAAAGAAATGGTCTCTTCCGATCAGCTTGCCGCCGCGCATGAAAAATACCTGCACCACTGCGTCCTGCTCCCGCAGATCCTCGCTTTCGTCCATGGCCACTGCAATAATGTCCCTGTCCTCTTCCCCGTAGGTGGTGATCTTCTGCCGCTCTCCAATCCGTTTGATGCTGTTGATCAGGTCACGGTATCCAGCTGCGTCCTCAAAGCGCATATCCTCTGAGGCTGCCATCATTTTCTCCGTCAGCTGGTCAATGGTTTCCTGGAAATTTCCGTTGAGAAAGTGGAGCACCTGAGCAATGTTTTTCTTATATTCTTCCTCGCTTACATTTCCCTGGCAGGGGGCTGTGCACTGCTTCATGTGATAATACAGGCAGGGGCGGTCTTTGCCGCAGTCTCTTGGCAGCGTGCGGTTGCAGGAACGGACCATGTAAATCTTCCGCACCAGCTCAATGACATCTTTGACTGCGGTGGAACTTGTGTAGGGACCGAAATATTTCGCCTTGTCCTTTTTCATAGTTCTGGAAAAAAGAACTCTGGGGTAGGGTTCATTTACAGTTACTTTGATAAAGGGGTAGGTTTTGTCATCCTTTAGCATGGTATTGTATTTTGGACGGTGCTCCTTGATCAGGTTGCACTCCAGCACCAGTGCTTCTAACTCGGAATCGGTGACAATATATTCAAACCTTGTGATGTGGGTGACCATCTGCTCAATTTTGGCACCTTTGTTGCGGCTGCTCTGGAAATACTGGCGGACGCGGGTCTTTAGGCTGACAGCCTTGCCTACATAAATAATCTCGTCCTTCTCCCCGTGCATAATGTAAACTCCCGGCTTACCGGGAAGCTTTTTTAATTCTTCTTCGATCAGGAACATACTATTTCTCCTTCTGAAAAGAACCGGGAATGCTCCCGGTTCTTATTCTGTCCTATATTGTCATCTGTATGTGAAAATTCTGAAATTTACAGATTCTGGGGGTCGGCTGAGTCTGCCGGGTTCTCGGAAGAAGCTGTAGCTTCCGCTGTATCCACTGTGGCAGCAGTCTCAGAAACAGCTTTTGCTTCATTGCTCTCTGACTCTGCACTGCCTTTCTGCTCCGCCTGACCGTCTTCGCCAGACATCTTTGCATCTGTATTGTTTTCAGCCTGCTCTTTTTTCTCTGTCAGTGCCTTCACAGCCTCATCCAGAGCCTTCAGCCCTTCTTTATCCAGCTCGTCAGAAACCTCCAGACCATGTTCTACAGCGCGGAAAATGATCATAAACTCTTTGCCGGTGATGGTCTCCTTGCGGATCAGATATGCAGCGATTTTGTCAAGAGCTTCTCTGTGGCTGCTAATCAGGCGCTTGGCTTCCTCATAGGAAACCCGAAGCAGTTCCATTACCTCATGGTCAACCTCTGTGGCTGTATCGTCGCCGCAGTTCAGCACTGCGCGGCCATTGAGGTACTGGTTCTCCTGAGTGGCAAGTCCCATAAGGCCGAATTTCTTGGACATACCATACTGGGTGATCATGGCACGGGCAACCTTGGTCGCCTGCTCAATATCATTGGACGCACCTGTGGTCACACTGTCGAATACGATTTCCTCTGCAGCGCGGCCGCCCAGATAGCCTACCAGCATGGCTTCCAGCTCCTTCTGGGTATTCAGGTACTTCTCTTCCTCCGGAACCTGCATTACGTAGCCAAGTGCGCCCATAGTACGGGGCACAATGGTAATCTTCTGAACCGGCTCTGCGTCCTTCTGAAGAGCGCTTACTAACGCATGTCCAACCTCATGATAAGAAACAATGCGGCGCTCCTGTGCACTCAGAATGCGGTCTTTCTTCTCTTTACCAACAAGCACCACCTCTACAGACTCCTGCAGGTCCTTCTGGGAAACTGCATGCCTGCCGTTCTTAACTGCCAGGATGGCTGCTTCATTAACCATATTTGCAAGGTCAGAACCAACAGCACCGGATGTGGCAAGGGCAATGGCCTCGAAATCAACGGTATCGTCAAGACGCACGTTCTTGGCGTGAACCTTCAGAATATCAATACGGCCTCTCAGATCCGGACGGTCAACGATCACACGGCGGTCAAAACGGCCTGGACGAAGAAGTGCCGGGTCCAGAACCTCCGGACGGTTGGTTGCAGCCAGGATCAGAAGACCCTTGGAAGTATCAAATCCATCCATCTCTGCAAGCAGCTGGTTCAGAGTCTGCTCACGCTCATCATTCCCGCCGCCGTAATGAGAATCACGGCTTTTACCGATGGCATCAATCTCGTCAATAAACACAATACAAGGAGCATTCTTCTTGGCTTCCTCGAAAAGATCACGGACACGGGATGCACCTACACCTACGAACATCTCCACAAATTCAGATCCTGAAAGGGAGAAGAACGGGACATGTGCTTCCCCTGCAACTGCCTTGGCAAGAAGGGTCTTACCGGTACCTGGAGGTCCTACAAGCAGAGCTCCCTTGGGAAGCTTGGCTCCGATTTCCACGTATTTGCCTGGATTATGGAGAAACTCCACAACCTCCTGCAGGGATTCCTTGGCCTCGTCCTGACCTGCCACATCCTTGAATGTGATTCCGGTCTCCTTCTGGACATAAGCCTTGGCGCGGCTTTTCCCAACGCCCATGACGCCACCGCCGCCTTTGTTCATGCGGCGCATGAAGAACATCAGAAGCACAAACAGCAGCACAGACGGCAGAAGCACGCTGAGCATCATTGCCATAAATTCGCCGAATGCATCCGGCGGCTCGGATTTGAAAATGATTCCGGTACCTTCCAGACGCTTGGTAAGTGCAGTCTCATCTTCTGTCAGATTGGTGTAATAGCTGATCTCCTGATAAGGGCTTACCTGCTTCTTCGGCACGATGGTCAGGGTATCAGACTGAAGTGTAACGGATTTCACTTCATCATTGTTCACCATGTCAATAAACTTATCATACGTAATCTCACTGGAATTATCCTGCAGCATATTGGTAAACAGGCTGAAACACACCAGAGTAACCAAAAGACATATCAGAAAAGCCAGAATGGACTGATGATTTTTCTTATTGCGGTTCGGATCCTGATTTCTTCTCGGATCCCCTTTATCAGGGCGGCGTCCGCCTTGATTGTTATCCAGATTATTATCCATTTCATTCCTCCTTACTATCTTTTCTATTATAAAGATAAAACGCAGATAAATCAACCTGGATATTGTGAAAACCCTCTGAATTTTTGAGAAAAAAGATGCAAAAAAATTTACATTTCCAAATCAAATAGATACTTTTTTTAACGGGAAAACTGTAGTATACTAGGAACGTGGTTTTTTTGACTTATATCACACCGCAAACTGTCTGCTTTTTGCAGGCATCATTTTATTTTAAATACAATGGATGAGGAACCAGAGAAAGAGAGAGGAAAAGCAGAATGAAAAAAATTGGATTCGATAATGACAAGTATCTGAAAATGCAGTCCGAACACATTCGGGAACGTATCAGCAAGTTTGGTAACAAGCTTTATCTGGAATTTGGCGGCAAGCTTTTTGATGACTACCATGCTTCCAGAGTTCTTCCGGGATTTGAGCCGGACAGTAAACTGCGCATGCTGATGCAGCTTTCTGATCAGGCAGAGATCGTCATCGTAATCAGCGCAGCTGACATTGATAAGAATAAAATCAGAGGTGACCTTGGTATCACTTATGATGAAGATGTACTCCGCCTTATGGAAGTATTCACAGAGCGCGGTCTTTATGTAGGAAGTGTCTGCATCACTCAGTATGCAGGACAGGAAAGTGCAGACGCATTCAAGAAACGTCTGGAGAAGCTTGGAATCAAAGTTTATGTGCTTTATCTGATTCCTGGTTATCCAAACAATACTTCCTTTATCGTAAGTGACGAAGGATATGGTAAGAATGACTATATCGAAACAACAAGACCACTGGTTGTCATTACTGCCCCGGGACCAGGAAGCGGAAAAATGGCTACCTGCCTTTCCCAGCTTTATCACGAATACAAACGTGGTGTCAAAGCAGGCTATGCGAAATTTGAAACTTTCCCAATCTGGAATATTCCGCTGAAACATCCGGTAAACTTAGCTTATGAAGCTGCAACTGCAGATTTAAACGATGTCAACATGATCGATCCATTCCATCTGGAAGCATACGGCGAAACTACCATTAACTACAATCGTGATGTAGAAGTCTTCCCGGTTCTTCAGGCTATGTTCGAGAAGATCATGGGTGAGTGCCCTTACAAATCTCCGACAGATATGGGTGTCAACATGGCAGGAAATTGTATCGTCGATGATGAGGTCTGCAAAGAGGCTGCACGTCAGGAGATCATCCGCAGATATTATAAGAGCATGGAAAATCTGGTACGCGGAACCGGACGCGAAGAAGAAGTTTATAAGATCGAGCTTCTGCTGAAACAGGCACATGTCAATATAGAAGACCGCAAAGTTGTTCCGGCTGCATTACAGCGTGAGGAAGAAACAGGTGCTCCGGCTGCTGCTATGGAACTTCCTGACGGACGTATCATTACCGGAAAAACTTCTGAACTCCTCGGTGCATCTTCAGCTCTGATTCTGAATGCCCTGAAAGAGCTTGCCGGAATCGATCATGACAAACATGTCATTTCTCCGGAGGCTTTAAGACCGATTCAGACTCTTAAGACAGAGTACCTTGGAAGCAAGAACCCAAGACTTCATTCTGATGAGACTCTGATTGCACTTTCTATCAGTGCTGCTGACAATGAAGATGCGAAACTGGCTCTTCAGCAAATTCCGAAGTTAAAAGGATGCCAGGTTCATACTTCTGTATTGCTTTCTCAGGTAGATATCCTGGAATTCCGTAAACTGGGTGTCGAGCTTACCTGTGAACCGAAATCTGAACATGCTAAGAAACCACAGAAATAACTAAGCAGAAAATACTATCAACGCATGCATAAATACTGAAATATCGATTTCAGAAGTTTTATCATCCACGCATAATAACTTTATAGTATTGATATACAAAATAAAATGATATGCAAAAAGTTCCTCTTTGATTATATGATTTATTCATATAAATGAGAGGAACTTTTTTAACACGCTCTATACAAAGCACTTCACAGCACATTGGGAGGATAATTATCTGATTTATTTTCCTACAATTTCCAATGCTCTGTCCGGATAATTGGTAATGACTGCTTCAGCGTCTGCATCTTTTACTAACTGGATATGTTCTGGTTTGTTTGCTGTCCAGACGTGCATTTTTAATCCTGCACGTTTTACTTCTTCCATAAACTGCGGATATTTCAGATGATAAACAGCAGGATGTACCGCATTGATTCCCAGATTCTTGGCATACATGGCAGGATTGATCCATCCGTCGCTGAAAAGAATACCTGTCTGTACATGATCATCCAATTGTTTTAACTGCATCAGACTGTAATGGTTGAATGAGGAGTAGATCAGCTGATCTTCCATGTGCATTTCTTTTACCAGTTTCAATATCTTCTCTTCCATTCCTGGATAAAAGCAGATGCTGTTTTTTAATTCGATATTTACCATCATATCTGTGGTGCGCATCAGATCCAATACTTCTACCAGAGTTGGAACACGGTAAATCCCATTTGGTTCTACGTCTGTGCTAACC
>ENA-OVGB01003065-OVGB01003065.1-human-gut-metagenome-genome-assembly--contig:-NODE-3065-length-10809-cov-3.114376_pt1 | contig 10809 bp, 3 predicted proteins | sample MGYA00237767_ERZ505413 | MGnify/ENA primary metagenome ERZ505413 (study PRJEB26158, sample SAMN06016410) | human gut metagenome | biome: human gut; feature: ankylosing spondylitis patient; material...
CCGCAACCCGACATTATCGAGCATTTTGGCAACGCAGATGCCGTGCCGCAGCCGCTGGAGCGGTGCTTAAGCCGTCAGGCGGGAATTGTGCGGTGCTGCCTTAAGTCTCACCCATTGCGTAGCGCATGTCAGGCCTCTCATGTGGGTATAGCGCATGGCGTGCTTGTCTTTTACATCTGCAAAGACAAGCTCAATTGTTTCCTTGCGTTTTTCGTAAATTAAACACTTTTTAACGAATCGAGCAGCGTACCAAAAGCAGTTATTCCATCCGCCCATCGCCAGCCATCAGGGCGGTCATTTCTTCAATGCGTTCCAAGGGGAACGGCGGCTCACAAAGCGGCTTCATGGCAATGCTCATCAGTTTCATGGGGTTATCATCTGCAGCTAGCCGGTTGGAATTGAGCTTACCGCAGCGTTTACAGCGGTGGATAATTGCCCATTCGCCGCCAATGGAACCGACCTCCGGGGATTTGACTGCGGACACCATATAAGCGGCGCTGCCTTGTACTTCATTCTGGACGCCGGACGCCGCCAGCGCTGGAACGGTCAGCGTCAAAAGGATTGCAAGGGTCAGAATCCAAGCAGAAATTCGTTTGATTCTTCTCATTTGTATTTCCCCCTATAAATGCGGCAATCAGGGCTGCCCCCCAAAGGGGGCAGTCCTGTGCTGCAAGGTGTTATTTGGTGGTCGCTACATTTTCCACAAAGCGGTGGAGAATGGCTGCAACCTGTGCGCGGGTGGCGTTGCCGGTCGGCATGAGCTTACCTGCACTGCCGTTGACCAGCTTTTCGGCAACAGCCCATTCCAGCGAAGCCGTGGCATAGCCGGACACGCTTGCTTGGTCTGTAAAGCCATTCAAGCTGGAGCTTGCGGCGGTATTGTACTTCTTGTACTGCGCATAGCGGTACAGAATTGCCGCCATCTGTTCACGGGTGACATTTGCGTTCGGAGAGAACGTCGTGATGCTGGTGCCGTTGACGATGCCGTTGTCGGCTGCCCACGTCACAGCGTCCTCATAGTAGCTGTTGAACGTCACATCGGAGAATCCGCTTCTGCCGCTTACGGCAGGTTCACCCTCCAGTCGATACAGAACCGTGACGAGCATCGCGCGGGTCATGGCTGCATTCGGAGAGAACGTCGTATCGCTCGTTCCGGCAAACAAGCCTTCCTCATAGACGAACAGAACATCATTGTAGAACCAATCGGTTTCATGTACGTCTGTGAACGGCAGCTTGCCATCCGTAAACTCAACTTCGATTCTGGTCGATACCGTGAGCTTGTCAATGGTATAGGTCTTGACTGCTCCGACAGACTTGCCGTTGACCTTGACGTCCTTGACCTTGTAACCGGTATCCGGCTTGAATGTGAAGGTAACAGACTTGCCGATGTGCTGGAATGTCAGCTTCGGTTCGACCGTGCCGTTCTTGCCAACCTTCAAAATCTTGCCCAGCAGCTCATTGACATACTGTTCGGGGCTGATGTCCGCAGCGCGGAGCCAGCCGTTGTAGTAGGTTCCATTGCCAAGCGACGGGTAATTCGGATCGTTAAACCAGTCGGCGACTTCATGCGAATAGTCGTTGACATAGTGCCAGACAACCACGTCATTGTCGTTCAGTGTCCAGTTCTTGAGTCCCTGATTCGGATGCGTTCCGTTGACCGTGTACATCCAGCCGGACTTCTTGCCGTTGGTGAACTCACTCAGCGTGTATCCGCCAAGGCAGGACGGGGCATAGATGGTGCTGACGTAGTTGCTTTCCGCACCGATATACCGCAAGCCTGCATCGCTCATGGCTTCGGTAAAGAGGTCATAAACCGTAGCGTTCTCTTGCAGCGCATACGTTTTGGTGGGAACCCACGTGACGTATTCGGGCAGATAGCTGTCGGTCGTCAGGTCAACATCCTGCGTTGCTTCGAGCGCGCCGATGAGACGGAATGTGACTTCAATATCACCCGGTTTTACAGCATCGAGATCAGTAATAGCTTTTTCATAGATGGCCGTGACACGCTCGCAGGATTCCGCAGCGTTCATATCCGTCTGTGCCTGCTGGAGAATGCTTGCGAGTTTCTTCTTTGCGGCGGTACCGTACTTCTTGGTTTTGTCGTTCAGAAGATCATCATAGTGCGCTTTCAATGCCTTGTACTGATCTATCTGCTTCTGCTTCAGAATTGCCTTGTACGAAGTTTCGGCAGCGGTCAGGGTATTGTAGTTTTCTACCTTTGCCTTGTCAGCAGCAGAGAGCTTGTTGTAGGCATTGCGTGCTTCCGCAATCGCGTTATAGCTGGATTCATCGACATCGCCAATCCGTTTGATCATGTCAATGACTTCCTGCACGCTTGCGTTTTCACGCTTCACGACGTCGGACATATCGTACAGACGCTTGCTTCCGTTTACATAGCGGTCATACGCAACAAGCGTGTATGCTGCCTGTTCGGACGACATTTGATTAACAGTACCAGCACCGCCAGTGCTTGGGTCTACCTTAACATGCAGGAAACCGCCAGTCGTTTCGTCCGCGTAGCTCAAGAAGTTCGACAGAACGCTGATCCCGTTGTACTGGAATCTGCTGTAGGTCTTTGCATCACCAAGCGCGGACAGCGCGACAATGACCTGTGCGGCGGATTCAGAGCTGCCATAATCGCCGCGCAGCTGATATTGCGCGGACAGCCATCCAACAGCCTTATCCACGGCATCCTTGGCATCTGTATTGGAAGCGTAGTACGGAGCCAGCGCCTGCACGACCATTGCCGTCGTGTCAACATTATCGCCAGGATGATCGCCGTCGATATTCCATGCGCCGTTGGAATGCTGGTTGGTGTGAAGCGTCTTGATCCACGCTTCACGCGCCGCATTGCCGGTCGCATCCTTGTAGTAGCTGCCGGAATCCAGTGCAATCAGTGCAAAAGCTGTACCATTATTTCCTTGTTCGGAGACTCGGTAAGTACCGCTTGAAGTCTTGTCAAACAGCGGAGAGACGAGATTGTAAACCCTCCCATTCGAGCCAGTGAACTCTGTTGCATCTTCACCTAGCGCTGTCAAGGCTAGAATCAATCTGGAATACTCTGTGCGCTTAATTTGAGTCGGAGACTGATCCAGATTACCATTTAGTGCAGCAACTGCAGCAGCGGTGTTGCTGAGGTAAGTATCATACCAAACAGTAGCGTTGACATTCCCTCTTGCTTCTGCCAGAATTGCCCATTCCGTCCCAACCGATTCTCCGTAACCATACGATGGGTTTGGCGCTTCTTTCTTGACATATGCAAGGACATTTCTCAGATAGTCCTCATAAATCGCAGTCGACCCGAGATTATTGAGGGCTTCTTCCGCCGCAAGCAGTTTATCGAGGTTTTGAATTTGTTCCTGCTGCTCGGTAGTTAGAGCCTTGTACGCAGCTCGTGCAGCTTCAATCGTAGCGCGAGACTGTGCTGTAACAGCATCTTTACCAGGCAGATTTGCAAGCATACCATCAACATAAGCTACTTCCAACGTTGACATTTCGCTGACAGCCGACGCCAGCTTGGATTCCTCATACGGCGTCAGATATTTCTTCTGCGCTGGGATCAAAGCGTTATATGCGTCGTTCGCGCTGTGAACAGTTTCTTTGTCCTTGATCGTCAGCTTGCTCGGTAAAGACTGAAGAAGCTGGGAAACTACGTTTGCTGCCTCCATGTCCGTAATCTTTGCACGGCATTTTCCCAGCTTTGCAACCAGCGCCGGGTCAAAATCATCGCGTTCCGACTGCTTTAGCGAATCATAAAGACCGCCTGCTGTGCGGACTGCCTTTGCATCTGCAAGCGTGAGTTGCCCGACTTCGGGAAGTTCCTCAATCATTGCCGCTGCATCGGAAACGCTGCCGCTTTGAATTACTTGAACCGTATACTTAGTTGGAACAGTGACCTTTTCAGTATACGCATATGTGTTCATGGTTGGCCACGCTGTTTCACCGATGCCAATATAAACCACGTCACCCGGCGTAACTGGAATAAACTCGCCGTTGCTATAGCGCTGCGTTTCATCCAGATATGTATTCAGATACATACGGGCTTGATAATTCTTATTAGCAGCAGTATAGAACAGCTTGATGTTTGCCGCCGTACCACTCTCATTGACCGGGAGAACCAACACATAGTCCGTTGTTGAACCGGAGAAAGTGGGAGACAGCTCACCGCCGGTTGCGGACAGTGCTTTTAGCGAGGTGTCGGTGTTTTCCCACGAAGCACCGAGATCCAGACCAAGACCAGTTGTTGTATACATGACGCGAATTACATCGCCGTCTTTCAGCTTTCCATTCGTATAACCGAACTGCGCGAAGCCTTCGTTTACCATCCAGTCGTTGAGCGTACCCATCCAGCCGGATTGCTTGCCGCCACTAAATTCACCAAGAGACTTGCCGTCTTTGCTGATGGACGCGATATAAGTGGTTTTGGTGTAGGAATCGCTTGTCAGCGTCTTATAGCCATTCCACTTGTAACCGCCAATTTCCAGAGCCTTGAGTACCATAGTCATCATGGTGTCGTTCTCACCGAGATCATATCGCCCGGTGAAAATCGTCCCGGTGAAATCGCCATCGGCAAAGGTTGTGTTTTCCATGCTGACGGTGACGGTGCCGACCTTTGTACCGGAATCGTAGCTGCATTTGCCCGTGACCGGCTGCGCGTCCTTTTTCGGCACAGCTGCCATATCGGCAAGCGCCTTGGACTTCGCAGTGTTCACAGCTTCGATGGTGAGGTCGTCGGCCTCCATTGCCTTTTTGAACGTGTCGCGCGCGGCCTTGAGTGCTGCCTTGCCCGCATCGTCATACTGCGACGGGTCGGACAGGTAATCATTGTAGGCAGCGTCAACTACGCTGATCGCGTTCGCCTTTGCGGTGGCCAGCTTTTCAGCGTCAGTGGCGACAGGACCCCATGTGATCGTGACCGTGACATTCTTATAGGGCATGGTGAATGCCGCGTAAGCATCTGCGAAGCGCATGTTGACGGAATCTCTATCCTTACCAAGATAGGTGGAGTAGTCCATCGTCGTGTATGCGTCGGTGCTGACGTTCCGTGTTTCGATGCCCTGATAGCGGATGCTCTTGATCTCATACGGGACGCTGTTAATTTTGACAGTCAGATCGCCGTCAACGCTGTATGTGAGATTTGCGTAATCAGAGAGGGACAGACCCCCGTCCTTGATCTCCCAGCCGTTGCCGCTGACGGTGTGGCTTTCGTTGTCCCGGACATAGAAGTAAGCCATGTAGTCTATGTCGATGGGCAAACGGATCTGCGTCAAGGGTGCGGCTTCGGTCACGGTGCTTGTAATGCCGTTTTTATAGCTGTGGAACGCAAAGCCGGGCATCAGGGTCGCCCCCTGTCTGCTTGCACCGCCAACGGCGTCCTGCTTGGCAGGATTCTCCCGGAAGTACGCCGCCATATTGTTGAGTGCTGTGGTCGCTTCGGTCGTATCGCCCTCGATCTTCAGCGTCAGCGTATAGTTCTGTTCTGCCGGTAAATTGCCGCCAGCCGCAGCCGCGATCGCGTTGTACTTCTCCAGCTCCTCGCCCGTGATCTGCGAGCGCTGGTAGCTGCTCATGCCGTTGTAGCAGCTCAGAAGCGCATCGACCGTGGGCTTCACGCTGGACGTAATCAGCGTAACATCGTCGGGAAGCTGGTGCAGAAGGGTGCGGAATATTTTGAGATTCTTCTCATTTTCCGCGGTGGTATCGTCCTGCAACTTCCGGATGGCGATGATCGCCGTCTGCTGTGCATCATAGGCGTCGCCGGTCGAAGCCGCGCTCGAAATCCTGTTCTTGCCGGTCGTGTAGGCGTTTTTCAGCGCCGTCCACGTCTCCGGACGGAAGTAGGATTCCGGATATGCCTGATACACCTGATCCAGCTTGTTTTGCAGGGCGGTCTTGACAGCTGCGGGGTTCGAGGATGCCGTGATATGCACCCAGACCGACGCGCCGCTGTTGACGCTGTGGTAGGTACCCTTCGACCATTCATCGGTGTAGTTTGGCTGGTTGCCGATCTCGTCTTCTGTCAGGTCGTAGGCTTGCAGGAGATACCAACCCTCGCGGTAAACTGTCAGGCTTGCGCTACCGTTGGCATCGGTCACGATTGCTGCGCCGTCCGCAGACAGCTTGGTTGTCGTGACCTTCCCGCCGCGCTCCGCCTGCGGCTCACTGAGGAACAGCGTCATACCGGATGCAGGCGTTTTGCTGCCTGTGTACGCGCCCAAATAGGCATAGGCTTCCTCGACCGAGACGGTAAAGGCTTTGCCAGCTTCAGCGGTGATGTCCGCGTCCGTTTTGAAATTCGTCTGCTTTACCGAGTCAAGGTACTGCCACGGTGCAGCTTCAATCGTTCCCAGCGTTGCGCCTAAAGTCGACCGCGGATCAAACGTCGGGATAAGACAAACCTGATCGCCGGGATGAAGCGTGGGGTTTCCAGTTTTCAGCGTAACTTCAAAGCGCGGCATCAGATAGCTCTTTCCGACGAGTACGCCGTTAATCATAACTGCGTATTTGCTGCTGTGTTTAGTAACAGCGTACTTTGCTACAAGATCGTTAAGCGTGCTGCCTGCATCCATCTCGGCACTTTCCAGCACGCCAGTTGCTGGGGTGTTGGTGCGCGCGTTGCTGGTATCTGTGACTTCAAAATCAACGGTAAATTTGTTTGCTGTAACAAGACGATAGTAGTATGCGTCATACAGATCGTCATAGACTTTCTGATAGGCCGCAGCTGCCGCTTTGTCTGCCCACGTTCCGGTGAGCGTCGGGACGGTAGCGGTGTTTGCTGCGGTCAATGCCGTCTGGAACGAAGTCCAGCTCTCTGCGGTGTAGTCCGCTACGGCTGCGCGGCTTGCCTGCGCAATCAGCTTCGGAAGGAGCTTGGACACAAGCGCCACCTTATCCTGCGATTCGCCGTAGCTCGAAGCAAGACACAGGTTGCCCTGCGCCTGCGTCAGCGCAGTCGCAGCTGCGTCGACCTTGCTCTGCGTGATCGCGTTGTCGCCGGGCGTTCCCTTAGCGGGTCCCCAGTTGATTTCGGTCGCATTTCCATTTTCATCGTATAGAGCAGCAAGCATCGTCTCTGCCGCTGCCTTTGCTTCGGCAAACGGCGTCCACGTTGCTGCGGTGTACTGGCTATCGACCTTGCCGTCGGCGTTACGCTTGACTTCATACAACACTGTTGCGTTGACTTCTGCTTTTGGAATCAGGTTTGCGAGCGCATTCGTTAATTTCGTAGTAGCACCTTCAACTACGCTTTCGGATGCAGCGTCGTTATTGCAGACGTTTTGTGCATCAGAAAGCGCAGCCTGCATCAATGCCCAAAAGCCTTTTTTTGAGGTGTCATATTGCTGTCCATTCCAACAATCACCAGATGTATAATATCCACTAGCATCTAGTTGCGTTGCTTGTTTCACCAAGGCGTTTAACTCTGTTTTATCAACAACTGTTTTCAGATAAACAGTGTAGACATCTTCGCTATCGTCCGTTCCATCATTCGCCTTAAAAAATAGAGTTGATTCAATGCCAGAGTAGATAGCACGATATGTAGTTCCATCAAATGACGTGTAGTTGCCATCAATCACACTGCTATACTTGTACGTCAGTGTATCGCCATCGGCGTCTCTAAAGATGCCGACTAAAGAAATTTCAAACGCATCTCCTGCTTTAACATACAGAGTAGTATTCTGATTATGTACTAAAACAGGCAATGTATTTGCTCCGGATGAAAACCCGACGAACAGTGTGACAGAATTCATACTGTCATCTTCAAAAGTAAGTTTTCGTGGATAATTCGGATCGCCGGAATTATCAAACTGGGACAGTGGAATTTCAAACACACCGTCAGAGTATGTCGCACCTTCGAGCGGACCGATAAACCCGGCATCTTCCGGACTTGATCCGTCACTGAAAATTGCATAGTCTGTATTGTAAATTAAATATGGATAACCTTCTATCTGCCTTATCCGAACGGTTGTTGCATCATTGGGAACTAAAACTGCATAACCGTCGCCATAAGACGTAACATTGTATTGCGTTTCTCCTACTAACACATCGAATGGGTTTCCTGCTGCAAAGACCACATTCGGAATAATGCCAAGCAGCAGCGTCAGTGTAAGGAGAACTGAGATAATTCTTTTTGGCATAAAAAAGGAGGGGTGGCTGTGGTTGCCCACAGCCACCCCTCAATCCTCCTTAATTATTCAAAAACGACCTTAACAACGGTCACGCTGGCTTGTTTTGTGCCACTCTGCGCAATCACACGGAAATACTGAGTGGAACCATCAGCGCGATTCACAGTTACAGTATCGCCTGTCGTAGCAACAGCATCTTTAATCATAAGAGTGTCTGCACCACTTGTAATTGTCAGAGTCGTCGAATTTGAAGAACTCGGAACAGTTACAGTTTTCTGGTTCAAAACGTTTCTCTGCAATACAGTTGTTGTTACAGTTCCGGATGTCTGAGTAATATCTGCAAAACCAGTAAAGCCAACGTTCGACGCGGCTTTCTGTGCTGCAAAAATCCCGCAGAACTCGGCAGAAGTTTCGCCGAAGATGCTGGGGGTCGTGAACGCCGTACCATTACTGGTCAGCGCCGCAGCGGTGTAAACACGAACCTTTGTGATGTGCGTCAGATTGACAGGCGTTCCGTTGCTGTCAACAGCCCAAGACAGGTCGAAGCCGTCGCCGCCCTTAGTGGTGTTGGTGATAGTGTAGGGGTTCTGTGCAACACCGTAGTCGCTGCCGTTGACATGGATATCGAAGTAACCAAACTGATAATCATTGGTGGTATCGGTATCCTTGACCAGAGATACACCAGTGTAGGTGATGGTATCGTTGGTCTGATCCCAGGTCACGCCGTCAACGCTGCCCCAGCCGTTCACATACTCGTTGGCGGTCGGCCACCAAGCGGTGTTTGCGGTGAATTTCGTCCACGAGCCATTGTTGATTTTGTACCAAATACCAGTCTCGGTAAACGTGGAATCTATTGTCGTTACCTTTTTGTAGGAGACAGTGGCATTGTTCTTGGTGATGGAATTGTAATACAGAGAACCAGCCAGATCGTACCACGCGGGAGTCGTTGAACCGGACTCATAACCATAGACCTTGACTGCACCAGCTTCGGGGTTTCCGTTGAATGCATTGCCGTAAACAATGAAGTCAACGCCATATGGGTTGGTCGCAAGGTTGTAGACCGGGGAAGTCAGATCCATCTGGATATAGCCGCCGGCTGCGCCGAGGGAGACGCCGGTGCTTTCATAACCGCTGGTCGTGAACTTGCCCGTTGCAGTACCCCAACCGGTGCCACGCGCGAACTGACCGACAGGCAGATAACCTTCGACAGTCTTCACAATGCTCGTCGGAGCCGTGCCGTTCTGTGCCGGGCAAGTGATCGTGTAGGTGCCAACAGCGCCCATGGAAGATTCCGTGATGTTGACTGTGATCGTCTGTGCCGTGCTGCCAACAGGAATGACATAACCATTGTTACCGGTGTTGGTCATGCTGGCCGTCACAGGCGTAGTGCCGACCGTGACGGTGCTGGTGCCCTCGACCCAAAGCAGGAAGGAGGCGGGGATGTATGTGCCGCCGTCAACATTGACGACGGTGCCAGTCGTGCCACTCCAGACGATTTTGACCGGTTCACCCTCAGAAATACTGACGGGTTCAAACGTCGTGTCGCTTGCCGAAACGCCCATGCAAAGCACGGATACGAGCATCGCGGCAATCAGAAACAGGGAAAGCATTTTCTTGGATGTTTTCATGATCTGTTCTCCTTTTAATTTTTTCTTCCTTTGTGCCAGCACAGCCCGGAAGTAAGGCCGCGCTGCCCATGCAACTTACTTGCGCTGCCGCCGCATGAATGGCAGCAGCGTGATTTTTCACAACATGAATCGTTTCTCGCAAGGGATACCGGCACGGATGAGAAACACTCCGCACCGGCGCATATGTCTACGGCTTGCGCCGTTGACTACAAAGGACTTTTCACGCCACAGATACACTACCGCTTCCTGCGCTCCCGCCCGCCGCGACGTAGACCGCGTTTTCTGCCCGTTGGTGCGCTCGTTTCTTCGCGTCGCTTCGCCGGGGCAATATGCTCTCATGCTGTGGCTATTCAGTTGTCGATGCGATTCATCATTTCGAGACGGGCGAAGGCCCGGTAGATTTGTTTTGAGATCCCCCGGTTCCGCGTTCCCAATTCGGAACCGGGGATTTCGGCAGTCGGCTTCAGGGGGATGAAGCCAGTCTATGTGCAAATCCGTTCCCAAACAGATTGCATCTAATTTATTGTGTAGCTTCTTCCGCCGCAGGCTGCTGGGCAGCTTTCTGCGCCGCTTCTTTTTTCGCCGCGATTTTGGCGGCGTGTTCCTGCCGGAACAGCTTGAGCTGCTTTTTATATTCGTCCTTAAATTCCCGCGTGCCACGCGGGTTGACGTTTGCGGGGAACTTGACGCCGCGCGTCTGAAGCGCGTGGATCGTCCGCCCAGTGATTTTCTCATCCAGCCAGACATCGCCGCGAAACCGGCGGCCTTTGCCCTGAAACTGCTTTTTACATCCTGCGGCCTCCTTTCCTCGACTGTTTGGAAAGGAGATTCGGATTCCGTTTTTACCGGCGCAGCAGGCGCGCCGCGCTTTTTCTCGCGCTGGGCGTTGCGCTCTTTTCTGGCACGGAGCTTTTCAACGCGCTCCTGCTCATAGATAGCGGTCTGATGCTTATATTCCTCATTAAAATGGAGGTATCGCTCTGCCTGCGGCCAGACAGCGAGCGCTTCTTTTGTGCGCTTGCGGATCAGCTCCTCGCGCCACTGCTGACCGTCAAAAC
>ENA-OVGB01003068-OVGB01003068.1-human-gut-metagenome-genome-assembly--contig:-NODE-3068-length-10801-cov-3.761958_pt1 | contig 10801 bp, 8 predicted proteins | sample MGYA00237767_ERZ505413 | MGnify/ENA primary metagenome ERZ505413 (study PRJEB26158, sample SAMN06016410) | human gut metagenome | biome: human gut; feature: ankylosing spondylitis patient; material...
TTTTATTTTCATCAAATATGTTTTACTTCAGAACAAGCACCGAATATGCCGGCAGCTTTGCCGTTCCATCCTTATATGATGGTGCTTTCTTTGTAGTCTGAAGCATTGCAACAGCATCATTTATTCCCAATGATGACACATCCACACTTGCTTCATCCTTTGATGGATTAAATACAAGCACTGCTTTCTCACCATTGTACTCTCTTGTAAATATACACACATTCTCGTTTGACAGATCCTTTTCGAAGGTATTTGTACCTCGTGCTATCTCCGGGAAAGCATTTCTTATTGATATTGTCTGCTTCACAAAGTTGTAAATAGAGTATGGATCGTCCATCTGCTTATCAAGGGTATCATATGTCTGCTCGGTTTCTTCTGCATTCTGAGGTCCCACACACATTCCCTTAGCCTTTGAATCCCCGCTCCATCTCATGGCAAGACGCTTCGTCTCATCATTGGCTGCGCCTCTCATACCGATTTCATCTCCATAATACAGAAAAGCATTTCCTGGCATAAGAAGATTCATGGCCTGCGCCATCTTGGTTTTCTCCTCGGCATTATCTCCGTTATAGTATCCTGCACTGCGTCCCATATCATGATTTGTATAGAATGGTGCATCAATGTATGAGTCTGTATACTTCTTTATCTCATTTTCCACATCAACTATGGCATTGCCGTATGTGCTGGCACCATGATTTGCTGTACCATTGAGTACCTTTCCGATATACCCATCCTGCTGTGAAAAATCAAAGTTGAACATACTATCAATTCCACTCTTATAGTACATCGCATACTCTCTGTATGTAGTCCAGCCCTCACCAACCATATAAGCATCGGCCTTTTTGCTCTTCACATTGTTCACAAGCCAGGTGAGGTCATCTATAGTCTCAGTCTGGTTATTATTATTGTAATAAAGCACAGCATCCAGTCTGAAACCATCCACGCCGCGGTCAAGCCAGAAGGATGTAACCTTGTCAATCTCCCCTCTTACAGCTTCGCTCTGCAGGTTAAGGTCAGGCATGCTGTCTACAAACTGTGACTCATAATACCAATTTGTGCCCGGCAGCTGGTTGTAGCCTCCGGCATTGGTTTTGCTAAAATTGTAGTAATCCACATAAGGACATTCCGAAGGATCCGGCTCTGCCCCATCAGGAAGCGACTTGATATAATCAGCAGCCGCCTTAAACCACGGATGCTCATTTGATGTATGATTCATCACAAAATCAATAATAACATTGATGTTTCGCTTGTGACACTCCGTAATAAGCGCATCAAAATCATCCAGAGTACCATACTGCTTGTCAATATTCATGTAATCCGTAATATCATACTTGTGGTATGAAGGAGAAGGCATAATAGGCATCATCCAGATTTCATTGCATCCAAGCCCCTCAATATAATCAAGCTTCTCTGTAAGTCCCTTTAAATCCCCTATGCCGTCACCGTCACTATCAAAAAAGCTATATACGAACACCTCATAACAGGTTCTGTAATTGTCCTGAATCACATTAGGATCATTTTTCGCATTCATCTGCTCCATCGCAGAAGGCTTGTACTCCTTCTTTGCTGCCGTCTCGGTATTCTTTCCACCCGCAGCACATCCCGCAAGCATTGACACCGCCATAGCTGCCGTCAATGCCACAGCAGTCAACCTGCCCGCCAATCTATTCACAGCCCTGCCGACCATGTTGTGGCCGCCTATTTTATTATTAATCATACGCACTCCTTTTCTTATTTTCTAAACTAAATTCTCACATCTTCCACAAAGTAGCAACAAACTTAGAACACAACCTGAAAGTGCTAAGTTTGCCACACCCCAATATAAACCAAAAGCCGCCGCACAAAAGTGCAGCGGCCTAAATAAAACCAAATTAGCCTTTGACAGCTCCTGTAAGTCCATCCACGTAGAATCTCTGCATGATGACGAAAAGTATTGAGATAGGTATTGATACAATAACTGCAGCAGCAGCCCATCTTGTGAACCATCCGTTTATAAACTCTTTCTCAAGCATGTTGTAAAGAAGAAGCGATACTGTCCAATACTTGTCGTTTGGACCAACGATAACCTTTACAAATACGAAATCGAGCCATGGAGCAAGGAATGCTGTAAGCACTGTATATACTACGATTGGCTTACTGAGTGGCAGGATAACCTTGTAAAATACCTGGAACTGTGTACATCCGTCAAGGATGGCAGCCTCTGTAAGAGACTTAGGCACAGTATCAAAGAATCCCTTTGCGATATAGAAGCCTACTCCCGATCCTGCTGAGTATATGAGGATCAGTGAAAGACGAAGTACGCTACCCTCTGTAAGTCCGATAGCCTTTAAGATAAAGTATACGGCAACCATTGACATGAAAGCCGGGAACAATCCAAGAATCATAGCCAGATTCATGAAAGGCTTACGCAGCTTAAATCTCAGTCGTGACATACAATACGCAACAGAAAGTACAAATACTGTTGAAATGATGCATGAGAACACTGATATAAACAGTGTATTAAAAAATGCTCTCGGGAAGTTCAACAGTGTAGTCTCTGTGAACAGTCTCGTATAGTTGCTAAATGTAAGGCTATGTGGGAAGAAGTACTTTGTATAAGCACCACTCTCAGCTCTAAAGCTTGTCATAATAATCCAGAAAATCGGGAACAGCCATACTACAGCAAGTATTCCAAGAATGATATGAACAAGGGAATTCTTTGCTACTTTCTTAGCACGTCCGGCAGACATAGGTCTTTTTGCTTTTGCTACACTACTCATTACATGAATCCCTCCTCATCCTTGTATGATTTTGTATTTCTGTATGTAACAAGCGCTACGATAGAAAGTACAATGAATGTGAGGATACCGATAACGGCACCGATATTGTACTCCTGATTATCAATAGTCAGCTTGTACAACCACGTAACCAGAAGGTCCGTCTTTCCTGCACTGTCTCCGACAGGTGTAGGCTTTCCTGCTGATAACAGGTAGATAACGTTAAAGTTGTTGATATTTCCGGTAAACTGTGTGATGATATATGGTCCCATGATAAACATGATATATGGGAGTGTGATCTTAAAGAAGATCTGTGCTGCGTTTGCACCATCAATCTTTGCAGCCTCATAAAGCTCTGAAGGCACATTCTGTAATACACCTGTAACCTGAAGCATAGTATACGGAATACCTACCCAGCAGTTGATGAGAATAACAGAAACTCTCGCCCACATCGTATTGGTCCAGAATGGAAGTGGGTTATCTATCCAGCCCCACTCCAAAAGCAGGTTATTAACAGCACCCTGTGGCTGGAACATCTGTCTCATTACAAGGAGTGATACGAACTGCGGTACCGCAATTGAGATAACAAAGCATGTACGCCAAAAAGCCTTGCAATGTGTCTCTTTACGATTGATAACGATAGCAAGAATGAGTCCAAGGAAGTTACAAAGGAAGGTTGCAAATACAGCCCAGCAGATTGTCCATCCAAGTACTCTCCAGAATATCTTACCAAGCTTACCACCAAGTCCAAGCACCTGTCCGAATGAGGCAAAGCCTGTCCAGTCGAACAATACCAGATGATCACCCTTTACCGAATAATTTGTAAAGGCCATTGGAATCATGAACAGCAATGGTAAAACTGTAAAAATAAATATTCCCATAAGTGGGAGAAACATAAGTGTCTTATGTAGGTTTTTATCAAATAAATCCTTGACATCTTTGCCAAAAGAATTGATTTCTTTTCCAGCTTTTGAAAGGCATTCTGCCTTATATCCGCTCTTTAAATTCTCGCACCACATGTAAATAAATAATACTGTGATGGCAATTGTTATGACGCCATATAACAGTAATAATACTGACTGGTCGCCCGCAACATATTCATAAATCTGCTTCTGCTCATTAAATACCTCTTCCTGCTTTCTCCAGCCAAGTGAAGGCAGCATGGAAATGTAATAAGCACCAGCGTTAACCATATATGCTATATATGCAATCTCTATAGCAAGAAAAATCAGACCCTTTATGATCTGCTTATGAGCCATATTGGCAAGACCCATTACGAGTGCCGATAGCTTAACTGTAGCTCCGCCTTTTGTGAGGGCATTGCCAACAGTATACGGAGTAGCAAATTCCGAAACTTTTTTCTTTTTGTTTGCTCCTATCATACTTTTCCTCCTGGCATGCATTATATATGCCAATCCTTTAAACTAATTTATTCCAAGATTCCGGTCGCCCGGAACCTTGGAATCATATTCTGATCTACTTAATTATTTAAGAGAATCATTAAGCTGAGTATTGAAGTCCTCTGTCTTCTGAGCTGCATTGTCCTTTGTAATCTGGCCTTCTGCACCGTTCTGGAAAGCATCACCGAATGGTGTAGCTGCATCCCAGTAACCTGACATATCAATGATAGGCTGTGCTACTGAACAATCAGTTGAAACCTTAGCCATAGCTGCTGCTACAGGATCAGCTGCGATTTCCTCGTTTGTTGCAAGATCTTTGTTTACAGGAGCCTGTGCTCTTAACTTGAAGTGAGCAAGCTGTGCGTCCTCGCTGCCAAGGAATGCTGCAAGCTTAACTGCTACTTCCTGGTTCTTGCAGTTAGGGTTAACACCGATAGCCTTAGATCCTAAGAATGCCTTTAACTGGCAGTCTTTTCCACCAATATTGATTGTAGGAAGAGCTGCAACACCAACGTTCTCCTCACCAAGTGCCTCTTTAACTTTGTCATAGTTCCAGTTACCATTGAAGTAAGCATTGATAGAACCATCTTTAAGTCCAGCAAGACCAAGTGATCCCTCATTGTTATCCATTACAAAGTTTGGATTTGCAAATAAATCTACGATGTAGTTTGTAACTGCTGTACCCTTATCTCCGCCAAAGTCATATCCGGCAGCCTTGTCTGTTCCATCTCCAAAGATTGTACATCCGTTTGCTGCATAGAATGCATTGAGATACCAGCCATTATCAAATGGGAATGAAACCTTACCCTTTGTAAGCATTGTATCAAGGCTCTTTACATCATCCTCAGAGAAGACTCTCTTGTCATAGTACATGAACCATGTGTTTGATGTATAAGGAACTGCGTAGATGTCTCCATCATATGTAACTGTTGCAGCCATAGCCTCTGAGTTAGATGACTTAACATAATCTGCTGCCTCTCCACCTAACTTGGCAATAGCATCTGCCTTAATTAATGGCTCAAGCTGATCGTTTGCAAACATGTAAACATCAGCTGCTGCCTTAGGATCCTTTGTAACAACATCCTTTGCGTCTGACTCAGATGATGTAACATACTTGAACTCGATGTTGAAATCAGGATTTGCCTTAGCGAATGCCTCGCACTCTGTCTTAAGCCAAGCGCCCTGTGCATCGTCTAAATCCTCTGCAGGTCCCATTACTGTAATGGTCTCCTTACCGCCGTCCTTCTTGTCGGCTTTCTCTGTTCCATTTCCATTGCTGCTTCCGCATCCTGCAAACATTGTTGCTACCATAGATGCGCAAAGTAAAGATGCTAATACTTTCTTCTTCATATCTTCCTCTCCTTTTTGAATATAAAATGTAAAAAAGTATATATATAAATTGCCGTGCAACTTATATCAAATTAATTATCTGCGGTAAACCACCGCAATGTTTCTAATCCAGGCTATTTTTTCGTTGTCCAGTCTGTGCGGCTTGCTTGTCATGCGCCATCTCCAGTTATGTCCGACTGTTGAAGGATAATTCATCCTCGCCTCATTTCCAAGCTCTAATATATCCTGCATCTGGACTATCGCCAACTCTGCGGTGCTACAGCTCCCTGATAAGAGCATTTGGAACCTGTGATTTATTTTCAATATTCAGATACTCGTACATATAAGCAAGCTCATAATCTGTCTTGTCACTGAAATAACCAACTATTGTCTCATTGTCATGTGTGCCAATATATGCAACTACATGTGAATCAGCATAATTGTGTGGCAGATATTCATTGGTCGGATCACCGTCAAAGGCAAACATCATGACCTTTGTTCCCATCCAGCCCGACTTTGCAAGGAGCTTTTTCACTCCCGGCAAAAGGCTCGCTGACGTATAATCATCAGCCACTACATTAACACCCTCAAGTTCTTCGTTGATTGCATTGACAAGCCTGCGTCCCGGTCCCTTGAACCATTTACCGGATAGGCTCTTGTCCTGTCCGTACGGTACCGCATATGCTTTTACAATTCCTGCAAAATGATCAATCCTGACGATATCAAAAAGCTCTCTGCATACACGCATACGCTTTCTCCACCACGAGAAGTTATCCTCCTTCATGGCATCCCAGTCATACATAGGATTGCCCCACACCTGTCCGTTCTCTGTATACTTATCAGGAGCGGCAGCTGCAACATACTCCGGTGTATCGTTTGCGCTCATCATAAAGAGTTGTCTCTCTGCCCATACATCTACGCTGTCATACCCTACATAAAATGAGGCATCACCTATTATGTAGATACCTTTTGAGTTAGCATAATTTTTCAAATCCTCCCACTGTTGGAAGAATTTATATTGGCAGAACTTCCAAAAAGTAATTGTATTATAATTCTTTTTTTGGTACTTTTCAAGCGCAACCGCTTGCGGATTTTTATACTTGCTTGGCCATTCGCTCCAAATTTTGTCTAAATTGTCGGTTTTCAGTGTCATAAACAGTGCATATTGTTCAAGCCACCCCGAATGTTTTTTTACAAAATCCTGAAACTCTTGTGCATTTGTGTCAAATCTTCCAAACGCTTTTTGTAAAATCTTGTATCTGTTCTGATGTAATGCTGCATAATCAATTTCTGATTGATCTGTGCCCCAATTGTACCCCAGGATTTCTTCCCTCTCTAACAATCCCTCATCTGCCAGCTTATCTAAATCTATAAAATAGATATTGCCCGCACAGCCTGATGATGGCTGATATGGACTATCGCCAAATATGGTGGGACCAACCGGAAGAACCTGCCAGTACTTCTGTTTCAAATCGCCAAGGAGATCAACAAAATTGTATGCCTCTCTCCCAAGAGTACCTATACCATATGGTGACGGCAAACTCGAGATCGAAAGAAGTATTCCGGAGCCTCTGAGATTTTCTCTGGCCTCCAAATTTCTATTCCTCTTTCCTAAAATTTTTCTATTTTTTTCGTATCTGAGTATATTTTATTTCCTATTGTCGTATTTGTCAATTGTTTTAGCGTCTTCTAACCCATTTTTGCCACTTTTCACGTAATTTGCACTCATTTTTTGGTAGTTATTACCACGATTTCAAAGATATTTTTCGAAAAATTTATCGTGGAAAATATTGCCTATTTCTGATAGTAATTGTATAATTCTATTATCACATAAGAAAGGAATAACATTATGGCTACTATTAAGGATATTGCCGCCCGGCTGGGTGTATCAATCAGCACTGTTTCAAAAGGATTAAATGGTGCCAGCGATATAAGTGAGGAGCTTCGTCAGACCGTTTTAGACACTGCCGTCGAGATGGGCTACAGCACTAAGCGCTCAAGAAAGGTAGAAAACCGCAAGCTGGCTCTGTTCATTGAAAATATGAACTACGAGTCTATCGATGAGTTCGGATATGATGTAGTGCTTGGTTTCAAGCAGAATGCTTTCAAGCACAAATGGGATGTGGACATCATCCCTGTCACTCCTCAGCTGCAGGCAGAAGAAAAATATGATACTTATATATTAAAGAACGGCTATTGTGGCGCATTTCTTGTAGGCTTCGCTCTGCACGATGAGTGGATGCAGCAGCTCAAAAGCACTACAATGCCTACCGTTTTGTTTGATAACTATATAGAAAACAACCCCAATGTAGCCTATGTAGGTACCGACAGCTACGAGGGCATTGACATGGCTATAAAGCATCTGCACAATCTGGGGCATAAAAAGATTGCCTTTATCAATGGTTCTCTTTTTTCCCTGGTTTCAGATCAGCGTCAGGAGGCTTTTGAAAACTCTATGCGCGATGCCGGTCTTGAAATCTACCCGGAGCTCATGGGTCACGGCTACTATATTCCGGAGACTGCACAGTACTACGTTTCCAATTTTATTGCAGCGGGCGCTACTGCTATCCTCTGTGGCAGCGATGCTATCGCAAAGGGTGTTATATCTGAATGCCAGCTGCACGGCTTCAATGTGCCAAATGATATAAGTGTGGTCGGCTTTGACGATGTCAAATTTGCTGCAGCCCTCACCCCGCCTCTTACCACTATCAGACAGGAGTGTAATGATCTTGGCCGCTGTGCATATATTATATTGAATTCGCTCATTCACCATATTCCAATCAGCCGCACACAGCTGCGTCCGAGACTGATTGAAAGAGAATCTACCGCACGTGTTTCCACTGCGCACACTGTCAGCGAATAACAGTGTATGTACCACCTTCCAAAGGAGGCAAAATTGTTCAAACGCAAACATGCAACTATTTTAATTACATATTCGCTGGTGCTATGCAGCGCGATTTCTCTGACAGCCTGCTCTTTTTCGGATGTCTCTTATTTATTCAAGAGCCCCGCACAAAAGCAGGCTATTCTGCACAAATCACCTGCTTTTTGGGATGATACCACAAGCGTTGAAGGAAGCAGTAATCTTTCTATCCTGCATAATGTCGCCTTTGAGGGGCGCCCGTACAATGACATAAGGCAATTCGGCGATAATATACTTATGGTAGGGCAGGGCAGCTACAATAATTCCATCATAGAGACTGATGGTCAATCCGTTCAGTATTCATTTGATGTATACAATCCCTGGTCCAACGAAATAACCGCAAGTCTTGCCCACGACAAGACGGACTGCGATGACTATCTGATTAAGGGTGATAAATTGTGGCTCCTCGATTCATCCGCCAAAAAAGCAACCATCTATGATAAGGATTTGAAGGAAATTAAAACCTGCAAATATAATCCCAAGGACTATGATGGCAATGGCGATGCATCTGATCCGGATAATACTGAAGTGCCGAATCCCGGCAATTACTATGATGCCTCACAGATTGCCACCTCCGCTGACAAAAAATATGCTCTCGTATCAGGTGTCACGCCCGATACCTACAAATATGTAATCTCTGATATAAGGCTTGACGATAATACAGTGCTTTCAACCTACGAAGGGCAGAGCTTTTCCATGTCATGTGTCGACTCAAAAGGCTTTGTAATTGAAACAGATACTGCCAACAATATATGGAACTATCATTCATCCGATGGAAAAAACAGCTTTTTTTCTCTGCCGGATGTGGTGGATGTAGTACTGGCCGAGGACAATGACATGCTCATACGGTGCCAGGATTTATCCTCAGACAACAGCATCAGTTATTATAAATATTCACCCGTCACCGGTGTCAGCTCATCCTTTTCATACAATCCGGCAGCACGAGGCTCAGGCAGAGCCCAAGGCAGCTCATCTGATTCTGCAACGGCCGATACCCAGACCTATTTTTCTGCCAACTCGGTATATCTGCCTGATGCAAACTGTGTGATGCTGCTTTTGTACACAGCGCAGTGCAACCCGGAAATACTCATCTGGTCACTCGACAAGGGAAAGAATGACACCAAAGCTGAAATCACGTCATACAATGACTGCGATACTCTGCTACAAGCCTTACGCGATGACGGCTCATATGTATCCCCATATTCTGCCATAGACACTGATGACAGTACCCATGAAAACCAGGAGGCAAAGGAAGAGGCCGGGAAGGATTCCGACTACAATACATATGGAGATGAGGTCACTCTGATACCTGACACCACGTCATATGACTGGGGAGATTTATCCGACATAAATGCACGTATCACAGCCCTTGAACAAAAATACGGCTTTTCCATATATTTCGGGCCTGAGGTGCCAAAGAGGATTGATTACTACGATATCCATCAATTAAAGAACAAGGATAAGCTGTCGGTCTCTCTGGATGCCCTTGAGGAAATACTTGGCTGTTTCCCTGATGACTTTTTCACGCAGCTGTGTTATGGCGATATAAGAGGCATGCGAATATATCTGTGCGGTGATATTTCATCAGGCCACTCAGATATGATAAATGAGCCAAGCGGATTCGTAAATATAATAAACAACCACAATGTGATGGTTCTAAACTGCAACTACAGCTGGGATTTCAGCTACACAGTCGGCCATGAGATTTCCCATCTGATAGACCAGAGGCTTGCATTCATACACACCTATGATGAAAAAAGCGAGTTTTCCGAGGAGAAATGGAACAGCTTTAACCCTGACAGCTTCTCATATGATGACAGCTACTCAAACTACAATCCGGATGATCCATCAAACCACATATCCGGGTATTTCATTGATTCCTACGGCATGACCTTTGCAACAGAGGATCGCTCTGAAATATTTGGAACCGCGATAGACGATTATATTAACGGCATTTATGATGATGCAAGATTCACAGATGATTCGCCGATACGAAACAAGCTCGACTACTACAGCAGATGTATCCGCGACGGCTTTGATACAAGTGGCTGGTCTGATACGATGGCATGGGAGGCTGTGCTTACTGCCAGCGGAACGCAGACCGATTAAACAATAACAGCCGGACAACACAAAAACCTCAAGTCATATGACTTGAGGTTTTTTAATGGGCAGAGATGGATTCGAACCATCGAAGCAAGTTGCAGCAGATTTACAGTCTGTCCCCTTTGGCCACTCGGGAATCTGCCCATGTATTCAATTACGATACCTGCATAGTTTATCACAACAGATGTGATTATGCAAGTACATTTTAAAATTAAAAAAGACAGCCTACGTTCGGCTGCCTTTTAGGAGAAGGTATTTTTACTATGGGGTATAGCAAAAACTATATAATG
>ENA-OVGB01003070-OVGB01003070.1-human-gut-metagenome-genome-assembly--contig:-NODE-3070-length-10795-cov-4.432309_pt1 | contig 10795 bp, 9 predicted proteins | sample MGYA00237767_ERZ505413 | MGnify/ENA primary metagenome ERZ505413 (study PRJEB26158, sample SAMN06016410) | human gut metagenome | biome: human gut; feature: ankylosing spondylitis patient; material...
ACATTGCTGGCGACACCGGCAGAGGGCTTAAGCGGTCGTTTTGTCCGGATTGACCAGAAGAAATACGGCAAGATTCCGGGAGTAACAGATAGAGAGTACTATACCAACTCATTCCATGTGCCTGTTTATTACCCGATTAAGGCCTATAAGAAAATCCAGCTGGAGGCACCTTATCATGCACTGACCAATGCGGGACATATCAGCTATGTCGAGCTGGACGGTGATACATGTAAGAACCTGAAGGCCTTTGAATCTGTGATCCGATATATGAAAGAGCAGGGCATCGGTTATGGTTCCGTGAACCATCCGGTAGACCGTGATCCGGTGTGTGGATACACAGGCGTTATAGATGATATTTGTCCGCGATGCGGACGCAAAGAAGGAGAACCGGTTAGCCTGGCTTTCCTTAAGGAACTCAGAAAGAAATATCCGAATGTACCGGTGTACACGGATGAAGAAATCATGGCAGGAGGGATTGAACATGACTGGAGAAGAACTCAGGAATGCGGATGTAGCAGCAAATAATGCAGTAGTAGGTGAAGGCGTGAAATTCGAAAGAATCCGTCGAATCACAGGTTACCTTGTAGGTACAACAGACCGATTCAACGACGCAAAACGTGCAGAAGAACACGACCGCGTAAAACATGGCCTGAACTAAGGAACATATAAACTATTAGTTAAGTGATAGTGCTAGACATATACTTGGCTAAAATATAACCTACACAAAAGAAAAATCGGCTGCTCAGTAGCGGCCGATTTTTCTGGTATCAGAGATTATATAGATAGAAAGACAGATAATTTTGAGACATAAAAAACTGTAGCGAGAACTATGGATGTTTCAAAATTATCGTCAACATACAAACAGGAGAAGAAAAATGGACAATATTAGCGGAATTGTGGATGATTCTATTGTGGATGGGCCGGGCCTGCGGTATACTATATTTGTGCAGGGATGTCCGCATGGATGTCCGGAATGCCATAATCCGCAGACCCACAGTTTTGAAGAGAATAAGCGTGTAACCCTTGGTCAGCTCATGTCAGAGATTAAGGAGAATCCACTGCTGTACGGGGTAACTTTTTCGGGCGGAGAGCCTTTCTGCCAGCCGAGGCCGCTGGCGATTCTTGGTCAGCAGATAAAGAAGGCAGGCATGCATCTGATGTGTTACAGTGGTTATACGTATGAACAGCTTTTGAAAAGAGCAGAGACAGAGCCGGATGTGGCTGCATTACTCGATGTAGTGGATGTTCTGGTGGATGGCCGCTTTGTGGAAGCCCTGCACGATATCTCCCTGCGCTTCCGGGGCAGCTCCAACCAGCGGCTTCTGGATGTACCCAAGAGCCTTGCCGCAAAGGCCCCCGTCTGGTGGGAGGATGAAAAAGTCTTTGCGACACACACCATGTAAAGAAAACCGCAAATAACCAGAAATGCCGCCCTGAGCTTTTTACGGCTCAGGGCGGCATTTCCGGTTTTGGGAATATAATCAGTGAATGGCTTGATTGGTCAGCATCCTCACCCTCTCCGTCATTGCTTGCGCAATGCCACCTCTCCTAGTAAGGCAACGACGACGACCGCCGCCAGTGGCGGAAGCAGGGAGGAGTTGTTGGGGCAGCGGCCAGCAGGACGCGAGTGCAAAACTTTGCACGAAGCGGACGCTGGGAGCCGCAACCCGTACGCTGTCGCCACAGGCGACTGAGAGGTTGTACGAAGGATATCTTACCCCTTCATCTCCTGCGCCTTATTCCAAGTCTGGATAACTTCCCAGCGGCTCACAGAAACGTCTGCGGCCTTATCGGCGGAGATGAGCTGGTTCTCGATGGCCCAAGTCAGAGCCTTCTGTTCATCGGTGGCATCGGGAGCCATCACAGCGGCAGGGGCAGGCTTTCCGGCTTCAGTCCAGACCAGCTTTGCCAGTTCGGCGGTGTTCTGCGGGATAGCCACGCCATCGGGCAGGACAGTGTTCAGATACAGCTCGGTGCCGATCATGTAGCCGGTATAACCAACCACAGCAGCGCCCACACCGGCGGTTGCCACCATGGCAACGGTGCCCAGAACGTTGGGTTCCTCGGGCTGGTCGGCCATCCGGTACATCGCACGGATGCTCAAAGTCTGTGCAGGCATCTTGAAGCTTGCAGTAGCGGCATGGGAATCAAAACCGCCCTCTTCCAGCGTCAGAGCCACATCCGCAGGGGAAATCTCCCAGCGGTCGAACACCATGCCCTCCGGGGCATCGGCAGCGGTCAGCTTGACGGTATCGCCTGCCTTGGCAGAGGTGATCTCTGTGCCGTCGGCATTGGTGGCGGTGCCATCGGTCAGGCTCATCCGGTAGTAGCCTTCCTTGACCTGTGCGGTCAGGGTAACGCTCCACTCGTCGTCGCCGTTCAAGGTCAGGTCAAATGCAGTGGTATTGCCCACCTGCTTGGTGATTGCTTCTTCATAGCTCGGGTCGGCAGTGACTTCCCAGCCGGTCCAGGAGGTCGCATCTGCTTCCACGTTCAGGGTCTGGTTGCCCACAACGCCCACCATGCCGGAGATGCCGTTGGCAGTGCAGTTGTTCAGGGTGATCCAGCTGACCTTTACATCCTGTGTATCAAAGTTTGCGCCACGGCTGAAAATACCACCGTTCGTAGTGCCTCGTGCGGTAATGGCAATGCTGGTATCAGGCAACGTTACCTGAGTGGGAGTGTTGGCAAAGCGGCCCACGAAGACACCGCCGTTCGTAATGTTATTGTTGTAAACAGTATTGTTAAAAGTACCGTTTTCAATCGTGCCGTAGTTGCGGACTTTTACGTTGAAGGTGCCGCCATCAATAACGCCGCCTTCTTCGTTGGTCAGTACATCTTTCAGGTCATCCTTATAATCAAAGATGCCGCCTTCGATTTTGCCGAAGTTATCTACTGCCCAGTCAACCTCTGCATTGCCAAGGTCAACAGAACCGTTTTTATAAACAGTCAGGGTTTCGTTTTTGCGGTCAAAGAACCAGCCGTCCAGATCGCTGCCCTCGTAGAATTTGCCCGCATAAACGGGAACCTTCTCGCCATCTACAATACCAACTTCAAGGTCAACGGGTTCCACGACTGCCTTAATGGTCACATCACCGGCACTGGTGCTGTTTTCCGGCAGGGTAACGGTCAGAACGTGTGTAGTAGGATCTTCGTTAATGGTTGCGTTGCCAGCTTCGCTCAAATCCCATTTGACGAATGTGGGAGATGCAGGTTCGACAGTGAACTTCCGGGTCATAATATTCTCATTACCGACGATATAAACCTTGCCGTTGAACTGAACATCTGTTGGTACAGTATCACCTGCAACAACAGGGATGATTTTGCCGCCCTCTGCGGTAAAGGTCTGATAGTTGCTGACTTGAACCTTCGAGGAATCAGGAATATTGCATACGATGCCGCTTTGCAGGATGCCCTCCCGCATATCTACTTTACCATAGACAATGCCGCCATTAAGCTTTGCACCAGCACCGCCCCACTGACCTTCATTGGAAAAATAAGTGTGAATATATCCGCCGGTAACAATTCCGCTGCCAGTGGGTTGGCCGTTACTGTTATATGTAGTACGTCCCTCAACTTTAGTGAAGTGTCCACCATTTATTACACCAGTTGAAAGGTTGAACACGGTCTGTTCAAAATTACCGCCCTCGATGGTGCCGCTATTGCGAACCGCACAAGGCACAGTCTCGGGTGAACCATTGATTGGATTAAATATAGTGTTGTTCACAAAATCAAGTTTATAGCTTCCGCCACTGTAACTCCAACTCCAAGTTGAATTTGTTGCCTTATAGGTCGGATTTGCAGGAGAAGAAGAATTTGACACCTCTGTGGTTTTGCCTTCCAAAACGGGTTGACCATTGGCTTCAAAATTCAAATCTGTGACATACTTGGACGTATCTGCCGCAAACGCCGCCGTGGGCAGCATTGTCAAAGCCATGCCAACGGCCAGAATGGCGCTGACAAGTCGTTTGAGTTTCATTGTGATTCCTCCTTTAGAGTCTACCCCAAATGTGTATTGCACCCACCGCAAACGTAAAAAAGCGCCGCACCTGCCCCGAAAGGCTGGTGTGGCGCTGTGGATGTACTTCTTGGGAAGTGCAGCTGGTTGCCCGGTCTGGGCCCTTTAGCTTTGCGTCGCAGCCTTCCAGCTGGTTTGCCGATTCTTCTGTTTTGCGGGGGTGCTCTTTTGCATTTTATTATACCCCCCTATATAAAAATCAAGGGGTTTTCCATGAGTTTGTCATTTGAAACAAATGCAGTCTATTTTTTAGTGCGATTTGACGGAGGTGGGGTGGGGGTAACCCTCTCAGTTAAAGACTTTGGCTGAGAGGGTTAGGCCATTACTAAGAAAACGCCGCCGCACAGGTCGCAATTCTGTGCAGCGGCGTTCCTATGGAGGATGATAAAGTATCACTTGGAAATGGCGCAGTTATTCGTACAGGGCATCAAAGTTGGTCAGTTCCACCTCATGCTCATCCAGCCAGCGACGAACCTGCGGGTCACACAGGGTCGCCAGATCACGGCAGCGGGGCAGGGTCAGGGAAGTATTGTCCAGAAGGTACTGATCCAGATAACCCGGATGGAAATGCAGGATATTGTACTCGTAGGGAGAGCTCAGGATGCCGAAGCGGTCTTCCAGCCAGTCCTCCGGGCGGCTGCCCCGGTTCAGGATCTCCATTGCGTTGCTGTTGCCCAGACTGAACAGCTCGCAGGCCGGTTTCATCGGCAGTTCTTCGGCCAGCGTATCGCCCATGTTATGGATGCCCAGCATCTTTCCGATATCCCGGAACGCCTGCTCCATGGGCCTTGTCATGGCGCTGTGGCCCTCAAAATGCCGGGGATAATGTCCCACAAGTTCTTTGTGCCGGTCCAGCTGGGCCATGGTCTCGGTATACAGGTCCTCATAGCTGGGGTAAACTTCGCCCTTGCATTTGGCATCATTGGGATTCTCGCTCTTCCACAGATAGCTGCGGTAGAACATTCCCTCTTCGTTTACCAGCGTGGGCACCTTTTCCGGGGCGCTGACGGGGCGGTACTGCACAAAATTGGTGTGCTGGACCAGCGGCACCTCCGGGCACTCGCTCTGCCAGAGTTTCACCGCATGGGGGGCGGCGGCCATGTTGCTCATCAGCGAGAGGGTGCAGACCACGCCCTCCTTATAGGCCTTGATGACACCATAGTTGTATGCCTCACTGAAGCCGAAATCATCGGCTACTACGATTAGCTTCTTGCTCATAGCTGTTTCCTTCGTCCTTATCGGTTCAGATAATCCGCATTGAAGATCTTGCCCTCGGTGCTGCGGTCATAGACTTTCCGGCCCTCGGCGTAGGTGACCTGTGCCTGATAATCGTCGCTGATGACCACCAGATCTGCGTCCTTGCCCACTTCAATGGTACCCTTGCGGTCGGCAAAACCATACTTGATGCAGGGATTAAGGCAGGCCATCTTCAGGCAGATCTCCAGCGGGATGCCAACATTGTTCACCAGATTTCCGATGTCGAACAGCACCGGCTGGCTGGAACCGCACAGGCGGCCGGTATCGGTCAGAACAAAGCCCTCCGGGGTCACATTCAGGGCCATCCCCTTAAAGATGCCCTCATACTTGCCCACCGGTGCACCGGACAGAGCCGTACAGTCACTGACCATCATGAATTTGTCGGTGCTCTTGACCTTGAAGTAGATGCCCAGCATCTCATCGCAGATGTGCAGGCCGTCGCAGATCACCTCACAGGTAACGTTTTCATTGGTCAGGGCTGCTCCCAGACCGCCAATGTCCCGGTGATGCATATCGGTCATGACGTTGCCGGTATGGGTCGCCACGCTGATGCCCTTGGCATAGGCGGCCATGGCCTGCTTATAGTTGTTGTCACTGTGGGCGGCTGCCACTGTGATGCCCTGCGAGAGGAAATACTCGATGATGGGGTCCATCCCGGGGATCTCCGGTGCCAGTGCCACAAGACGCAGCCACCCGCCGCCGGCTTCCACCATGGCATGTGCCGTCTCCATACTTACCTCCGGCCAGCCGGTACGGATGCCTTTTTCACCGGTGCGGTTCAGCCAGGGGCCTTCGCTGTGGATACCCAGAATGGTTGCACCGTCCTGATCACCCTCTTTTGCCACCTCTGCCACCGCACGGATGGAATCCGGGTCGCACACCGTCGGGAAGATGTTCACGGTGCCCTGACTTGCCAGCCCCTTCAGATAACCTTTCACGGATGCGATCTGCTTTTCATGGGGGGCATTCTTATTCATGATATCATAACCGCAGGTGCCGTGGTTATGAGTATCAAAAATGCCGGGGATGATCCGCTGGTCGCCGTATTCAATGGCTTCGGGGTCGGTCGTATTTTCTGCAAAGGCAGTAATCTTGCTGCCTTCCACAGTCAGCACACCTGCCTTGGGGCCTTCCGGCGTATAAATGCGGTTGGAATGCAGTTTCATAATTCAGTTCTCCTTCTTATTTGCTTCCTGTTTTGCAAAATCGGCCAACGCCCGTTCCATCCGCTCCATCCGGGGCAGATCCAGTACATGGTCCTGTGCACAGCAGGTATTCTCCACAACAAATTCGCCTTTTTCCACTCGTCCACAGCTGAGCATCATCCCTCTGGGAAAGAGCGCCAGCAGATTCCGCTGCCGCTGTTCCTCCGGGTAGTTCCGGTCATAGACCTTATCCTCCGGCAGCAAACTGCACAGCTGTTCCGCCGCCTCTTTCCGGTACTCGCCGTGCGCCAGCGCCACCGCCGGGCCGCTGGTCAGATTGTCCAGCAGCAGAACAGTTGCCGCAGTTGGCACCTCCTGCGCCAGAAGCCGGAAGCCGTCATAGTTATCCACTGCATGGTCACAGAAGGCAAAAGCGATGTTCTCCTCACCGCTCAGGTCCTCCGTCAGCTTTACGGCAGTGGCGACCGCACCGGAACAGCGGCTGAAGTTGCAGGGGCTTGCATGGGGCAGCAGCAGCCAGACACCTACCCCCGCCAGCAGCAGTGCCGCCAGCGTCCGGGGCAGCATGGCACCGGTTCCCCGTCCGGACCAGAACATCAGGCAGGCCGCTCCGAAACAGAGCAGTTCCAGCACGCATTGCAGTGCAAGATCTCTCCCCCGCTGCTGAACATTTTTGTCCGGATGGAACGGATAGTATTTCTGGGGCCGCAGCGCCTTTGCCGGCGTATCAAAGGGGACCGCAATGACGACCTTTGCATTTGCCAGATCCCCGGCAATCAGGTTTTCGATCTTGGAAAACCGTCCTTCCCTCTGTTGAACCCGCACCGGCCAGCCCAGCGGCGGTAGGCTCTCGTTGAGCTGCTGGGCAAAAAGATATTTCTGCTTTGCAGTGCGCCGTTTGCCCAGGGTGACACCATACAGCATCATCAGGTCTTGCAATGTCATATCCGTTCTCCTTCTACAAAAAAGTCCGGCAGGAAGCGTTTGACTCCTGCCGGACTGCGGACCCCTTGCAGGATCAGGCGATCTGATTTTTTAGAAGATTCCAAGGAATGCGCCCAGCAGACCAAAGATCAGCAGACCGATGATCAGCTGTGTGGGGCGGTTACCCTTCTTGATTCGCCACATCATGAACAGCACCAGAGCCAGGCTCAGAATGCCCGGATAGATGGCATCAAACAGCTCGGAGACCACGATGGAGGTCTCGCCGATGTTCAGCGTCCAGTTCAGGGGGAAGCCCACGGTGGTTGCCGTCATGGCACCGACCATCATCAGGCCGAGGATGGATGCACAGCGGGTCGCAACGCTCATCAGGCCGCTGTTAAAGACGGTGTCGATGAAGCTTGTGCCCAGTGTGTAGCCCAGTTTCAGCAGGACCCATTTGAGCAGGGACTGCGAAATGCCATACAGCAGGATGAAGATGAAGGTGCCGAGGATGTTGCCCTGCGAGCACAGACCGATTGCGATACCGGCACCGATGACACGCAGGCAGTTGAAGAAGATGGAGTCGAACATACCGGCGGTGGGGCCCATCAGGGAAGCCTTGATGGCATCAATGGTCTCGCCGGGAACTTTACCGTCGTGGCAGTCCTTTTCCAGTGCGTAGCACAGACCTGCGATAAAGTTGAATGCGACTGCATGGGTATTGAAGAAGGACTGATGGCGGGCATAAGCGGCCTTCTTGCCTTCGATATCGTCGCCATAGATACTCTCCACGGCGGGGGCCATGGTCATGGTGAAACCATTGGCTTCCATCTTGGTCATGTTGAAGTTTGAAAAGACCAGATGGCTGTTCCAGAACATCTTTTTGAGGATCTTATTTTCCTCTGTGCTGACAACTTTCTTTTCCATCAGAAGAAATCCTCCTCACTGTTGGCAGGGGCAGCAGCACCCGCAGCGGGGGCAGCAGCCACAGCGTTCTTTGCATCAATGATGCGCTTGTCAATGAAGAACAGGGTCAGGGCGATGGCTGCACCGATGACGGCGATGCCAAGGCTGCTCAGGCCCAGGCTCTTGGCGCAGATAAAGCCGACAAAGTAGAACACAGCGATATCGGTGGACCAGATCATGGACAGCAGGATGCCAAAACCGACGGCGGTCATCATGGTACCGGCAACGGCTAGACCTGTCATGACCCATGCGGGGCAGGCAGCCAGACCAGCCTGCAGACCCTCGATGCCAAAGGCAACGCCCAGGAAGATGATCGCCGCACCGGGCAGGCAGGCGATGAAGTTGACGACCATGGAAATGGCACGGAACTTGTTGGGCTTGCACTCAGAAGCCAGTCTCTCCCAGTAGGGAGCCAGGCCGGCCCACAGAGGCATCAGCATGGTACTGATGGTGGACATCACGGTACCGATGGTCAGGGACAGAGCCAGACCGGTTTCCATGGCACCGTCGCCGCCCACCACAATGGCATACGCCACAGCGATGATGGAGCCGGACAGGCAGTCGGACGGGACCGAGCCGCCCACAGCGGAGATGCCCATGAAGATTGCTTCCAGCGAAGCACCCATGATGATGCCGGTCTGGAAGTCGCCCAGAAGCAGGCCGACCAGCGGTGCCACCACGATGGGGCGGTTCAGGCACTGCCAGGACAGGGTGTACGGGTCAAGCCAGTTGATGACCGCATACACGACTGCACAGATGATTGCAGCGGTAATTGACATAGCGATTTTTCCTCCTTGTACTTTTTTATATTTTCAGGCAGAGCACCATGCTCAGCCCAGTACCTTGGAAAGTTCCTGCGGAACATCATCAGGGATGGTCTGCACATTGCAGGGGATCCCGGTTGCCATGACCTGCCGCAGAACCTCGACTTCGTCCTCGTAGGCATACAGATTCTTGGTATAGGTCTTGCGGGCTTCCGTTCCGTGCTTGGGAGCAATGCGGCCATAATTGCCCACATTGATCTGCGGGATGTCCTTGACTTCCTTGGCCACACGCAGCAGATTTTCCGGCGTGCTGACGATCAGCAGGATCTTCAGACCGGCTGCACGGGGATCGTTGCAGAGCGAGACTGCCTTATCCACCGTCACGATCGCCGTCTTGCAGGTGGCCGGTGCAGCCATCATCAGGGATTTCTGCATGATATCGCTGGCAGCTGCCGTATCATCTGCCACCACGATGCGGTCAACGCCCAGCGTGCGGCTCCACTTGGTGGCAACCTGGCCATGGATCATGCGCTCATCCAAACGTACCCATTTGATCATAAGTTTTCCATCCTTTCTTTTTATCAGAAGAAGTCGTCGCTGCCTGCCGGTGCCCGCAGGAACTTCCGGTTCCACACGGCGCAGATACTCGCGGCTTTCTTCAATGATCTCATCCAGCCGTTCGTCGCTGAGGGTATCCTCGCTCAGAATATTCATCATGAAGCTCATGTTCACACCGCTCACCAGCCGGGTGTTTGGGCGGTCCAGATAGGTGAACATGGCCTGATTCACGCTGCCGCCGTAAAGGTCGCTGCACAGCAGTACTTCGTCCTCCGGACCGACAGTCTCATAGAATGCATCCAGATGATCCTGCACGCAGCTCTCATCCAGATAGGCATCAAATACGGTCAGATTCTCGCACTCTCCCATCAGGATCTTCAGCGAGCTTTGCATTCCGCTGGCCATTGAGCCATGGGACGAGAGAAAGATTTTCAGCATAACAGGCATCCTCTTTTCGACTACAAGCTAATTATTTTCCTTCGATGTTCACATTTTATCTCTATTTTGCACAGAGTTCAACGCTTTTTGATTTATAGAATAAGTTCAAGTCGTTTTGATTTCATTTTATAAGTTCAAAATGGCGCACAGTTGAACACCCTGTTCAAAACTGTGCGCCATGATTTGGTAATTTTACATAGTCTGCAACGAGCGCCGAAGCCATTCCGCCGCCATCCGGGGCGGGTCTTCCGCAAAGGCTTCCAGTTCTTCCGGATACCGCACAAAAGAGTACAGCAGTGTATTCAGCGCTTTCATCTTCTGCCAGTCGTGAAGTCCGCCGCCGACATACAGCAGTGCCCGGATCTTCCGTTCTCCCCAGAGCGCCCGTTTTTCCAGCGGGTAGAATTCCAGTCGGATCTCTTCCCCTTCTGCGCCCTGTTCCTCCTGAAAGACCACCACGACTTCGCCGCACTGGTACGTCCAGCATTTTTCCCGGGTGATCCACCGATTCAGAAGCGCCTGCCGTTCAGCTTCGTCCCTGCCATGTACCCCCGCCAGATACTGGAAGAACTGCTCCGGCGTGTAATACTGGAAGTTTCGGATTACACGATAATTCTCCGGCGGCGGAAGCTGCTGCCGGTACTGGTATGCTTCCACCAGCAGGGTGTTGTAAACACGGTCAAAGTCCCGTTCGTTCCGGATTA
>ENA-OVGB01003071-OVGB01003071.1-human-gut-metagenome-genome-assembly--contig:-NODE-3071-length-10793-cov-16.844850_pt1 | contig 10793 bp, 8 predicted proteins | sample MGYA00237767_ERZ505413 | MGnify/ENA primary metagenome ERZ505413 (study PRJEB26158, sample SAMN06016410) | human gut metagenome | biome: human gut; feature: ankylosing spondylitis patient; material...
CGCAGGCTCTCCCCTCATCCGTCCGCGGGCGGGGCCGCGGACACCTTCTCCCCCAGGGGGAGAAGGCTCCGCCTTTTTTACTTACTTGCCCACGCAGAACGTCTCAAAAACTTCCTCTATCGTTGCGTCGCTGGCGTTTTCTCCTGTCAAATCAAACAGCGCCTGCAAGGCGTCCGTCAAACACACCGCGGCGGCATCCAGCCCAAAGCCGTTCTGCCGCGCCGCAATCGCTTCCGCCAACGCATCTCTCGCGCGGGTCGCAGCGGCCAACTGGCGGGCACTGCACAACTGCGCAGCCTCCGGGTCCAGCTGCGCTGTGCCTAACAAATCCGCAACCGCATCCGTCAGGGCCTGCAGGCCGACGGCATCCCGCGCACACATCGGGACGATCTTCTTAAAATACGGCTCCAATGTTCCACGTGGAACATCCGTCTTCCCCGCCAGGTCCTGCTTATTCAAGACCGCGATGGCCGGGCGGCCCTGACATCTGCGGGCCAGCTCCAAATCATCATCAGACAACGTCTGTGCGGCGTCGAACACGGCCAGCACCAGCCCGGCCTCGTCGAGCTTGCGCCAGCTGCGGCGAATGCCCTCGGCCTCGATGGCGTCGCCGTCCGCGCCCACCTCCCGCACACCGGCGGTGTCAAACAGGTTCAGCCGCACGCTGCCCAGCTGCACGGCCTGCTCCACAATATCGCGGGTCGTACCGGCCACGGGCGTGACAATGGCACGGTCAAACCCGGCCAGCAGGTTCAGCAGCGTGCTTTTGCCCACGTTGGGCCGCCCCAGCAGCACACAATCCACGCCATGGCGCAGCACCGCGCCCGCGCTGTAGCCGGAGATCAGCGCGTCCAGCGCGGCCTTTTGCTCGGTCAGCGTCCCGACAAACGCCGCGTCGGACAGCTCGGGCACGTCCTCCTCGGGGTAATCGACCCAGGCGGTCAGGTGGGCGTTCAGCGTTTGCAGCGCGGTCTGTATCTTACCGATGCGCTTTGCCAGCCGCCCGTCCAGCGCGGATTTTGCCAGCGCAGCCCCCTGCCGCCCGTTCGCCGCAATGACCTCCATCACGGCCTCGGCCTGCGTCAGCGACATCCGCCCGTTTTCCAGTGCGCGGCGGGTGAACTCCCCCGGTCCGGCAGGTGCACAGCCCGCGGTAATGAGCGCTTCTAACAAACCGTCCGCCATGGCCGTGCCGCCGTGGACGGACAGCTCAATAATATCCTCGCCGGTGTAGGAGTGCGGTGCGCGGAAAAACAGCGCCACGCACTCGTCCATCTCGGCCCCGTGCAGCAGGTAGTGGCCCAGCATGGCGGTGTAGCCCTTCGCGTCGGCCACGCTTTTCCCCTGCCGCACCGGCGCAAAGATTTTGCCGACGATGCCGTAGGCGTCCGGCCCGGACACGCGGACGGTGGCAATGCCGCCCTCGCCCGGTGGCGTCGCCAGTGCGCAGATCGTTGTGTGCAGATGTTCCATGTGGAGCGCTCCTTTTTTGTGATGGGAATACTTTAGAATACCATGAAACAGGGATATTTTCCAGTAGGTGCAGTAAATTCATGGGCGTGATGCCTTCCCCCTCGGGGGAAGGTGTCCGCGGCCCCGCCCGCGGACGGATGAGGGGAGAGCCTGCGGAGGTTGCCCGTTAAAAGGGAGGCTACGCGAACTTTGCCCTCATCAGCCGCCTGCGGGCGGCAGCTTCCCCCGAAGGGGAAGCCTTTAGAACTGGCGGCAGCCCCTCGGGGGAAGCCTTTAAAAAAGGAGAGGCCGACCCGCGGCCTCTCCCCTGTATTGGTTTATTCTTCGGTCTCGTTCTCGGGGGCTGCGTCCTCCGCGGCCTCCTGTGCCAGCTCTTCCGCCTCAATGGCCGCCAGCTCCTCGGGGGTCGGGTCGGTCTCGCCGGTATCCTCGATTTTTGCGGTCTCGGCGTCGTTGTCGCGGTCCACGCGGGCGACCACGGCCACCTTGTCGTCCTCGACCAGGCGCATGACGCGGACACCGCTGCCGTAGCGGCTCTGGACGTTGATGTCCGCCGCATGGATTCTGATCAGAATGCCGTTCTGGCTGATGAGGATCAGATCGTCGGTGTCATCCACGATCTTGATGCCCGCCACGTTGCCGTTAGAGTAGTTGCGGATGCCCAAGCCGCCGCGCTTCGTGATGCGGTAGTCGTCAATGCGGCTGCGGCGGCCCTTGCCCTCCTCGCTGATGGTCAGCACGTTCGCACCCGGGCGGCAGACGCCTGCACCGACGACATAGTCGCCCTCGCGCAGCTTGATGACGCGGACGCCGTGGCCGGTACGGCCCATCGAGCGGGCGCCGTCCTCGGTAAAGCGGATGGCCGCGCCGTCGTGGGTGGCAACAATGATCTCGTCGTCACCCTTGGTCAGGTGGCTCCACACCAGACTGTCGCCCTCGTTCAGCGCGATGGCGATCAGGCCCATCTTGCGGATGTTGCGGAACTGGGACAGCGGCGTGCGCTTGATGAGGCCCTGCTTCGTCACCATCGTGGCGTAGGTGTTGTCCTCGTCCACGCCGGCCTTCTGCTGCAGCATCAGCGTGACCTTCTCGCCCTCCTGCAGCTGCAGCAGGTTCACAATATGGCTGCCCTTGGCCGTGCGGCTGCCCTCGGGCACCTGATAGCCCTTCAGGCGGTAGACGCGGCCCTGGTTCGTCATAAACAGCATATAATCATGCGTAGAACCGACAAAAAGTTCCTCGGTGAAGTCGTCGTCCTTCTGGGTCATGCCCTGCACGCCGCGTCCGCCGCGGTTCTGTGCCTGGTAGGTGTCCAGCGTCGTGCGCTTGATATAGCCCTCGTGGGTCAGCGTAAAGACGCAGGTCTCCTCGGGAATCAGGTCCTCAATATCGACCTCGCCGGAGACGGTCTCGATGGAGGTGCGGCGCTCGTCGCCGTACTTGTCGGCCAGCGCGGTCAGGTCGGTCTTGACGATGCGCTTGACGTGCTCGTCGTTGGCCAGAATGTCCTCATAATCGGCGATGGCCTCGCGCAGCTCGCCCAACTCCTGCTCGATTTTGAGGATCTCCAGACCGGCCAGACGGCCCAATTGCAGCTTGACAATGGCGTCCGCCTGCAGCTCGTCAAAGCCGAAGTTGTCCATGACGGCCTGCCGCGCCTCGGCAAAGCCGCCCTTGCAGGCGCGGATCGTCGCGATGATCTCATCGACGATGTCAACGGCCTTGTGCAGGCCCTCGAGGATGTGCTCGCGCTCCTTTGCCTTCTTCAACTCAAACGCGGTGCGGCGGCGGATGACCTGCATCTGGAACTCAATATAGCGCTCCATCATGGTTTTCAGGCTCATGATCTTGGGCACGCCGTCGTCCAGCGCCAGCATGATGACGCCGACGGTGTCCTGCAGCTGGGTGAAGCGGTAGAGCTGGTTCAGCACGACCTGGGGGTTCGCGTCCTTCTTGATCTCAATGACGATCTTCATGCCGGTGCGGCTCGAGGACTCGTCGTTCAGGTCGCTGATGCCCTCGATGCGCTTATCCTTGACAAGGTCAGCGATGGACTCGATCAGACGGGTCTTGTTGACCATGTAGGGGATTTCCGAAATCAGGATCTCATAGCGCCCGTTCTTTTTCTCGATGATCTCGGCACGGCCCCGCAGCGTGATTTTGCCGCGGCCCGTGGCGTAAGCAGCGCGGATGCCGCTGCGGCCCATGATGATGCCGCCCGTCGGGAAGTCGGGGCCCTTGACGTACTCCATCAGCCCGGCCAGGTCGATTTCGGGGTCGTCCATCAGGGCGACCATGCCGTTGACGATCTCGCGCAGATTGTGGGGCGGGATGTTCGTCGCCATGCCGACGGCAATACCCTGGCTGCCGTTGACGAGCAGGTTCGGGAAACGGCTGGGCAGGACGTGGGGCTCCTTCTTGGTCTCGTCAAAGTTGGGGTCCCAGTCGATGGTGTCTTTTTCAATGTCGGTCAGCATCTCGCAGGCCATCTTGGACATGCGGGCCTCGGTGTAACGGTAAGCAGCCGGGGGGTCGCCGTCCACGGAGCCGAAGTTGCCCTGGCCGTCCACAAGCGGGTAACGCAGGCTGAAATCCTGCGCCAGACGCACCATGGCATCATAGACCGAGGCGTCGCCGTGCGGGTGGTACGAGCCCAGCACCGCACCGACGGTATCGGCAGATTTGCGGTAGGGGTGCTGCGGGTCGTTGCCGCGCTCGTGCATCGTGTACAGGATGCGGCGGTGGACGGGCTTCAGGCCGTCGCGCACATCGGGCAGAGCGCGCGCCACGATAACAGACATCGAGTAGTCAAGGAACGCCGTCTCGATCTCCTGCTTCACATCGCGCACAATGACCTTCGTACCGGACCCCGGCACCATGATGATGTTTTCTTCCATTGTATCACCTTAACTATCTATTACGTTACAAAAACTTTACGCTTTTCCGTCCAACACCCATTGCAACGGGTTGTTGTCGATATATTTCCATGTTTCTTCAAAATCGAGTTGGTTGCGGATGATGTGGTCGTGGTAATATTTTTGCCATATTGCACGCTTACATTTGCGGCTCACACCGGCTTTATATTGCCCTATAATGGTTGACACTGTAGGGAGGGGTCTTGACCCCTCCGCAGCAGCCTCCCGGCAGCCCAGCGCCAATAAGATATGCAGATGATCCGGCATTATGGCATAATTCAAAATTTCCACATTAGGAAAATGATTTGGTATTTCCAGCAAATCATGTTCAGCAATTGACCCATACGGCATCAGCGTAACTTCCGCGCGCACGGAGGGGTCAAGACCCCTCCCTACAATCTCAGATAAGATTCTTTCACGATTTTGCGTACACAGCGTTATGAAATAAACCTTTTGAGAGGCATAATCATAGTTGCGCAGCCGCATCCATTTTCGTTTCGGAAACACATTGTCCATAGACTACCAATGTTCCACATGGAACATCACACATCCAAATTCGCGTACTTTGCGTTCTTCTCAATAAACTGCCGTCTCGGCTCGACCTGCTCGCCCATCAGGATGCTGAACGCCTCGTCCGCACGCTCGGCATCCTCGATTTTGATCTGCACGATGACGCGGTTGTCGGGGTTCATCGTGGTCTCCCACAGCTGGTCGGGGTTCATCTCGCCCAGACCTTTGTAGCGGTTGACCTTCGCGCCGGGCATTTCGGCGCTCAACAGCTTCATTTCGTCGTCGTTGTAGGCGTACTTGACGGTCTGGCCCTTTTGCAGCTTGAACAGCGGCGGCTGGGCGACGTAGACATAGCCGTGGTCAATCAGCGGGCGCATATAGCGGAAGAAGAAGGTCAGCATCAGCGTGCAGATATGCGAGCCGTCCACATCGGCATCGGCCATGATGAAGATCTTATGGTAGCGGACTTTGCTAATATCAAACTCGTCGCCGATGCCGGTGCCCAGCGCGGTCACGACGGGCATCAGCTTGTCGTTGCCGTAGATGCGGTCCGCGCGGGCCTTTTCGACGTTCAGCATCTTGCCCCACAGAGGCAGGATGGCCTGAATGTTGGAGTCACGGCCCATCTTGGCCGAGCCGCCTGCAGAATCGCCCTCCACGATGAACAGTTCGGTCTTGGAGGGGTCTTTTTCGTGGCAGTCGGCCAGCTTGCCGGGCATACGGTTGGATTCCAGCGCGCTCTTGCGGCGCACCAGCTCGCGTGCCTTCTTGGCGGCGGCACGGGCGCGGGCAGCCTGGGTCGCTTTTTCCAGAATCGCCTTCGCGACGGCGGGGTTCTCCTCAAAGAACTCGGTCAGCGCCTTGTAAACTACATTGTTGACCAGGCCCTTGATGAAGGTGTTGCCCAGCTTCGCCTTCGTCTGGCCTTCAAACTGCGCCTCCTGCAATTTCACGCTGACGACGGCAATGATGCCCTCGCGGGCGTCGGGGCCGGACAGGTTCTCGTCCTTGTCCTTCAAAATGCCCTTGGCACGTCCATATTCGTTCAGCACGCGGGTCAGGGCCAGCTTAAAGCCCTCCTCATGGGTGCCGCCCTCGGGGGTGTGGACGTTGTTGGCAAAGCTCAAAAGCAGCTCGTTGTAGCTGTTGTCGTAGTATTGCAGTGCGACCTCGGCCACAGCGCCCTGGCCCTCGCCCTTCATATACATGACCTGCGGGTGCAGCGGCGTTAAGTCGCGGCGCTCGCACAGGTAGCTGACGAAGGAGCGGATGCCGCCCTCGTAGCACATCGTCTCGGTGCGCATCTCGCCGGACTGCTCGTCCTGGGGGCGGTCCGCGTCGGGGCGCTCGTCGGTCAGGGTGATCTTGACACCGGCGTTCAGGAACGCTTCCTCACGCAGGCGCTTGAGCAGCGTTTCATAGCGATAGAGCGTCGTTTCCTGGAACATCTCCGGGTCGGGCTTAAAGGTGACTGTCGTTCCGGTAGAAGCCGCCGCGCCGATTTTTTTCAGGTCGCCGTCCGGCTTGCCGCGCTTGAAGCTCTGCTCATACTCGGCCCCGTCGCGGCGCACGCGGACGGTCAGCCACTCGGACAGGGCGTTGACGACGGACGCGCCGACGCCGTGCAGACCGCCGGCCACTTTATAGCCGGAGTCCTCGCCGCCGAACTTGCCGCCGGCGTGCAGCACGGTGTAGACGACGGTCACAGCCGGGATGCCCAGCTTGGGCTGGATGTCCACGGGGATGCCGCGTCCGTTGTCCGAGACCTCAATGATGTTGCCGGGCTTGATAGTCACTTCAATATGGGTGCAGTATCCGGCCAGTGCCTCGTCGATGGCGTTATCGACGATCTCGTAGACCAGATGATGCAGGCCGGAAGGCCCGGTGGAGCCGATATACATGCCGGGGCGCTTGCGCACAGCCTCCAGACCCTCCAGGACCTGGATCTGCGCACCGCCGTAGGCATGGTCGGTAGCCGTCTCGCGGTTGGTTTCGGTGATGATTTCTTCTGCCATGAAATGATAGCCTCCTGTTGTGGTGGGTATCTGCTGTTGCTTCCCTCTATGGAAGCAGTTTTATTTTAATTCGGCCTTTTCTGCCCGCTTTTTTAAGGCTACGGGCGAAAGCTGGCTGATGTAGATGGTCTCATCGGGGAAATCGGTGACGAGGAAGCTTTTTGGCAGGCTGCCGGGGGCACACAGATCCACCACGGCACCGTTATCCTCGGCACTTCTGAAATATTCTTCTGTCCGGCAGGAGGCCCCGGCTGTGTCCAAATCGAACACACCGATGACATCCCGGGTATTCAAAACAAAGTCCTGCCCTGCATGGAAATACATGCCCTGCTCCCCTTTTATTCGGTCACGGTGCCTGCTTTCACCATCACGATTTTACCATTGGTACGTGCAAATGCGGCAGTATCGCAGGTGGTCACGATGGTCTGGTGCTCGCCCATACGGGTCAGCAGGTAGGTCTGGCGTTCATCGTCCAGCTCGCTGAGCACATCGTCCAGCAGCAGCACCGGGTGTTCGCCAAAAAGGCTGCCGACCACGCTGGCCTCGGCCAGTTTCATGGCCAATACGCAGCTGCGCTGCTGGCCCTGGCTGCCAAACACGCGTGCAGGCTGGTCATCCAGTTTGATTTCCAGATCTTCGCGGTGCGGCCCGGCCAAACAGAACCCGGCGCGCAGCTCTGCATTTTTGACCGATTCCAATTTTTCCGCCAGTGCGTCTGCGGTGGTGTTATTGGCACACAACTGGTAATTCAGCTGCAGCACTTCGGCATCGTGGGAGATCTCGCTGTAATTCTTGGCGGCAATGGGGGCCAGCTCCGCAATAAATTTGCGGCGGTGCTCCATGATCTGCCCACCGTACTGGGCAAGCTGCTCATTATAAGCATCCAGCAGCAGCGCGGCATTGGGCGTTATTTCGTAGCTTTTCAGCAGCGCGTTTTTCTGCGCCACAAGCCTTGTGTAGCGCCGCAGCGCCACCAGATAGGGCCGGTACACCTGGCACAGCGCCGAATCCAGAAACCGCCGCCGGCCTTCCGGTCCGCCTTTGACCAAACTGAGCAGGTCCGGCTCAAACACAACGGCCTGGAAGTTCCCGGCCAAGGCAGCCGCGCGGCCTTGGTCCACACCGTTCAGTTTCGCGGTGCGGCCCGGCCGTTGACTGCCTTTACTGCCCACCGTTAAACGGATAGTTTTGGCGCAATCCTCGGTCTCGAACGCACCCTCGATCACCGAAAAGTCGCATCCGCGGCGGATGAGCTCGGCATCCTTGGACCCGCGGAAGCTTTTGCCGCCGGTCAGCAGCCAGACGGCCTCCAGCAAATTGGTCTTGCCCTGGCCGTTGGGGCCGCACAAAACCGTAAGGTGAGGGTCAGGTGTCAGCTCGGCGTATTTGATATTGCGGTGGTCGGTCAGGGTCAGGTGGTTCAGGCGCATTACGCGCCCTCCGCGACCTGCACGGTCTGGCCTTCCAGCTCCACCGTGTCACCGGCGCGACACTTTTTGCCGCGCATCGTGCAGACCTCGCCATTGACCTTGACCGCGCCGCCCTGGATCAGCTCCTTGGCTTCGCCGCCGGTCTCGCACAGGCCTGCAAATTTCAGCAGGGCATCCAGCTTGATAAACTCCGTGTTGATACGAATTTTTTCCATACGTTAGCCTTCATTCTTAAAGCGAACCGGCAGGACCAGGTAGATGAAGTCCTTGCCGTTTTCCGGCAAAATCTTGACGGGACTCAAGGGTCCGTTGATCTCCAGTACCATCTTCTCGCACTTGGAGTAGCGCAGGGCGTCCAGCAGGTAGCGGTTATTGAAACCAATCTCCACGGGGTCGCCGGTCATCTCCACGGGGGCAAACTCGTCCACGACCTTGCCCAGCGGTGTCTGGCAGCGCACGGTAATCTTATTCTCGGTAAAGCTGATGCGCAGCGGGTTCTTCAGCCGCTCGGTGATGATCAGCGAAGCGCGCTCAATCGTATCGATAAAGGTCTTGCAATCAACGGTGATACGTGTTTTCTTATCCTTCGGGATAACGCTCTCGTAGTTCAGGAAGTCGCCCTCGATCAGGCGGCTCATGATGGTGTAGCCCGCGGTCATGAACACCACATAGCGACGGTTCGCGCTGATGTGCACCGGTTCCTCGTCGTCGTTGGGCAGCAGGTGGGCCACTTCGGTCATGGTCTTGCTGGGCACGATGATGCGGATATCCTTCACAGCAGTCACCGGCCGTTCCACGATGGCCAGGCGGTAGCCGTCCAGCGCCACGATGGTGAGCTTGTCGGGCAGGATCTCGAACAATTCACCGGTGTGCGCCGGTTTTTTCTCGTCCTGGCTGACGGCGTACAGGGTGCGGTCGATCATGTCCTTCAGCACGCCGGTCTTGATGGTCAGGGTCTCCTCGGCACCGGTGTTGGGCAGCTCGGGGAAATCGGTGGCCGGCATGGACTGGATCTCGAACTGGGCCACGCCGCCCTGAATGGTGGTCTTGCCGTTCTCGGCGGAGGTGATGGTGACCTGACCGGCGGGCATTCGGCTGATCATGCTGCTGAGCAGCTTTGCGTTCAGCACGATCTCACCGGCCTCCTTGACATTGGCCTCGATGGTGGTCACGATGCCCATTTCCAGGTCGTAGCCGGTGAGGGTGAGCTGGAAGCCCTCGGCTTTCAGCAGGATGCCTTCCAGCACGGGGATGGCAGAACGCATGGTGACGGCTTTGGATACGCCGTCGATGGCGGCGCTCAGAAGAACTTTATCGCATACGATGTTCAAGCTGAATTCTCTCCTTTGTTTTCCCCGGAACAGCAGACGGCTTTACAATGGAAAACTGTCTGCTGACCGGTGTTTCTATATTGAACTTGTTGTAGTAACCGTAGTAGGGGGTGGGGAACTTGTGGAAAACCCGGAAAAGCCTTGTCGGGATGCGGGGGTTTTGGTTTCCACGGGGTTGTGAATGCACTGTGAAGGAATTGTGGAAAAGAGGAAAGCGGCCCGGCTTTCAACGCCCCTTGTGAAAAACAGGGGTTGAATGTTGAAAAGTCTGTGGAAAGTGTGGAAAGGTTTGCGTTTTTACCACAAGATGTGGGCCTTTTTTCCGCATTTTGTTCCGGTTTTTCCCCATATTTTGGGGTTTGACCCTCGAATAGGTATGACTTTTTTTCGAGGGCTGCGCTCAGGCCTTCACGTTTTTGATGATGTCGCTCACGGTCTCGCGCAGGTGCTGGTCGTTCTTCATGTCCCGCTCCATGGTCTTCAGCGAGTAGACGATGGTGGAGTGGTCGCGGCCCGAGAACTCGCGGCCGATCTCCTCCATGCTCATGCCGGTGACTTCGCGCAGGATGTAGATGGCCACGCGGCGGGCGGAGGCAACGTTGGCGTTGCGCTTGGTTCCGCGGATGTCGGCGGGGGAGACGTTGAAGGTGCGGGACACCTCACCGATGATCTTCTCGATGGTCACGGGCACCGGCTGGGTCTCGTTGAGGATGTCCTTGATGGCGTTCTGTGCCACGCTGATGACCGGCTGGATGCCTTCCAGCATGTAGTAGGCGTTCAGCTTCTTCACGGCGCCTTCCAGCTGGCGGATGTTGTTCTTCAGGTGGTTGGCAATGAACTCGGCCACATCCTCGGGCAGGTCCAGGTGCAGCAGCTCTGCCTTGCGCTTGACGATGGCCACGCGGGTCTCAAAATCCGGCGGCTGCACGTCGGCGGTCAGGCCCCACTCAAAGCGGGTGCGCAGGCGTTCCTCCAGGCTCTTGATCTCCTTGGCGGGGCGGTCGGAGGCGATGACGATCTGCTTGTGGGCGTCGTGCAGCGAGTTGAAGGTGTGGAAGAATTCTTCCTGGGTGGATTCCTTGCCGGCGATGAACTGGATATCGTCCACCAGCAGCAGGT
>ENA-OVGB01003076-OVGB01003076.1-human-gut-metagenome-genome-assembly--contig:-NODE-3076-length-10780-cov-4.772401_pt1 | contig 10780 bp, 11 predicted proteins | sample MGYA00237767_ERZ505413 | MGnify/ENA primary metagenome ERZ505413 (study PRJEB26158, sample SAMN06016410) | human gut metagenome | biome: human gut; feature: ankylosing spondylitis patient; material...
GCCGCCGGAGCGGTGCTTAAGCCGTAAGGCGGGAATTGTGCGGTGTTGCCCAAGGAATGGCAGCCGAAAACAAATGTGTAAAAACGCGCGGAACGCTTGTACATAGCGGAAAATTGCGGTATAATAGGCTGTGTATTTTTGCAATGACACCCACGGAGGTCTGCGATATGAAACTTACCCGCAAGCTCGCGGCACTGGCAATGGCCGTGCTGCTGGCAGTCAGCCTGACGGCCTGCTCCCCGAAGCAGGTCGCCCAGGATATGGTCGTGCATCTGGTCCACAAGCTGGGCCTGGTCGAGGAATCCGACGAGGATGACACCGACACCACCACAAAAGCGCCCGCCGGCGGCAGCGTGGAGTTCCCTGCCGAGATGGACACCACCGCGGCCCGCGTTGTGACCTACCCGGTAGAGAACACGCTGTATGTCTCTTTTAACGGCATTGCCAACCGCTCCACCGAGTATTTCGTGGCGGGCGGCGACAGCATGACCGTGACCGGCTACGCCACCACCGAGGCCAGCAACGAGAAATATATGTATTTCAAGATCGCGTTCTGGGAGCTGTCTGACGACAAGACGATGACCAGCTACGTGCCGGACTCGACGATCTACTACTGCGCCGACGGTGCCGATTACCAGTACAACGTGACCGGCCTGACTGCGGGCAAGCAGTACAAAATCACGATCAGCTATGACAACGGCAACAAGTATTATGTCACCGGCGGCCTGAAGGTCGAGGGTCTGGGCAGCACCGAGCTGAACACCTACGGCGACGATACGACGACCGGCTGATAACGGCAGCAATGCCGCCCGTGCCGCTTGCGGCAGGGCGGCTTTTTGGTTTGTATTGCAGGGACCGCACAACACAGAGGGGAATTGGAACATGGATAAAAAACAGCTGCGCAACACGCTGATGCTTATGGCCTGCGCATTCATCTGGGGCACGGCCTTTGTCGCACAGAGCGTCGGCAGCGATTATATGGGCCCGTACACGTTTCTGGCCAGCCGCAGCTGGCTGGCCTGTGCGTTTCTGCTGGGCCTGATGGCCGTGCTGCGCAAGATGGGCAAAACGAACCCCGCCGCGGAGCCGGGCTTCTGGCAGAACAAAAAAGTGCTGCTGCGCGGCGGTATTTTCTGCGGTGTGGCGCTGTTTGCGGCGTCCGCCGCGCAGCAGATGGGCATTGGCACGACCAGCACGGCCAAGGCGGGCTTTATGACGGCGCTCTACGTTGTGCTGGTGCCGGTGGCGGGGGTTTTCCTGGGCAGCCGCCCCGGCGTCAAGCTGTGGTGCTGTGTCGCGGCCGGCGTCGTGGGGCTGTATCTGCTCTGTCTGGCCGGGCGCGACACGCTGAGCCTGACCGGCGGCGAGTGGCAGCTTTTGGTCTGCGCGATCCTGTTCACGGCGCAGATCATGCTGGTCAACCATTTCAGCCCGCAGCTCGACGGCATCCAGCTGAGCTTTGTGCAGTTCTTTGTGGTCTCGGTTTTGTCCACGATCTTCGCGTTTGTCTTTGAGGCCCCGTCGCCCGACCAGTTCCGCGCCGCGGCGGTCTCGATTGCCTATTGCGGCATCATGTCCAGCGGCGTGGCCTACACGCTGCAGATCGTCGGCCAGAAGGAGCTGGACCCGACGATTGCAAGTCTGGCGATGTGTCTCGAGAGTGTGTTCAGCGCCCTGGCCGGTTGGCTGATCCTGGGCGAGACGCTCTCTGCCACCGAGCTGTGCGGCTGCGCGCTGATGTTCGGCGCGATTGTGGTGAGTCAGCTGCCGGAGAAACGACTGAAGGGGTAACGGCAGCCTCCCGGGAACTCCTACTTTCTTTTGTGACCAAAAGAAAGTAGCAAAGAAAAGTCCCGCTGTTGCGAATGCAGCGGACCCCGCCTTAGGGGCTGCACGCCCCTAAGAACCCCAAAGTGGAAGTCGGAAGTCTCGGCGGCTAAACGGACGCAGTATTACTGTCCGTTCTTAACGCCGCCGAGCCTTCCTCCACCTTAAACTCGGGAGTTCCCCCGAACCCCCGCTGCCGGAAACAGCAGTCCGTAGGGGCCGGGCATGCCCGGCCCGACACTTACCGCCATATCCCTTTTATGGTTCATTCCGTAGGGAGGGGTCTTGACCCCTCCGCAGCCTCCCGGCCGACTGCCGCCAACGTGCCGCCTCACACCAACCACCCGTTCACCCCCTCCCAAAGGAGCCACTTCACCATGAAACTGACAAAATGCGAAAACGGTCACTTCTACGACAGTGACAAATACCCGGAATGCCCCTACTGCAACACCGACCTGCTCAGGGATCGTTCCATCGTCCGCACGGGCGAGGCCGAGCAGCCCGCTGCGGTGGAGACAGCGGCCCCGGCAGGGCCGGTTACGGGTTGGCTCGTTGTGCTGGACGGCCCGGCGAAGGGGCGCGATCTGCGTCTGGGTGTGGGCCGCAGCTTCCTGGGACTGGACGCCGACGGCACGCCTGTGACCCTGAGCGCCGACGCCCCGCTGAGCACCCGCCGGGCGGTGCTGGTCTACGATGAGGAAAAGTCTGCCTTCACCCTGCTGCCCGGCTCGTCGCAGGAGCTGTGCTATCTGGGCGGGGACGCCGTGCTCACGCCCCAGCCGCTCACCGGCGGCGAGACGCTGCGCATGGGCGGTGCAGCGATGAAATTTGTGCCGTTCTGCGGCGCGGAGTTCCACTGGTAAGGGGGCGCGCCATGACGAGCGAGATCGTAATTTTGATCACCGAGCTGCGCAATAAGCAGCGCATCACGCTGCCCGCGGGCAGCTACCGCTTTGGGCGCAGCGCCCAGTGCGAGTACGTGCTGCGCCGCAACAACGTCGGCGACCACCAGTTCACCGTCAGCTTTGCGGACGGTCAGTGGGGCGTCACCGACGGTGGCAGCGACTACCGCACCTGGTACAACAACCGCTATCTTGAGCCCGGCGAGATGAGTATTTTGCAGAGCGGCGACGTCGTCGGCCTGAACACCGACGGCGACGCGGACACGCAGGAGATCACCTTCCGCGTCGAGGAGATCACCAGCGTGCAGGGCGACGGCATGGCCCCGAAAAAGGAGCAGACCACCGACGCCGTCCTGCGCGAGACAGACATCCGCCGCAAGCGCCGCGTACTCATCGGGCGCGGCGACGACTGCGACATCAAGCTCGTCAATGACCGCGTCTCCCGCCATCACTGCGAGATTTTGTACAAGGACGGCCACTACGAGCTGCATGACCTCGGCTCGACGAACGGCACCTATGTGGACGGCGTCCGCGTGACCCGCACGGTGCTGCGCAACGGCGCAGTCATCAACGTGCCTGCGCAGGTTTTTGCCTTCACGGGCGGGATGCTCCACTATCATGCCCACCAGAGCGGCATAAGCATACAGCTTGTAAATGTATACAAAACGGTTAAAAATGCCAACACCGGCAAGCCGCTGAACATCGTGGACGGCACAAGCCTGCAGGTCGAGCCCAACAGCTTTGTCGTGCTGGTGGGCGGCTCCGGCACGGGCAAATCGAGCCTGCTGACCTGCATCACGGGCACGGCCCCCTGCACGGCGGGCAGCGTGAAGTTTGACGGGCTGGACACCCGCTCCAACCGCAACGCCTTTGAGGCCGCGCTCGGTTACGTGCCGCAGAAGGACATCATGCACGACAACCTGACCGTGGAGCAGAGCCTGACCTACACGGCCAAGCTGCGCATTGCCCACGATGCGACCCGCGCCGAGATCGCCGCCGCCGTGGCCCACGCCATTGAGGCTGTCGATCTGCAGGGGCGTGAAAAGACGTTTATCTCCAAGCTGTCCGGCGGTCAGAAAAAGCGTGTTTCCATCGCCATGGAGCTGCTGGCGAACCCGCGTTTGCTGATCCTGGACGAGCCGACGAGCGGCCTTTCGCCCGATTTGGACCGCAGCATGATGGAGCTGTGCCGCCGCCTGAGCCACCAGAACTGCACGGTGCTGATGGTCACCCACAACATGTCCAACATCAACCTTTGCGACAAAATCGCGTTTTTGGGCGTCGGCGGCGTGCTGTGCTACTACGGTGCGCCCGAAAAGCTGAACGAGTACTTTGACGTTGAGATGACGAGCGACATTTTTGAAAAGCTGCGCGACCCCGCGCAGATCGAGCACTACCGTGAAAAATACTTTACGACCCCCGAGTTCAACCGCCTGCTGGCGGTCTGCCCGGAGGCAGCGCAGGAGGCAGACAAGCGATGCAGCCAGTAAAATTTTTGAAATTCCTGCGCCAGTTCGTGGTTCTGGTTGAACGCAATTTACAACTGATCTGGAACGATAAGCTGCTGCTGGCCAGCCTGACGCTGCAGTCGCCGTTCATGGTGCTGGTCGTCAAGCTGACGGCGGACCCGAACTGCTTTACCTCGAACCTTGTCAACATCGGCAGCCGGACGGCGCTCTTTATTTTAGCCGCTATGGCGACGTTTATGGGCACGCTGAACTCCTACCGCGAGATCTGCAGGGAGCGCGAGATCATCCTGCGCGAGGCATCCGTCGGCGTCAGCCTGCCCGCAGTCGTGCTGAGCAAGGCGGCGGTGCTGCTGCTGGTCGAGGTTTTGCAGGCGGCTATCCTGGCCTTCGGCTTTGTTTCTATCGTGCATGTGCCGCAGAACCACCTGCTGCTGGAAACGGATATGGAAATCTTTATCACGGTTTTGCTGACGATGTTCTCGTCCAGCTGCATCGGCCTGCTGATCTCGGCGCTGTTCACCAGCGGCGAGAGCGCGATACTGGCCGTGCTGGTGCTTATGATCGGGCAGGTCGTTTTCAGCAACATCATGTTCACCGTGACGGGCGCGGCGGCGACGATCTCCAACATCATCGTCTGCCGCTGGGGTATGGGCGCGCTGGGCGCATCCACCGACCTGAACAGCCGTATGGCCTGGCTGCAGGCAGGTCTGGACGGCCCGATGTATGACGCCACGGTGGAAAACCTGACCCACTCCTGGCAGATGCTGGGGCTGATCTCGGTGGTCTGCCTTGTCGCGGCCTGGCTGGTGCTGCAGATCGCATTTGATAAGAAGAAGGCGTGAGGGGCATAGGGTAGGGGCCCCATATATGCGGCCCGCGGCCTTCCTGCAAGCGCCCGTTAGCCTTGCACGGCAGAGCCGGGTATGCCCGGCCCCTGCATACATACAAAACAGCCGCCCGGGTTTTCCACAAACCCGGGCGGCTTTGTTGATAAAATATTATGCGGTGTTGCCTATGCCTTCTTGATTTTCTCCTTCGCGTTGGCGGCGGTCTCTCTGGCGGCGTCCTTCGCGGCAGCAGCCAGCTCCCGCAGGCGGAGCATGGCGGCGCGGGTCGCGGCCAGCGTGTCCGCGTAGTTCAGGCTCTTCATGTCAGGGAAGGCGCGCAGCAGACGGCGGGTACCAAGGTGGTCGTGCTCGGCGGAGGTCAGCTTCTCGCGCAGGGCAGCCGCACGGATTGTCAGCTCGGCGCGCAGCACGTCGGCGTTCTCGCGGCCCTCCAGCTTGGCCAGGGCCAGCTGCAGCTTCTGCTCGTCCAGAATCGTGTCGGCGGTCATGGCGCCGGTGCCCAGCACGGTGGTCAGCTTGTCGCTGGTCACGCGCAGCTTGGCGCGCAGCTCGTCAATTTCGCGCAGGTACTTGTTCAGGCCAATGGCCGCGGCGGTGGAGGCCGCAACGTCCACAACAAACAAAACCAACAGCACAACGTCCACGATCAGCATGATGTTGAACGGCATCGGGCTGGAGCCGCGGGCTAAGAGCGGGTGGACGACCTTGATCATCAGCACGCTGCCCAGACCCCACAGCAGCGAGAACTGCGGGCAGATGTACCCACCGAGGTTGAACTTCATGTTGGAGTAGTCCCACCAGCGGATGTGGTAGATTTTGAACAGTGCCCAGCCGCCGACCAGCTCGATGGCGGTGGTCAGGATCATACCGATGAAAAAGATGGCAACCGCGCTCATGCTGCCGCTGTCCGGCATCGGGATCAGGCTGACGCTGTAGATCAGCCCCACCATGCCAAAGCCGTAGATCGGGCAGATCGGCCCGCAGAGGAACCCGCGGTTGACGAGCTTGTGCGTCTTGATGGCGGCATAGACGACCTCGACGCCCCAGCCGATGAAGCCATACAGGAAGAACCAATACAGCGTTTTAACGGCAAATTCAGTCGGCGTCATCTTCGGCCTCCTGCTGCTTGGCCAGCGCCTTCGGCTCCACCCAGGTCACGGTGCTGTCGGGTCCCTTGCGGGCGATCAGCGCCTTGATGGGGATGCCCTGCTCGCTGAACATGCCCTCGTGCTCGGTGCGCAGGTTCCAGTCCGGCTCGTTTTTGTGCAGGTCGAAGGTCTGCCAGGTGATCTCAAACCCGGCGGCAGGGAAGTAGGAAAGGCTGTCGCGGAACAGGTCGTCGTCGTCGGTCTTGAACCAGATCTCCGCACCCTCGTCCATCAGTTGGCGGTACTGCAAAAGCTGGCGCGGGTGGGTCAGGCGGTGCTTGTTGCTGCCCGCATTCTTGCTCCACGGGTTGCAGAAATTGATGTAGATGCGCGAAACACGGTCCTCCGGCGTGAAGGCATTGCCGAGGCGCTCAATGTCAAGGCTGGCAATTTTCACGTTGTCGGCGGGGATCCCGCGCGCGGCGTAGGCGGCCTCGACCTTGCGCTTGGCCAAAATCAGCACCTTGTCGGTGATGTCGATGCCTAAATAGTTGATGTCCGGGTGGGCCGGGGCGATCTGGGCCAGAAAGCCGCCCTTGCCGCAGCCAAGCTCAAGATGCCACGGCTGGTCGGGCCGGGCGTAAAGCTCATGCCAGTGGCCGCCGTGGGTCAGCGGCTCATGGACATGGAAATCGCAGGCCAGCAGCTCCGGCCGTGCGTAGGGTTTAAAACGCATGCGCATAATGAGGTCTCCTTGTGTGGTTGTTTATTCTTGGCCCCCTCTGCGAGGGGGCTCCCGCCCGCAGGCGGGTGGGGGAGAGAGCTTTGCCGTTGTCCGAAAGATTTCGGGCTGCCGCAAGGTTCTCTCCCTCCGGCCCTACGGGCCACCTCCCTCGCAGAGGGAGGCAAGTATATCACGGAGGTGACCTATGCCCGGCAAAACGACACGCAGCAGCAATCTGGAGCTGCTGCGCATTCTGTGCATGCTGCTTATCATCGGCGACCATCTGACCGGGCAGAGCGGCATTGCGGACTACACCACCCTGCCGTCGTCCTTCGCGTTCTGCCTGATCGGCTGCGGGTCGCGCATTGCGTGCAGCGTCTTTGTGCTGATCGGTGGCTGGTTCCTGTGTGAGCAGCCGTATAAGACCCGCCGCCCGCTCTCGCTGTGGCTGTCGCTGTGGCTCTATACCGTGCCTGTGACGCTGCTGTGCAAGCTCGCCGGGCTGGATGTCTCGTGGGGCGCACTGCGCTGGGCGGCGTTCCCGGCGTCCACGCGGCAGCTGTGGTTCATCTCGGACTATCTGCTGCTCTTGCTCTGTGTGCCGCTGCTCAACCGCCTGCTGCGCGGGCTGTCCCGCCCGGCGCACCGCGGTCTGCTGGCTGTGCTTGCTGTGCCGCTTATCGTCTACCCGACGCTGTTCGGCGAGAACGGCGCGGTCAGCGACACCGCATGGATGTTTTTGTATGAGTACCTGCTCATCGCCTACCTGCGCCGCTGGCCGGACAACCGGCTGGCGCACCTTTTGCAGCACCGCGCGGCGGCGCTCGGGCTCGGGCTGGGGCTGCCGCTTCTCAACACGATTCTGCGCGCTGTGCTCGAGACACGCGGCCTGACCGACGGCAAGGCGTTCCAGTACATGGCCTACTATCGCACGGCGCTGGGCGCACTGCCCAACCTGCTGGCCGCGCTGGCGCTGTTCTACCTGTTCAAGGGGCTGGACCTCGGCTGCGTGCGGTGGGTCAATGCCCTGGCCGGCACAACGCTGGGCGTCTACATCCTGCATCAGGTGCCCGCGTTCCGCGGCTTTTTATGGAACGGCCTGCTGCAGGCAGAGGCGCACCACGGGTCGGTGGGGTATACGCTGCTTGCGATTTTGGCCGTGTTCCTCGGCTGTGCGGCGGTGGACGCCCTGCGCACGGTGCTTGTGATGCGCCCTCTGGAAAATACCCGCCTGTTTAAAGCGCTGTGCGAAAAAGGCGACGCGCTCGCCGCAAAAATCACAGCGGATGATTAAAAAGACCTCCCTCTGCTTATACTTTCAGTAACAAGCAAAGGGAGGTCTTTTCTATGGAAGTGCACCGCGGAGAGGTTTTTTACGCCGATCTAAGCCCCGTCGTGGGGTCCGAGCAGGGGGGCATACGTCCGGTACTTATCATTCAGAATGAGATCGGCAACCGGCACAGCCCCACGGTCATTGCGGCAGCCATCACAAGCCGCCAGGACAAGAACCGCCTGCCGACGCACATCAGCGTGCGGGCGGACCGCTGCGGGCTGGCCAAGGACAGCATCATTTTGACCGAGCAGATCCGCACGCTGGATAAGCGCCGTCTGCGGGAGCGCGCCGGTGTCATCCCGCCCGACGATATGCGCCGCGTCGATGAGGCGCTGGGGGTCTCTATGGGGCTGGAAAGCCAGGATGTGCATACGAATACGGGGTACTTTTGAGCAGCTGCTTTGTAGGGGCCGGGCACGCCCGGCCCGCAGCCTTGCCAATGCACCCCTCTTTAATAGTCGCTTTGTAGGGAGGGGTCTTGACCCCTCCGCGGGGCGTCGGGGACGCCGAGCCTTACCGCTGCCGTCCTTTTACGGCAAAAAATTCGCCGCCACAGGTGCCAAAATCGCGGTCATGATGCCCGCTACGGCAATCGCAAGGCCGCTCATGGCGCCCTCGATCTCACCCATCTGCAGGGCCTTGCTCGTGCCGATCGCGTGCGCCGATGTGCCGAGCGCCAAACCCTTCGCCAGCGGGTCGGTGATGCGGCAGATCTTGCAGACCGTCTCGCCCAGCAGGCTGCCGACGATACCGGTCAGGATGATGACCGCACCGGCCAGCGCCGCCGTGCCGCCCAGCGTCTCGGCCACATCCATGCCGATGGCCGTCGTTACGGATTTCGGCAAAAAGCTCACGGCGTGGGCGCGCTCCAGCTTGAGCACCCAGGCCAGCGCCAGCACGCTGCCCAGGCTCGTCAGCACGCCCGCGGCAATCGACGCAAAAATCGCGGCCAGGTTCTTTTCCAGCAGCTCCCACTTTTCATACAGCGGGATCGCCAGGCTGACTGTGGCGGGCATCAGAAGCCAGTTCACGGGCTGGGCGCTGGACTTGTAATCGGCGTAGGGCACGCCGAAGCAGCTCAAAAACACGATGACGAAGATACTGCCCATCAAAAGGGGATTGAACAGCGCCTTGCCGGTCTTGCGGTTGACCCAGACGCCCGCGGCGTAGGCCGCCAGCGTGGCCAGCACGCCCCAACTGCCGCATTGCTGCAAAAATTCAGCCATTTTTGTGCTCCTTTCCGCCCGCGCATTTCTGCGCGACCATGCCCGTGACCGCCATGACCAGTGCTGTGATCGGCACAATCGCCAGCACGGCGGGCAGTAAAAGATTCATCAGCTGGCTGCCCAGCTCCATGACGCCCGCCGCCGCGGGCACGAACAGCAGCGGGAAGATGCCGGTCAGAAACAGCCCGGTCTCCCGCACCTGATCGAGCTTGAGCACGCCGAATTTGAGCGCCGCGGCCAGCAGCAGCAGGCCGTACACGCTGGCCGGGATCGGCAGCGGCAGCACCGCCGCCAGCACCTCGCCCGCCAGGCAGAACGCCGTGATGCGGGCAAACTGGAAAATATACTTCACACAATAACCCTCTTTTTTACAAAATTCGTGTACCATCATACCACGCCGCCCGGCTTTCGGCAAGTTGTACATTGTATGAAAACCATCCACATTTTCCTATCGGCATTGTGGGAATCGGCACTTGTATTTTGGGGGTGAGTGTGGTATACTAACCGAAAATAAATGATTTTCACTTGAAAAGAGGTTTTGACTATGTCTTTACTGAAAAAGCTGGCCGGTCTGGCCGTGGGTGCCGCTGCTGTGGGCGCTGTCGCTTATGTTTTACAGAACCGTGAGCATCACGACGACGAGTACGAGCATATTTGGGGCCCGGAGGATGAAGCAGACGCCGAGGATGGCACTGCCGAGACCGCCGAGCCCGCTGACGATGCGTCTGCCGAGGCCGAAGAAGCCCCCGCTGCACCTGAAGAAACCGCTGCCGCTCCCGTAGAAGAAGCTCCCGAAGCGGAGGCCGCCCGTGTGCAGGCCCCCGCTGGTGATGACACCCCCAACGCCAACCCCGTTGAGCTGGGTGCCGTGGAAGTCCCCAAGACCGAGGACGGCAAGCTGGACGTTACCAAGATTGCCGACCCGGCTGATTTTGGTGATTGGGACGAACAGGGCTGCAAGGGCTGATAAGAAACCGTAAGGCGCATCTTTGGTTGCAAAGGTGCGCCTTTTTGCTATTTTATTGCCGTTTTCGCCAAGCAGCCGCACCCAAATTTGTACAGATTTCTTGTTTAACGCTTTACATCTTTACTGCGCTAAAGTATAATGTTGCTATGGAAAAGAGAGGTAGGAGACGTATTATGGAGCTGACTTTACAAAATTTCACCCCCGCCGAGCAGGCTACCTTCCGCCTGCGTGCCCTGTACGAGCAGGGCGGCTATCGCAAATACCGCGCCTCCCGGTTTGAGGAGTACGCCCTGTATCAGGAGTACCAGCGCTTTCTGCCGGACCCGCAGGTCATCACCTTTACCGACCTGGACGGCAAGCTGCGGGCCATCAAGCCCGACGTAACGCTGTCCATCG
>ENA-OVGB01003077-OVGB01003077.1-human-gut-metagenome-genome-assembly--contig:-NODE-3077-length-10779-cov-47.576091_pt1 | contig 10779 bp, 11 predicted proteins | sample MGYA00237767_ERZ505413 | MGnify/ENA primary metagenome ERZ505413 (study PRJEB26158, sample SAMN06016410) | human gut metagenome | biome: human gut; feature: ankylosing spondylitis patient; material...
GGTGCCCACAGGACAGCGGAAATCTGTATAATAGACCTTGGATGCTTCCATAGCAGTTTCCTCCATTTTGTTGCGCGGCACGCTGCCGCATACTCTCTTTTTCCAGTATAGCACAACTTTTTCCAAAGAAAAAGAGCAGCGTAAAAGCGGCGGGTATCGTTTTTTGCCGTTTGCCTTTACGGCCTTTTCCCGTGAAAAACAACTCCGAAACGACCGCAGTCGTTTCGGAGTTGCAAACTATAAAAATACTAGAGCAAAGCGGCAAGCATTTAAAATCAGACGATCGCGGTAACTGCCGCCACCGCCAGCACGATGATGCCCAGCACGATGCGGTAGGCACCGAAGAACTTGAAGTCGTGGCGCTTGACGTAATCCATCAGGAAGCGGATGACCGCAAGGCTCACGCCGAAAGCCACCACGCAGCCCACCACCAGCACGGCGATCTCGGTGCCGGTCATGACCGAACCGCCCAGTACGAACTTGACCACCTTGAGCAGCGAAGCACCCGCCATGACCGGGATGGCCAGATAGAAGGTGAACTCGGCCACGCAGGCACGGGACAGGCCCAGCAGCAGGCCGCCCACGATGGTTGCACCAGAACGGGAAGTGCCGGGGATGATGGCCAGACACTGCCACAGGCCGATGATGAAGGCATCGCGGTAGGTGATCTGGTCAAGGCGCGTCACCTTGGGCGCGGCGCGGCGGTTCTCCACCACAAAGAACAGCACACCATAGAGGATGAGCATGGCGGCCACGGTGATGTAATTATAAAAATGGTCTTCCATCCAGTTGTCCAGCGGGCTGATGATCAGCACCGGGATGGTGGCGGCCACCACCTTGAACCACAGGTTCCAGACGCTGGGCTTGGAGATGACCCGGCCCTGCTTCAGGCCAAAGGGCCACAGCTTGCCCCAGAACAGCACCACCACGGCCATGATGGCACCCAGCTGGATGACCACGCGGAACATGGACATAAACTCCTCGCTGGCGTGGAACTTGACCACCTGCTCCAGCAAAATCATATGGCCGGTGGAAGAAATGGGCAGCCATTCGGTGATGCCCTCCACGATGCCCATCAGGATCGCTTTGATGATCTCAAAAAACGTAAGTACCCCTCCCATCGCGCAGTGCGCGTGATCACATGTTTTTTCCAGTATACCATACTATGCGGCGGTTCGCACGCAGAATGCGAAAATTTTGCGGCGGAAAGCTTTCTGCCCCGCAGGCTGTAACTGGGCCGTGAAATGTGTTATACTGATGGCAAAGACCCTTCACCCCTTATTTTACGCGAAACGTAAAACAGAGTTTAAACCCGGTTTATCATTTTTTACAATGAGGTGAGCTTTCATGAACATTCTGGTTATCGGCTGCGATCAGGTCGGCGCATCCCTCATCCGCGATCTGGAGCACATCGGCCACGACATCTCGCTGGTGGAAAAGGACCCCGAGCAGCTCAAGCGGCTGGACGCCTTCGACGATTACTGCTTCGGCGGAACCGCCCTGGTGGGCGACCCCACCGACCCCGACGTGCTGCGCCGGGCCGGCGTGGAGAACTGCGACGCCGTGGCCGCCGTGAGCAAGGACGACTCGGTGAACCTGATGGCGGCGCAGATCGCAAAGAGTATCTTCCGCCGGGAGAAGGTCATCTGCCGCGTGTCCGACCCGCACCTGCAGGTGCTGTACCACAAAGCCTATGAGATCGAGACCATCTGCCCCACCGTGCTCACCGAGCAGTCGGTGTTCCGTGCGCTGGCAAAGTGAAAACAGGGCGGTTTTTTCATTCCACTCTGTAGAATGAGGTAATGATATGAAAGTTTGTATTGCAGGCGGCGGCAAAGTGGGCATGTATCTGGCCCAGAGCCTTCTGGCCCACCGCCACAAGGTGACCATCATTGAGCCGCAGGAGATGCTCTGCCGCACGCTGGCGGACTCGCTGGACATCCCGGTGATCTGCGGGGACGCCGTCAGCTTTGACACCATGCGCACCGCCGACGTGGCCAGCTGCGACGCTTTTGTGGCCGTGACCGGTGCGGACGAAGACAACCTCGTGGCCTGTCAGATCGCCAAGCGGGAATTCGGCGTGGACCGCACCGTGGCCCGGGCCTCCAACCCCAAGAACCGCGAGCTGCTGCACACCCTCGGCGTGGACACCGTGGTGTGCGGCACCGACAACCTGAGCCACATCCTTGAGCGCGAGATCGAGACGGATACCATCCGTCAGCTGCTCTCGCTGGGCGGCGGCACGGCCAGCCTGAACGAGATCCTGCTGCCGGAGAACTTCCAGTTTGCAGGGCAGGCCGTCAAGGATATCCCCATGCCGGGCGATGCCATTCTGGTGTGCATCACCCGCGATGCGGAGTTCATCATCCCCCACGGCAATACTACCTTACTGCCCTGGGACCGCATCCTCTGCCTGACCCAGGACGACACCCTGCACCTGCTGATGGATGCCTGGGGCCTTTCCGGCAAATGACCGAAGGGGATCTGCTGCGCACCGCGCTGGTCATCCCGCCCCGGGGCCGGGCCGTGCTCTGCGTTTGGGCCGGTGTGCCAGGCCTTGTCTGCGCGCCTTTCGTGTTCTGGCAGAGCATCGCCGCCGGGTGCATCTTCTGCGCCCTGTGGGCGGGCCTTGTCTTCGCCGTATGGGCAAGAGCCTGCAGCTTTACCGCAGTGCTCACCGCCCGGAACACTGCCGTGCGGGCCGGCATCGCCGTTCCCATCACACGGCAGCTGCCCCGCCGGGCCGTGACCGGCGTATGGATGCTGCGCACCCCGCTGCTGTGGCTGGCGGGCTGCAGCGTGCTGGTGGTGCGCTGCCCGGGCGCACAGCTCATCCTGCCCGGCGTCCCGGCCCGGCAGGCACAGGCGCTGGCCGCCGCCCTGACGGAGGATGCACCATGACCACCGCCGAACGGGGCTTTCACCCCTTTGCCGTGCTGCACGTGCTGCGCAAGACCATCCTGCTGTACCTCATCCCGCTGGTGCAGGTGCTGTTCGAACGCAACTGGGAAGCCCTGTGGACCGCCCTTGTGCAGGACGCAGTGCTGTTCACCGTGCTGGCACTGGTGAGCGCCGCCGCGCTCCACGCCAGTCGCTGGCAGGTGGATGCACAGGGAACGTTGACCATCCGCTGGCGGCTGGGTGTGCGGCTGGACCGCAGCCTGCGGGCCGGCCAGCTGGCAGCGCTGACCATTGAGCGGCCGCTGCTCTACCGGCTGGCCGATGCCAGCAAGGTGGTGCTGTACCCCGCCGGGCAAAAGCGCACCCTGACCTTGATGCTGACCCGGAAGGATGCCCAGTGGCTGGCCGACCGGATGATGCCGGTGGAGGACGCGGTGGCCCACACGCCCCACGGCGGCGAAAAGCTGGCCTTTGCGGTGCTGGGTGCCAACAGCCTTTCTACTATGGCGCTGCTGGTGCTGGCCCTGCGCCAGAGCGAACCCTACGCACCGGACGCCCAGACCGCCGCCTTCGCTCACCTGAACCGGCTGGCGGCATGGGCTGCGCGCTGGCTGTCCATGGGCACGGCCTGGCTGCTGGTGCTGGGCGGAGTGCTGTTCTGTGCCAGTCTGGCCCGCAGCGCCGCGCAGGCGGCCCACTACACCGTGTGGCGCACCGACACCCAGCTGGGCAGCCGGGGCGGCCTTGTGCGCCGGTACGAGCTGCGCATCCGGCTCCGGCATCTGAGCTTTGCCGATGTGCGCCGCTCCCCGGCCACCTGGGCGCTGCACTACAGCCCCGTATACGTCACGGCCAGCCGCTGCCAGCCGGAAGTGCCGCTGCTGGTCTGGCGGGAGGACGGGCCGTTTTTGCAGGAGCTTTTGCCCGGCTTTGCCCTGCCGCCGGATGAGCCGGTGAATACTCATAACCGCAGCAAGCTGTTCTTTCTGCCGGCGGGCATCCCCTGCGGGCTGTTTTTGCTGCTGACGGCAGTGTCCCGCTACACCCTGCCCGGGCTCACCGTGCCGCTGCTGGTGCTGACCGGCATTGCCGGCGTGTTCCTGCTGGGCGCATGGGCGGGCTACCGCCGCGAGGGCGTGTGGCAGAAGGACGGGCGCATCCTTCTGCGCATCCAGCACGGCTTCCATCTGCACAACATCTGTGTCTTCTGCCCGACGCCCGCCCTGACGGCCCTGCAGTCGCCCTGGGCGGCGGCGGTGCGCCGCACGAACCTGACCCTCATCTTCCCGGGCGGCATCCGCCGGAAGGTTCGCAGCGTACGGCGCGAGGACATCTCATTTATGGATCTTTAAGGAGTCTTTTTCTGTGATAAAAACTGTATTATTCGATCTGGACGGCACCCTGCTGAACACCATCGACGATCTGGCCGACGCGGGCAACTGGGTGTGCACACAGCACGGCTGGCCCACCTTTACGGTGGAGCAGTTCAAGCACATGGTGGGCAACGGCATCCCGAAGCTGGTGGAACGCTTTTCCCCGGAAAATGCCCGCACACCGGAACAACTGGCGGCCACGCTGGCCGAGTTCACGGCCCGGTACGACGCCCACAAAGAAGATAAGACTGCCCCCTACCCGGGCATCCCGGAGCTGCTGGACCAGCTGCAAGCGGCGGGCGTCCAGTGTGCGGTGTTTTCCAACAAGGCCGACCCGCTGTGCGGGAAGATCATCGCGCATTACTTTGGCACCGGACGCTTTGCCGCCGTGCGCGGCAGCCGCCCGGGTGTACCCACCAAGCCGGACCCGGCCGGGCTGTATGCGCTGATGGACGAGATCGGTGCCGACCGCGCCGCGACCCTGTTCGTGGGCGACAGCGACGTGGATATTCTCACCGGGCACAACGCCCGCCTGCCCGCCATGGGGGCCCTGTGGGGCTTCCGGGGCCGCGCAGAGCTGACCGCCGCCGGGGCCGACGCTCTGGCCGCCGTGCCGGAGGATATTTTCACCTACATCCGGAAGGGTTGACGATTTAGAATTGTCTCCGCTTCGCTCTGACAATATCAGCGGAAAAATCATTTTTGATATTGCAAATCCGGAATGACTGAGGTCATTCCGGATTTGCTTTTTCACGGAAGGGGTCGTGGCGGGAAACAATGCGCAAAAAGGGAGCTGCCCCTCGGGGCAGCTCCCTTTTGTGTTCTTTGGTGTTCTCCCGGCTTAGCCCAGAGTGACTTCCTGGATCTTGGAGGATGCGAACTCGAAAGGCCACACGGTCTTCCACTCCTGATCCTGCACCTGTGCGATAGCAACAGAAGCGTAGGTGTTGTCGCGGTAGTGCTTCACGCCGCCGATCTCGTACTCGGGGGTGAACTCGATCTTGGAGTACGGCAGGACGATCTTGCGGCCGCCCTCGAATGCGCCGTCAATGGACAGAGCAGCCAGAGCGTCACGCACAGCAGCACCGTCGGTGGAGCCAGCCTTCTCAATGGCAGTCTTGAACAGCCACACAACGGTGTAGGACTCAGCAGAGTGGCCGTTCATGTTGACGTTGTAGACCTTCTTGAAGTCCTCGTTGATCTCGACACCGTTGGTCAGGTCGGGGTTGAACTCGACAACAGAAGCCACGCCGTTTGCGGATGCGCCCAGGTTCGGGATGAAGGAGGGGTCGGTGAAGCCGTTTGCCTTTGCAACGATCATCTTGGGCTTGTAGTTCTGCTCCTTCAGGGTCTGGACGAACAGGGTTGCGTCGCCGATGTAGGAGTCGCACAGGATGGCGTCGGGGTCAGCCTGCTTCAGAGCCAGCACCTGAGAGGACAGGTCGGTCGCGTTGGAGCTGTAGTCCACCTCGGCCACCACATCCAGACCGTAGTCGGGTGCGAACAGGTTGACGCAGCGGATCAGCTCCTGACCGATGGCAGCCTTATCGGTGAAGATGGCGACCTTCTTGATCTCGTTGCCGGTCTGCTCCTTGGAGTCCTGCAGATACTTCAGCATATCTTCCACGTAGACGGAGTTCAGCGGGCACAGACGGAAGAAGTAATCGTAGTCCTTGTGATCCTCGTCGGTCAGACGGTCCAGCGTGGAGATAGCGGTGATCATGGGGATGCCGTACTGCTGGCAGACCTGAGCCACGACCTCGGTGACAACGGACATGTGGCAGCCCATGATGACGTTGACGCCTTCCTGGGTGATCAGACGCTCAGCCTCGGACTTGCCGGTGGCTGCGTCGCCTGCGTGGTCGCCGCGGACGACTTCCAGCATCTGGCCGTTCACGCCGCCTGCCTTGTTGATCTCGTCCACTGCAAAATCGATGCCGCGCAGGATGTTCTCGCCGATGGCTGCGTTGCCGCCGGACATTGCGTAGATGGTGCCGATCTTGATGGTGTCGCCGGAGGGAGCAGCTGCGGTGCTGCCGGATGCTGCGGGAGCAGTGCTGGTGGAAGCGGAAGAGCCGCCGCAAGCAGTCAGTGCAGCTGCGCTGCCCAGAACAGCGGATGCCTTCAGGAAGCTTCTGCGAGAGATCTTTTTCATAATTGTCCTCCAATTCTGTTTGTGAAAACAGCTTGTTTATACGAGTCTCCGGCTGTGCCGTGTGAACCAGCACCTGCCGGAGATCCGGTTTCTAAAATCAGATGCCGAGGTACGCCTTCTTGACGTGCTCGTTTGCCGAGAGCTCGGCGGCGGTGCCTTCCAGCGCCACACGGCCGTTCTCGATGACATAGCCGCGGTCAGCCGCTGCAAGGGCCTTGGTAATGTCCTGCTCCACCAGCAGCACCGAGATACCGTCATTCTTCACCATGGTCTTGGCCACTTCCAGAATGTCGTCCACGATGTTGGGAGCAAGGCCCAGACTGGGCTCGTCCAAAATCAGCAGCTTGGGCATGCCGATCAGCGCACGGGCCACGGCCACCATCTGCTGCTCGCCGCCGGACAGGGTGCCGGCAGCCTGCTTTGCGCGCTCGCGCAGCTTGGGGAACCAGTTGTAGCACTTTTCCAGATTTTCTGCAAAATGCGCCTTGGTCTCCTTATTGAATGCGCCCAGCTCCAGATTTTCCAGCACGGTCATCTCGGTAAAGAGCTGACGGCCTTCCGGCACCTGCACGATGCCGCTGTCCAGAATGACGCGGGAGCTCTTGCCGGAGAGGTCTTCCCCGTTGAACTCCACCTTGCCGGAGCTGGCCTTGACCATGCCTGTGATGGTGCGCACCATGGTGGTCTTACCGGCACCGTTGGAGCCCAGAATGGCAACGATCTCGCCGTCCTTCACCTCAAAGCCGATATCCCACAGGATGTTCACAGAGCCGTAACCGGCGTTCAGACCTTCAACTTTAAGCACTTGCGCCCTCCTTTTTGGTGCCCAGATACACCTCCATGACGTAGGGATCGTTCATGACCTGCTCGGGCGTGCCCTCAGCGATCTTTTCGCCGTGGTGAAGGACGATGACCTTCTCGCACAGGCTCACGACCGCCTTCATGATGTGCTCGATGAGCAGGATGGTGACGCCGGACTCGTTGATCTTGCGGATCAGCTGGATGGCCTCTTCGGTCTCAGCCGGGTTCAAGCCTGCCATGTTCTCATCCAGAAACAGCACTTCGGGCTTGGTGGCAAGGGCGCGGGCCATTTCCAGACGCTTCTGGTCCGGCGTGCCCATGTCCTTGGAGATCACATGGCGCTTTTCGTACAGGCCGGTAAAGTGCAGCACCTCCATGGCGCGCTCCTTGGCCTCTTTCTCGCTCTTTGCACCGGCGTGGCCGAAGTAGGCGGCGGCGGTGACGTTATCCAGAACGCTCAGGTTCTTCAGAGGTTTCATGATCTGGAAGGTGCGGGCGATCTTCATGTTGGTGTACTCATACGCCTTTTTGCTGGTGATGTCCTCACCGTTGTAGAAGATCTTGCCTTCGGTGGGCGGGTAGTAGCCGCAGATCATGTTGAAGGTGGTGGATTTACCCGCACCGTTGGGGCCGATCATGCCGGTGATGGAGCCTTTCTCCACCGAGAAAGAAACATCATGCACGGCGGTCAGACCCTTGAACCGCTTGGTCAGGCCCTGGACTTCAATAATAGGCTTTTCTGCCATGATTACTTCCCTCCCTTGTCTGCCATCAGCTCATACTCTTCCAGCACGTCCAGAGACGGCTTTTTGAGGATCTTTTCATCGATGAAGGTCTTGACCTTCGAGTTCATGTACCAGCCCAGAATACCGGACGGACGGAAGCGGATGACCACGATCAGCACAACGGCATACATCAGCATGTTGATGCCGGGCAGAACGGCGGCAAAGTTTGCACGCAGCAGCTCGCTCAGCGGGATCATGATGAGGCCGCCGATCAGCGGGCCTTCGATGTAGGCGGCACCGCCCACGACTGCGGGCAGCACGATCTCGGTGGATTTGGACTGGATCATGACGTCCGGGTCGATGTAGCGGATATAGCTGACGTAGAAGAAGCCGACCAGACCGGCAATGATGGCCGAAATGACGACCGCGATCACCTTGTACTTGGTGGGGTTGATGCCGATGGCGGCGGCTGCGTCCTCATCCTCGCGGATGGTGCGCAGCGCAAAGCCCAGCTTGGAGCGGCCGATCTTTTTCATGATGAGGTAAACGCCCACCATCATGATGAAGCCGATGTAGTAGTACGGCACCTTGCTGGTAAAGCGGAACTGCGCAAAGGAGTCCTTGCCGAAGGGCAGGCCCACGCCGGATGCGCGGCCGAAGAACTCCGAGTTGATGATGAACTGACGGATGGACTCGGCAAACGCGATGGACACCAGCGTGAAGTAGGGGCCGCGCAGGATCAGGCTGGGGAAGAAGATGACACCGGCCACAACGCCCACAACGAGCATATCCAGCACAGCGGCCACCCAGGGGTTCATGCCCGTCTTTGTGACCACCAGACAGCACACATAGGCACCCAGACCCATGTAAGCGGCCAGACCCAGCGAGTTCTGGCCGGTGATGCCGCCCAGAATGTTCCATGCCATGGACAGGGTGGACATATAGAAGGTGAGAACGAAAATGTTGATGATGTAAGGTTTATCCACGACCAGCGGGATCGCTGCGAAGATGGCGACGATGATAGCCAGAACGATCGCCAGATTGCGGTGATAGGTTTTAACTGCTTTTCTGGTATCCATCTTATCGCCTCCTCAGAATCATGACCTGACGCACGACCAGAATGATGATGAAGGTGACGAACACGATCATATCACTGTAGGACGGGCTGATGAACAATGCACTCATCTGCTCCAGCAGGCCCAGGAAAATACCGGCGAAGAATGCGCCGGGGATGGAGCCCAGACCGCCCACGACCACGACGATCAGTGCGCGGAAGCCAAAGCTTGCGCCTGCGGTGGGATAGATGGTGTAGAACTGGGTCAGCAGAGAACCGGCGATACCGGCCAGAGCAACGCCCAGACCATAGGTCAGGATGTAAATTTTCTTGACGTTGATGCCCACGACCTCAGCACCAATGGGGTTCTGGGATACGGCGCGGATCTGCTTGCCGGTGGTGGAATACTTGAGGAAGGCAAACAGTGCAATGGCAACCACGATCAGGATCAGGAAGCTGACCAGACGCGGCAGCGCAATGGTGACTGGACCCAGCGGGATGTAGGTCTGCGAATAAGGGGTAATGATCTTATAATAGGTGGAACCAAAGATGACCAGAGCGCCGTTGGTGAGCAGCAGGCCCAGACCGACGGTGAGGAACAAAAGGTTCGTAAAGCTCTTGGTCTTGAGCGAAGGGGTGATCAGAGTGGACTGGATCAGCGCACCCAGACCGAACATGAGCACTGCAACGATGGGAAGGGCTACATAGGGGTCCACCCCAAAGTAGGTATACAGAACATAGGTGATGTACATGCCCACCATCAACATCTCGCCGTGGCAGAAGTTGACGATGTTCATAACACCGAAAATGATGTTCTGGCCCATACCCATCAGGGAGTAGAAACCGCCCAGCAGGATCCCGTTTACCAGTGCTTGCAAAAAGACTTCCATTGACATCCTCCCGTTCTAAGCATCAGGCGATGGGAACAGATGATGCAAAAACTGCACGCTGCATCCGCCATCGGCCCATACTCGTGATTGAAAACCGCCCTTGTGGACTCCATTTCCTCCCTTCTGCTCGTACAATTGAAATATCATCTGTATTGTAACGTAAGTGCAGCCTGTATACAAGATATTATTTCTACCAAACTTTGTCATAAATTTATATGGAAAGTGCTAGAATATCCCGGATTTTTTGGTATGCAAGTCAATTTTCGCAGTTAAAAATGGAGGATTGATGTCTCATTGACATAATTTTGTTACTATTTCAGGCCGGAAATTCACGGAAAATGCAGAAAAACCCGGCAGAAGAGCACCTGAACGTGTTCCCCTGCCGGGTTTTTTATCCATAAACTGACATGTGGTATTCAAGATGAAGGCGCACCGCCGCCCTGTCTCGGGTTGTGGTTCCCAGCGTATGCTTCACGCCTTGGAGCGGCGTTCGCATCCCGCTGACCACGGCCCCAGCTTCGCTTCCCTGTACTCCCCTTTTTGTCGCTATGCGACATCTTCCCCCGACCGGGGGAAGTCTTTGCTCGCTGGCGGCGGTCAGTTCCGCTGCAATTCCCGTACGGGTCAAATTAAAAATCCCCCGAGCGAGTGCAGCGGCAGCTACCACATTAGACATTCCTACAGGATGGGACCTGCAACAACGACGACCGCGGCCAGTGGCCGATGCAGGGAGGAGTTGTTGGGGCAGCGGCCAGCAAGACGCACGTGCCGCCCAAGGCACGCGCGGATGCTGGGAGCCGCAACCCGGGGCACTAAAAAAGAGCCCACTGGGCTCTTTTTTGCCGCCTGCGGGCGGCCGTGTTCCTTCGATTCCTCGTAC
>ENA-OVGB01003079-OVGB01003079.1-human-gut-metagenome-genome-assembly--contig:-NODE-3079-length-10771-cov-2.484976_pt1 | contig 10771 bp, 7 predicted proteins | sample MGYA00237767_ERZ505413 | MGnify/ENA primary metagenome ERZ505413 (study PRJEB26158, sample SAMN06016410) | human gut metagenome | biome: human gut; feature: ankylosing spondylitis patient; material...
CCTTCCGGCGCAGGGCGAAAACGGCGGGCTGAATCTGCCGGGGGGGGATTACGACGTGACGGTTCAGTACGATTCTCCGGTTGACATGGAGCTTCGCGCCGTGAGCGCGGGGCGACAGACCTTTATCCAAGACGGGGCATGGCGTCTTTCGGCGGGAGCGGGAACGTCGGTCTGCCGCTTTACGCTGACGGATTCGACAAGCGGACTGCTGATCGCGGGCGACCCTGCCGAAGGCGCGGAGATTCGAAGCATCACGGTGCATAAGGTCGGCGCGGGGATATTCTCAGCCGATTTGGCGGCGTACGCGGCGCTGCTCGGCGTGAACCTGGGGCGCGTCGGATTTTTGGCGGAAGGCGAGGCGGACGCCCTGCCGAAGCTGCTGGATAAGCTCATCCGCGGCGACTACGAGACAGAGCGACGCGCAGTGCTGTCCGTGCAGATGAAGGGACAAAGCTGGTACGCCATCAACGACGTGGTGATGAGCCGCGGCGGCTATGCGCGGCTGATTACGGTTACGGCGCTGGTGGATGGTGAAATCGCCGGGCACTACATTGCCGACGGGCTTGTTGTCGCCACGCCGACGGGGTCAACCGGCTATTCGCTCTCCGCTGGCGGCCCGATTATTTCCCCGAAAGTGGATTGCATGGTGCTCACGCCGATTTGTGCCCACAGTTTGCAGCATCGTCCGACCGTTGTGCAGGGCAGCGCACAGATTCGCCTTCTGTTGGGGTCGGATGCGCCGCAGAGCGCCTGCCTGCAAGTCGATGGGCAGACGTACGCGCAGCTGGATGACGGTGCGGTGGTCGAAATCAGTCGTGCCGATCGAACGCTGCAGCTCATCCGCACGAGTGACCAGCCGTTCTTCAACCTTGTCCGCGAAAAGCTGACGGAATGGACCCGATAACACAAAATGTAAAGGCAGGTGCTGCGGAAATATGAAAACCGTTCGACAAGTGGCAATTCTTGATATCATCGAGAAACAGGAAATTGAAACGCAGGAGGAACTCGCCAGCGCCCTGAATGCGCGGGGCATCCGCGTGACGCAGGCGACCGTATCCCGCGACATTAAGGAATTGCGGCTGCTGAAAGTGCTGACCCCCTCCGGCAAGTACAAATACGCAACGGGCGACCAGGCGGACAACAATCTGACCGACCGTTTCATTCGGATGCTGGCGGAATCGCTGCTGTCTGTCTCGTCGGCGAACAACCTGATTGTGGTGAAAACCTTGTCGGGTTCGGCGAACGTCGCGGCGGAAGCGCTGGACAGTATGCACTGGCCGGAGGTGCTGGGGACGCTGGCAGGCGACAACACGGTGCTGCTGATTATCCGCTCGAACGAGGAGACGATCACCGTCACCAGCCGCATCCGGGAAATGATGAAATAACGGCAATGGTTATCCCCGGCACGGAAAAGGAGTATCCATCATGATTCTATCCATGCGAATGCGGAATATCGCGCTGATTGAGGAACTGAGTCTGGAATTCGGCGAAGGACTGCACGTTATGACCGGCGAAACCGGCGCGGGCAAATCCATCGTCGTGGACGCGGTCAATCTGGTGCTGGGCGGACGCGCCGCGCGGGAACTCATCCGCACGGGAACGGACAAGGCGTGGGTCGAAGCGGTGTTCGATGCCAGCGGCAATGAGGAAGTCGCAAAATGGGCGCAGGCGCAGGAACTCGATGATTTCGACGGCACGGTAACGCTCTACCGCGAAATCACACGCTCCGGGCGCAACCTCTGCCGTGTCTGCGGGGTGGTGATGCCGCTGTCCGCGCTCAAAGACATCGCCGTACTGCTGATGGACGTGCATGGGCAGCACGAGGCGCAGTTCCTGATGAACTCGCAGTATCACCTGTTGTTTCTGGATGCTGCGGGCGGCGACGATTATCAGGCGCTGCTCAGCCGCGTGGACGCGGCGTATCAGGCGTTCATCACCAACCATCGGCAGTACGCGCGCTTGGTCAAGGAGAATGAGAAGAAGCAGTACCGCATGGAATCGCTGAAAAAGTCGCTGGAGGAATTGGAAAAAGCACGGCTGAAGCTGGGCGAGGAAGAAACGCTGGTAGCGGAAAAAGAGCGATTCCGGCATTCGGAGAAGATTGCGACAGCGGTTGCGGCGGCGCATCGGGCGATTTCAGCGAACGATGACAGCGAGACGGTACTTTCACGCGTGAAGGAAGCGGCGGATGCGCTTCGGTCGCTGGCGGCGTTCGGCGAAAACTACGTCAGTCTGGCGCAGCGGTGCGATTCAGCGTACTATGAGCTGGAGGAAATCGGCTACGAACTGGCGGATCTGACTGAAAAAGGGGAGTTCGACCCCGTTCGGGCGGAGAAAGTTGAGACACGGCTGGATTTGATTCGGCGCATGGAACGCAAGTACGGCGAAACGGTGGCGGAAGTCCTTTCGCAGCAGCAGAAGATGCAGGAGGAATACGACAATTACGTCTCGCTGGATGAGCAGGTTGCCAAAACCGGCGCGGAGCATAAGCGGCTCTTGGCGCAGTATCGGCAGTTGGCTCGTCAGCTGACGGAGGCGCGGCACGGGCTGGCGAATGAGTTTGAGAAGAACATGATGGCGCAGCTGAAAGACCTCGGCATGGGCAACACCATCTTCCAAGTGTCGTTCGCGATTCGCCCGGAAGGGAAGATTTTCATGCCGCAGTCGGTCGGCGACGACGTGATTGAGTTTATGATTTCCCCGAACCCCGGCGAACCGCTGAAGCCGCTGTCAAAAATCGCTTCCGGCGGCGAATTGTCGCGCCTGATGCTGGCGATTAAGAGCCTCGAAGCTGAAAAAGGCGGCGTCGGCACGATGGTGTTCGACGAAATCGACACGGGCGTTTCGGGGCGCATCGCCGACGCGATGGGCGAGATCATCTGCGCGCTGGCCGAAACGATGCAGGTCGTAGACATCACCCACCTGCCGCAGGTCGCCTCGAAGGGGTCGACGCACTTCGTGGTTTACAAACGCGACGGCGAGACGCATATCGCCCGCCTGACTCCCGACGAACGGACGACCGAGATCGCCAAGATGCTTTCGGGCAGCGAAGTCACCGAGGCAGCGATGACGCAGGCGCGCATTCTGCTCGGCGGGAAATAATCCCCGTCGGTCGCTCCGGCCTTTGTAAAGTAGAGGCGTGATACCGTTGCGGTGTCACGCCTGTCGTTTGTCGGCCGGTTCGGCCGCTGTCACTGCACCGGCGGCAGCTCCACGCCCCGGCGGACGGGCGGCCCGATGGTGACGATGCTGTCGACGATGAATTTCGTAAAGCCCCGCCAGGGCAGCGCCCCGAAATACTCCTTATAGTGCAGTTCGAGCGTCTTTCCCCCTTGCAGCATCAGCTCGCGCGCCAGCGCTTCGTTCTCGACCGAGAACTCGAACTCGTAGGACTGGATCGACCCGGCGGCTTTCGAGCGGATGCCGGTCTGGATCAGTTTGCCTTCGTAGGTCTTGAAAAGCACGCCCTTGTAGACGACGTAGTTCAGTTCTCCGCTCTTGACGCCCTCGCCGAAGACGAAGAAGAACCGGAAGTAGGCAGCAGCCGCCAGCACGGCGGCAATCGTTATCGTAATCAGTACCCAATGCTTTCTCATGGTTTTCGTGCGCCGGTTTTGTCCGTGCCCTCGTCGCAAAGATAAGCATTAAATCGTGCCGCCGTGCATTTTCCGCACGCGGGTTTCCGGGCTTTTTCGTATATTTGGGCCTGTGAAGGAGTCGAAATTCGTCAAAACGAAGATCGTGGCGGGCTATCTCCTGCTGATTGCGGTCTGTATTCTCTCGGTGGGCTACGTCTACCGGGTGGCGGTCCGTTTCTCGGCGCCCGACCGCAGTTACGCCCTGCTGCATACCAAGCGCAGCGCCGTCAACCGGACCCTCTACCACCTCTACCAGGCCGAAAGCTACGGGCAGCTGATGATCGCCGGATACGCCTCTTACGAGGCGCGTTACAGGCGGGAACTGCGTACCGTGCGGGCCTCGATCGACTCGCTCCGGGCGCTGACCGTCGGCGGGGATTCGTTGCAGACGATGCGTCTGGACAGCATCACGCGGCTGATCGCCGACAAGGAGCGCCGCACGGTGAGCCTGCGCCGTTCGATCCGCGCCGGGGCCACGGCGGGCCTGCTGGACAAGAACATCCGCAGTCTGATCGGTCCCCGGGAGGCCGTCGTGGCCGATACGATCCCGTTCCGCAGCATCGTGCGGCAGGACACGACGGCCGTGCCGCGTGCCAAACGCCGCTTTTTCCAGCGGCTGGGCGATCTGTTCAGTCCCCCGGAGGCCGATTCGAGCCTCGTGATCTCGCGCCGCGAGACCATCGCCCCGGTCATCCCCGTCGACGCGGTGAAGGACACCATCGTGCTGGTGCTGCAAGCCTTGCAGGACAGCGTCACGAGCAACCGGCAGGGCATCTACGACCATGCGTGGCAGGAGGGGCTGCGGTTGAGTTACAGCAACGAACTGGTCAATACGAAGATATACCGCCTGATCATGGACTTCGAGGCCGAGGACACGGCCTACCTGATGCAGCGTATCGAGCGCAACGAGGCTTTCCGCAGACGGTCGTCGCGCATCCTGGGCGGCGTGGCCATCGGGGCCGTGGTGCTGATGCTCCTGTTCGTCGGGATGCTTTGGCGCGACATCAATCGCAGCAACCGTTACCGCCGCGAGCTGGAGCGCGCCAACCGCGACAAGGAGTCGCTGCTGGAGGCGCGCGAGAAGCTGATGCTGGCCATCACGCACGACATCAAGGCCCCGCTGGGATCGGTGATGGGCTATATCGACCTGCTTGCGCGGCTGACGGGCGACAAGCGGCAGGAACTCTACCTGCGCAACATGAAAGGGTCGTCGGAACACCTGCTGGCGCTGGTCAACAGTCTGCTGGATTTCTACCGGCTGGATATTAACAAGATCGAGGTTTGCTGCGTGGCGTTCAGTCCCGCGCAGCTGTTCGAAACCATCCGTGCGGGATTTGCCGCCGCGGCCGCCGCAAAGGGGTTGGAACTGCGTCTGGAGGCTGAACCGGCCGCCGCGGGAGAGGTGTCGGGCGATGCGCTCCACATCCGTCAGATCGCCGACAACTTGATTTCCAACGCCTTGAAATTCACCGACGAGGGGTCGGTGACGCTCCGCGTGGACGTGGTGCGGGGGCGGCTGGTCTTCTCGGTGCGCGACACGGGCCGCGGCATCGGCCGCGAGGAGAGGGAACGCATCTTCGCCGAGTTCGTGCGTTTGAGTTCGGCGCAGGGAGTCGACGGATTCGGGTTGGGACTGTCGATCGTCGACCGTCTCGTGAAGTTGTTGGACGGGACGATTTCGCTCGAAAGCCGTCTCGGAGAGGGGAGCAAATTCATCGTGTCGGTCCCCGTCGGCGAAGCGGCGGCCGAGAGTGCGGCTGCCGGAGCCGAAGAGTCTGCGCCCCAGGCGGGACTGCGCGTGCTGCTGGTCGATGACGATCCCCTGCAACTCGAAATGACCGCCGCGATGTGCCGCCGTGCCGGGGTCGGATGCGAGAGCTGCCAATATCCCGAGTATGTCGCCAAACTCGTCGGCGAGAGCCGTTTCGATTTGGTGCTGACCGATTTGCAGATGCCGTCGGCCGACGGGTTCGGCGTGCTGGAGGCGGTGCGCGGGGTCGATCCCGGGCTGAAAGTGGTCGCCGTGTCGGCGCGCGGGGACCTGGGCGCTGCGGATTTCGCGGCCCGGGGGTTTGCGGGGTGCCTCCGCAAGCCGTTCACTTACAGCGAACTGGTGGCGGCGATACGGGCGGCCTGCGGCAGCGGGGAGATCGTCCCGCAGGGCGGGGACCCGGAGATCCCGTCGGCGGACGGGGCCGATTTTACGGCCCTGACGGCTTATGCCGGGGACGATCCCGAGGCGGCGCGAAGCATCCTGCGCTCGTTTGCCGAACAGACGGCGGGAAATTGCGCGGAGCTTGAAAGGGCGCTCGGCGAGGGGGATGCCGCGACGGTGAAGACGCTGGCGCACAAGATGCTGCCGATCTTCACGATGCTCGGGGCGGCGGAGGTCGCCGAGACGCTGCGCCGGGGCGAGACGTGCGAAGGGCCGTTGCCGGAGGCCCTTTGCGGCGAACTGCGTGCGGCGGCGGGAAAAATCCGCGCGATTGTCGCGGAAACTGAAAAAACGCTATCTTTGTGAAGCCTATGGAAGAGCGGATTCTGATTGTCGACGACGATATTACTTTTGCCCTGATGCTGCGCACGTGGCTCTCGAAACGCGGTTTCGGAGTCGGGACCGCCTCGTCGGTGGCGGCGGCGCGCACGGCTCTTGAGGCGGGAGGCTTCTCGCTCGTGCTGAGCGACATGCGCCTGCCGGACGAGGACGGCATCGCCCTGCTGCAATGGATGGCGGGAGCGGGTGTCGCGGCGCCGGTGATCGTGATGACGAGTTACGCTGAAATCCAGAACGCCGTGCGGTGCATGAAGCTCGGCGCACGCGACTATGTGGCCAAACCGGTGAATCCCGACGAACTGCTGAAAAAGATCCGTGAAGCGTTGGATGTTCCGGCGGTGCCGGCCGCGAAATCCGCTTCGAAGCCCGCGCCGCGTGCGGCCGGGAGCTTTTCGGAGCAGCCGCTCAACTACATCGAGGGCCGCAGCGACGCCGCCCGGCAGTTGTACGAACACATCCGGCTGGTGGCCCCGACCAATATGTCGGTGCTGGTCAACGGTGCGAGCGGCACGGGCAAGGAGCATGTGGCGCAGTTGATCCACCGGGAAAGCAAGCGGGCCGGAAAGCCCTTCGTGGCGGTCGACTGCGGGGCCATTCCCCGCGATCTGGCGGCTTCGGAGTTTTTCGGTCATGTCAAGGGGGCCTTCACGGGGGCTTTGGCCGACAAGACGGGCGCTTTCGAGGCGGCCGACGGAGGCACGCTGTTTCTCGACGAAGTAGGGAACCTGGGTTACGAAACGCAGGTACAGCTGCTGCGCGCCCTGCAGGAGCGGCGTATCCGTCCCGTCGGCAGTAACCGCGAGATTCCCGTCGACATCCGTCTCGTGGCCGCGACCAACGAGGACCTCGAAGCGGCCATCGCGCGCGGGACGTTCCGCGCCGACCTGTACCACCGCATCAACTCCTTCACGCTGCGTATGCCCTGCCTGCGGCAGATGCGCGGGGATATTCCGCTCTTCGCCGACTTCTTTCTCGACCAGGCCAACCGGGAGCTGGACAAGCGGATCGTCGGGTTCGACGCCGCGGTCGCCGCGGCCCTTGCCGCCTATGACTGGCCGGGGAACCTGCGGCAGCTGAAAAACGCGGTGATGTCGGCGACGCTGCTCGCCGCGGGCGAGTACATCACCTGCCGCGACCTGCCGGCCGAAGTCACCGGAGGTCCGGCGGAACCTGCGGAGGCGCCTCTTTCGCTGCGCGATCCCGCTTCCGAGGAGGAGCAGATCCGCCGCGCCCTCGCAACGGCGGGCGGCAACAAGTCGCAGGCCGCCAAACTGCTCGGCATCGACCGCAAAACGCTCTACAACAAACTCCATCTTTACGGTATCGAATAGGAGGCTTCCCGCCTGTCCCGTTCCGGTTTCCGGACGGCCGTTCCACACTCCGGCTGTGGAATTTTTCCACACTTTCTGTCCCGTCTCTACATTTTTCCACACCTTCTCCGATTTTTAGCGCAATGGCGTTTGCGTTGGAAATCTGCTTGTTGCGTATTTTGCGCCGTTGTGGCACTTCGCTTGAACTTTCAGAAGTCAGAACGCGAGTAAGACGACCCGCTAACGAAAGAATGAAGTTCAACCATTTAAATTTTAAAGCTATGAAAAAGACGATTGTGATGATGGCGGCGCTGATGCTGGTGCCTATCGTCGTCTATTTCGGCCACAGCGAGCTGCTTGATCCCACGGCACTGGAGACGGTCTATGAGTATACCGACGCTGCGACCGGCGCGGTGACGCAGTGCGCCTTCGGCGGCGGCATCTTCAACGCGAGCTGGCAGGACATTGTCAGCGGCCTCGGTTGGGGTCTTGGCTACTCCGGAACAGACTCCCGCAGAGCCGGAATCGGAGCCCGCCGAGCAAAAATCGGAGCCGGTGAAGACGGAGAAGAACGCAAGCCTGGAGAATCAGTCGGGAGAGGTCGTCCGGTAATCTTCCGTCCGAAATCATTTAGTTAAACAATTGTTTGCCTGGTCCCCTGCTTCGGCGGGGGATTTTTTTGCGCGAAAAAAACGCCACCCGAGCCGGGTGGCGTTTTTCGGCGCCGGGGGCATTTACTGAATCCATTCCACGTTCGCGGCGTCGCGGAAAAGGATGTTCAGCGGCCGGACGAGTCCGTCGGCATCGGCGGCAAAGAGGAAGCCCACCTTGTCGAGCGGTACGGAGATAAAGGTCGTCGAGGGGTAGCCGCCGATCATGTCGATTTTGTCGAGCAGCGCCCAGACGAAGATTTCGAACGGCATCTGGCCCGGCAGCAGCGTCAGCCCCTCGAACCGGTCGGGGTAACCGGCCGACGAGCTGTCGGCGGGATGGGGCTTGAAGAAGATGTCGTAATCGCTGCCGTACTGCTGTATGATCCGTTCCACATAGGCCGCCTGCTGCTGTTCGCTCGCGGCGGAACTGTGGCTCGTGCCGATGATGATGAGGTTTTTCTTCGGCGACAGGTCGAACAGCCCCGCGAAGCGGGCGTAGTCGAATTTGGCCATGCGGTAGAACTGTTGTTTCGAAGCCTCGGGAAGGGCCGTCAGCAGCTCGTAGGGCTGGACGCTCTCCATCTTCATTGCAGCCAGCCGGTCGGCGATGAACGGGCAGGAGGACTCCATCAGGCTGCTGTTTTGCAGCATCAGCCGGTAATCGGGGCGCGTCGAGAGGTAGTAGGGCCAGGTGTAGGAGGCGAACTCCTCCGGCGCGCGGGTCTCGGGATAACGGCCGCCGTGGTTCCAGTCGAGGGCTTCGACTTCGGCGGCGTAGTCGTTCCAGTTCTGCTCGGCCGTGGCGGCATCGCCGAAATAGTTGTGGAAATTGTTGTAGGTCGCCGTGCCGTCGGAGAGCATCGTCACCTTCACGCGTGCCGAGTCGATGCCCTGCGCCACGAACCAGTCGTAGCCCAGGCGGCACCGCAGGTCGTCGACCCATAGCCCGAAGACCGCTGTGGGGTCCTCGGCGTTGATCTCCAGGATGCGGCGTTTCATCGCTTCGCTCATGGCCCGTAATTCCTCGTTGGTGGCATGGCCCGTGGGGTCGGCGACGGGGTACACGAAGGCCCGGTCGGGAAATTCGGCGGCGTCGAAGGTGCTTGCGCGTTCGTAGGAGACGTAGCTCGGTTTGTCGTGCGAAAGCAGGTGCAGGCCCGAATAGAGGGTCGGCATGGTTCCGACCGAAATGTAGAAATAGTAGTCCGGGGCGTCGAATCCCGTGCCGCCCGCACTTTGCGAGACGGTGAAAGCCAGGGTCTTTCCGTCGCAGGAGAAAAGAAGCGACGCACTGCGGGCAGGACCCGGATTCTCGGCAAAGGTCACGTCGATCTCGGAGTACCCTGCCGGTCCTTCTTCTGCGGAGAGGGTCAGCCAGTCGGGTTTTTCGTCCTGACCGTAGTTTTCCGGCGCCAGCGTCACGCTCCAGGGCGCCGGAGCATTGACGGTGATCTTGCCGCTGCGGGCGAGGTGGTCGAGCGACAGAAAATCGGTTCCGCCGTTGATGCTGACCGACGGAGTTCCGTCGTCCGCACAGGACCAGGTTCCGGCCGCGAGGCCCAGGATCAGAAGAAGACGAAATAATCGTTTCATGCGAGGTGTTTTTTAGTTGAGTCGTTCGTATCGTTAAATGCGGAAATGTGCGGTTTACTGCACGGCATGCAAAATTCAGGCCGCCCGATTGGCCGGACGGCCGTGGGGGAAACAGGGCGTTTTCAGGCGTTCCGCTTTTTCTTGATGCGTTCGAAATGTTCGCGCAGGCGTTCGCTGAACTCCTCGCGGCGGTGTTTCAGATTGGCCCGCCACCCCAGCCAGCGGGTGTAGCGCAGGCGTTTTTCGGGATAGATGTCGCGGATCGTCACCAGGATGCCCGTCTCCTCCACACCGCCGAAATCGGGGTTCGACACCGTGTCGAAAACCCGCATCGTGGGCGAAAGGTTCATGTAGGCGTTGATCAGCGGCGGGATGTTCTCGTTGAACTTGCGGATCTGCTGGATCAGGATGCGGTAGTTCTCCATGTAGGTCGCGCCGCAGAACAGTTCCTCGTAATAAGGGTCGTCCAGGTCGAGCCGTATGGGATGGATGCCCTCCACCAGCTGGTCGCGGTCGGGGAAATAGCGGCGCAGGAACCAGATCAGCGCGTTGCGGGCCACGGCCTTGTAGGTCGTGTACATGGTGACTTTGCCGAAAAGGTATTTGGCCTTGGGGTTCAATACGATCAGCGCGCCCAGTCCGTCCCAGAGGTTGTCCAGCGCATAGATGCTCTTGGCGTTGCCGCGGGCCTGGTAGGCGGGCTGCACGAACGAACGCCCCAGTTCGATGGTCCGGGGCAGGAACTTCCGGCGGAAACGCTCGCTGAAACGGAAATAGTGTTCGGTCGAGAGATGGCGGGGGTTGGGCGTGGTGCAGACGATGAAGCGGTAACCGCCGACGATCTCCTGCGCCGAGGGGTCCCAGACGATCAGCTGGTAGTAGCCGTCGCCCGCGAGGTCTTCCTCGTCGATGTCCACCTCCTGCCCCGTGCCGCCGCCGGCGCCGCGGAAGGCCGCTTCGCGCAGGCGGCCCACCTCGCGCATGAGCGACAGCGTGGCGGCGTGCTCCTCCTCCGTCTCGCCC
>ENA-OVGB01003080-OVGB01003080.1-human-gut-metagenome-genome-assembly--contig:-NODE-3080-length-10768-cov-3.138897_pt1 | contig 10768 bp, 4 predicted proteins | sample MGYA00237767_ERZ505413 | MGnify/ENA primary metagenome ERZ505413 (study PRJEB26158, sample SAMN06016410) | human gut metagenome | biome: human gut; feature: ankylosing spondylitis patient; material...
AGGAAATATGGACAACGAAACGTTGGTAAAGATTGAAACAACCTTGGGAGACATCAAGGTTAAGTTGTATAATGAGACGCCGAAACATCGTGATAATTTCATTAAACTGGCAGAAGACGGCGTTTATGAAGGAACGCTGTTCCACCGTGTTATCAAAGACTTTATGATTCAGGCAGGTGACCCGGATTCAAAGAATGCACCGAAAGGAAAGATGCTGGGTGCAGGAGATGTGGGTTACACCCTTCCGGCCGAATTTGTTTATCCGAAGTATTTTCACAAAAAAGGCGCTTTGTCTGCTGCCCGTCAGGGAGACAATGTAAATCCGAAGAAAGAATCATCCGGTTGCCAGTTCTACATTGTGACAGGCAAAGTGTACAACGACTCTACATTGCTGGGCATGGAAAGCCAGATGAATGAGAATAAGATCAATGTTATTTTCAATACGTTGGCTCAGAAGCACATGAAAGAAATCTATAAGATGCGGAAGGAAAACGATGAAAACGGTTTGTATGAATTGCAGGAGAAGCTTTTTGCAGAGGCGGAAGCGGAAGCTGCCAAGCAACCGGAATTTCACTTTACGCCGGAACAGATCGAAGCTTATACGACTGTAGGAGGTACTCCTCATCTGGACGGTGAGTATACGGTTTTCGGTGAAGTAATCGAAGGCATGGACATCGTGGATAAGATTCAGCAGGTGAAAACCGATCGTAGCGACCGCCCCGAAGAGGACGTGAAGATTGTAAAAGTAGAAGTACTGGATTAAGTAGAATGAAGATTAACAGGCATATTTTGGACAATGGGTTACGTCTGGTACATTCGCAGGACGAAAGTACGCAGATGGTAGCTCTTAATGTATTATATAATGTGGGAGCCCGCGACGAACATCCCGAGCATACAGGCTTTGCTCATTTGTTCGAACACCTGATGTTCGGAGGTTCGGTGAACATTCCCGATTATGATATGCCGCTGCAACTGGCAGGCGGCGAGAATAATGCCTGGACCAATAATGACATAACCAATTACTACCTCACTGTACCCCGGCAGAATGTAGAGACCGGCTTTTGGCTGGAATCCGACCGTATGCTGAGCCTTGATTTCAGTGAACGGAGTCTGGAAGTACAGCGTGGAGTAGTAATGGAAGAATTCAAGCAGCGTTGCCTGAACCAGCCTTACGGAGACGTCGGTCATCTTTTGCGTCCTCTGGCATATCGGGCGCATACTTATCAGTGGCCTACCATCGGAAAAGATTTGTCGCACATAGCCAATGCGACGCTGGAAGAGGTGAAAGCATTCTTCTTCCGTTTTTATGCGCCGAACAATGCAGTGCTCGCCGTAACGGGAAATATCTCTTTTGAGGAAGCAGTCGCATTGACGGAAAAATGGTTCGGTCCCATCCCTCGCAGGGAGGTTCCTCAACGGAATCTGCCGCAGGAACCGGAGCAGACAGAAGAACGACGGTTGACAGTAGAGCGTAACGTACCCCTTGATTCACTATTCATGGCGTATCATATGTGCAGTCATGATCATCCGGATTATTACGCTTTTGATATATTGTCGGATTTGTTGAGCAACGGACGTTCCAGTCGTCTGAATCAACGCCTGGTACAGCAAAAACAACTGTTTTCGAGTATCGACGCTTATATTTCCGGTAGTGTGGATGCCGGATTGTTCCATATCTCGGGCAAACCCGCGGCAGGTGTTTCGCTGGAACAGGCGGAAGCGGCCGTACGTGAAGAACTGGAACGTTTGCAGCAAGAACCTGTTGACGAACAGGAACTGGAAAAAGTGAAGAATAAATTCGAATCGACGCAGATATTCGGCAATATCAATTATTTGAATGTCGCTACCAATCTTGCTTGGTTTGAACTGTTGGGCAGGGCGGAAGATATGGAAAAGGAGGTAGAGCGTTATCGCGCTGTTACTGCCGGACAATTGCAAAAGGTAGCTCAGTCTGCTTTCAGGAAGGAGAATGGAGTGATACTTTATTATAAGAAACAAATATCCTGACTTCTCCTTACCGGAGGGATATTTATTGGAGGCAACGGCAGGATGCGGAGTTGCCGGAATATGCGATTAACTACGGAAAAATAAATGAGAAATATCTATAGTATATATAAGGAGCATTACAAAGCACTGATTTCTATCGGATTGCCCATTGTAATCGGGCAAATAGGAGGTATTGTGCTGGGGTTTGCCGATACGTTGATGATCGGTCATCATAGTACGATAGAACTGGGTGCTGCTTCCTTCGTCAATAATGTATTCAATCTGGTGATTATTTTCAGTACAGGCTTCTCGTACGGGCTGACTCCTATCGTGGGAGGTTTGTATGGAACTCATCAGTATGCTTCGGCGGGGCAGGCGTTGCGTAACAGCCTGCTGGCAAATTTGTTGGTGGCATTCTTGCTTACCATCGGTATGACTGTCCTTTATTTTAATGTGGGAAATCTGGGACAGCCGGAAGAACTTATTCCCCTGATAAAACCTTATTATCTGGTTCTGCTGGCTTCGCTCGTCTTTGTGATGCTGTTCAATGGCTTCAAGCAGTTTACGGATGGAATTACGGATACTAAGACCGCTATGTGGATATTGCTCGGCGGAAATGTGCTGAATATTATCGGCAATTATATCCTGATATACGGAAAGCTGGGCTTGCCGGAAATGGGCTTGCTGGGAGCAGGTATTAGTACGCTGTTCTCGCGTATCATGATGGTAGTCGTATTTATCATAGTCTTTATGCGGAGTCCGCGTTTTCTTCGTTTTAAGCTCGGCTTCTATCGTCTGGGATGGTCGAAGGCTATATTCGGACGATTGAATTCGCTGGGTTGGCCGATTGCTTTTCAGATGGGAATGGAGACAGCTTCGTTCAGTCTGAGTGCGGTGATGATTGGCTGGCTGGGTACCATTGCGCTGGCTTCTCATCAGGTCATGCTGGCTATTTCTCAGTTTACGTTTATGATGTATTACGGGATGGGAGCAGCTGTGGCTGTCCGTGTGAGTAACTTTAACGGGCAGGGCGATATACTCAATGTACGTCGTTCGGCTTATGCCGGTTTTCATTTGATGATGGCGTTGGGTGTTGTGCTTTCTTCCATCGTATTCCTCTGCCGCAATTATCTGGGAGGTTGGTTTACCGATAGTACCGAAGTGGCGGCTATGGTAACTTCGCTTATCCTTCCGTTCCTTGTATATCAGTTTGGAGATGGATTGCAGATAACCTTTGCCAATGCCTTGCGTGGAATCTCAGATGTAAAACTGATGATGCTGATTGCCTTCATTGCTTATTTCCTTATTTCGCTTCCGGTCGGCTATTTTTGCGGATTCGTGTTGGAGTGGGGGATCATAGGTGTCTGGATGGCATTTCCTTTTGGGTTGACCAGTGCCGGTCTGATGTTATGGTGGCGTTTCCATCACAAGACGAAACTACCGCCTTCCATTCAAAATTCATAATTTAAAATCTTAATTGCCTATGGCTTCCTTTCGCTCCACCAAACTGAAAATAACCATCGGCTATATATTGCTGCTGGCGATTCTTCTTTTTTCTCTGGTGTTTGTGCATCAGGAGATGGAGACGCTGTCGGCTGCGGACGATCAGCAGAATCTGCGGACAGACAGTCTGCTGAGTCTTCTCCATGAGAAAGATCAGAATACCCTTCAGATGCTGCGGGTGCTGAGCGAGGCGAATGATAGCTTGCTTTCCGCCTCGGAGATTGAAGAAATCATATCAGAACAGCAGGACTCGGTGATTACTCAGCAACGGGTACAACACCGGGTTATTACCAAACGCGATTCTCTGATCACTACCCCGAAGAAGAAAGGCTTCTTCAAACGATTGGGGGAAGTGTTCGCGCCTTCTAAGAAAGATACTGCCGTGCTGGTCAATACTTCTCTGGAAATTGCCACCGATACGATATTGGAACCTGTCAAGTCGGCGGACTCCCTTCAGCATAAGATTCGCATGGCTACCGAAGAGAAACGGTTGCAGCGGAGGCGAACGATCCGGCGTACCAGTACGAGGTATCAGCGGATGAATACACAGCTGACCGCAAGAATGGATAGTCTGATAAAAGGATACGAGGAGGAAATGTCTGCGCGTGCCCGTCAAGATGCGGAACTTCAGCAAGAGGTGCGGATGCGTTCGGCTAATATCATTGCCGGAATTGCCATTGGTGCCGTATTCTTATCCGCCTTTTTCCTGATCTTAATTATGCGGGATATTACTCGTAGCAACCGTTATCGGCGTCAGCTCGAAGAAGCGAATAAGCGGGCGGAAGACTTGCTTGTTGCCCGTGAGAAACTGATGCTTGCCATTACCCATGACTTTAAGGCGCCATTAGGCTCGATAATGGGATATACGGAACTCTTGTCCCGCCTGACCGAAGATGAACGGCAGCGATTCTATCTGGACAACATGAAAAGTTCTTCAGAGCATTTACTGAAGTTAGTAAGCGATTTGCTTGATTTCCACCGTCTTGACCTCAATAAAGCGGAAGTGAACCGGATTGTTTTTAATCCTGCTCAGCTGTTTGAAGAAATCCGTGTTTGCTTTGAACCTCTGACGGCGGCTAAAGGCTTGGTCTTGCAATGTCATATCGCTCCGGAATTGTCGGAGAAATATATCAGTGATCCTTTACGTATTCAGCAGATAGTGAATAATCTCTTGTCCAATGCGGTGAAATTCACTCAGCAGGGCAAGATCACATTAACTGTTGGTTATAACGCTTCGAAGCTGACAATAGCGGTTGAGGATACCGGCAAAGGGATGGCATTGGAAGACCGGGAACGCATCTTCCAGGAATTTACCCGCCTCCCCGGTGCGCAGGGAGAAGAAGGATTCGGACTGGGATTGTCCATTGTGCATAAGCTGGTTCTTCTGCTTGAAGGTACGATCGATGTACAAAGCACGTTAGGAAAAGGAAGTTGCTTTACTGTCGTGTTGCCACTCTTTCCGGTGGGCAAGTCAATAGTGGAAAATAAACCTTTCGGGAGCAGAATTAAGAAACCATCGAAAGATACGGATGTTTCTCCGGAAGAGACAGATGCCGTACCGGCCATGAAGGTGATCCGTGTGCTTCTGATTGATGATGATAAGATTCAGCTGAACCTGACTGCTGCCATGCTGAAACAGCACAACATCGATGCTGTTTGCTGCGAGCAGTTGGAAGAACTGATAGAGCAACTGCGCTCTTCGACGTTTGATGTACTGCTGACCGATATACAGATGCCTGCTATCAACGGTTTTGATCTGGTCAAATTATTGCGTGCCTCTAACATTCCGCAAGCCCGCAATATTCCTGTTATTGCTGTCACGGCACGTAGCGAAATGGATGAGAAGGCTTTGCATGAACATGGCTTTGCCGGATGCCTGCACAAACCTTTTACGGTGAAAGAATTGCTGGTAACTCTGAATGAAGGACAAATGTCAGCTGATGAGGCGCATATAACACATGATATGCAATTGATTGCAGATGCGCTGCCTGAAGATACTTTATTCAACTTTTCTGCACTGACTGCCTTCTCGGAAGATGATCCGGAAGCGGCGTGTTCTATTATCCGGACTTTTATCGAAGAGACCGGCAAGAATGCCGACCGGATGCAACAGGCATTAACTGACAGGGAGGTGGATGGAATAGCCGCTATGGCTCATAAACTCCTTCCGCTTTTCACCTTGATCGGAGCTTCTGAGTCTGTTGCTTCATTAAGATGGCTGGAGTCTTGCCGGGGGGAAGAATTCTCCGAAGAAATAGAAAAGACTGCGTTGGAGACTTTGGAGGCGGTGCGTAAAGTTGTTCGTGCTGCTGAGGAGTATAGTTTCGGTTTACATTAAATCTCTCTCGGCAGCTCCTTTGGAACAGCCTATATAGTGCCATGCTTGTGCCACCCTGTTGGCACAGTTGTGCCAAAGGCATGTCACAGTCGTGCCACTGCGGTGGCACAAGCGTGCCAACGTAGTGGCACGGGCATAAGCTCGTAGCATAGTGAGAAGGTGCTGCCTTGACAAATATCTCACCTTCCGAATGAACGGAATGAACGGGATGAAATTGCGCTAAATGCAACCATAACCTCCGGCTTTTTCACATTTTAGCTTTTGGACAAACCTTTTTTCAAAGTAATTTGTTTACTTTGTATCACTTTTACACTGACACATCCTGCATGAAACGAAAATGGATAAGACGGGTGGGCTGGATATTGCTTACTCCTATAATACTTTTTGTAATACTGATGGTATTACTTTATATACCTCCTGTTCAGAATCTTTTGCGACGGGAGGTTACTGCGTATGCTTCTAAAGCAACCGGAATGCAGATTCAGGTGGAACGGATAGACCTTCGTTTTCCGCTTAATCTGCTGGTACGAGGGGTGGAGGTCATACAGCAGCCGGATACCTTATTGTCTTTGGAAAGCCTGAATGTCCGCGTACAGGCATGGCCGTTGCTCAAAGGAAAAGTAGAAGTTGACGAGGTTACCTTAAGTCAGGTGGCGGTCAATTCTGCCAATCTGATAGAGGGGATGCAGATAAAAGGCGTTTTGGGACGCTTCTTTCTGCAAAGTCATGGAGTCGATTTATCGAACGAAACGGCAGTTGTCAATCGGACAGAGTTATCCGATACTCATATACAACTTCTGATGACTGATACCACGACCACTCCCAAAGATACGACGGCATCTGCTCCTGTGAACTGGAAGGTGAACCTTCATCAACTGAAGTTGAAGAATGTATCATTCGGTATGAAACTGCCTGCCGACTCCATGAAGATGGCGGCATACATAGGCGAAGCGACCATTGATGACGCCAAAGCGGATTTAAAGAACCAGTTTTATGGATTGAAGCAATTCCTTTTGTCGGGTGCCTCTGCCAGTTATGACACTGGAGAGGCCCAACCGTCGGAAGGTTTTGACGCCTCTCATATGGCAGTCCGGAATATCCGCATCGGATTGGACTCTCTGCTCTACGAAGGCAGAAATATGAACGCTGTGATTCGTGAAATAACGATGGAAGAGCGTTCGGGACTGAGTATTACTTCACTGACAGGGCGGCTCTTTTCGAATGATTCTATCATCCGCATTCCTGAACTGAAACTGCAAACCCCACATTCAGAAATAGACCTGTCCGCCCAGACTTATTGGGAACTCGTAAATATCCCGACGACAGGACGTTTATCCGCCAGCTTTAACGCATATATAGGCAAAGAGGACGTGATGCTTTTTGCCGGCGGACTGCCTCAAACGTTTAAAGAAGCATATCCGTTCCGTCCGTTAGTGATTCGTGCCGGTACGGATGGAAATCTGAAAGAGATGCAGATTTCGCGCTTCACGGTAGACTTGCCGGGAGCTTTCTCGCTAAAGGGGGGAGGAATCCTTGAAAACCTGACGGACAGTCTGACTCGTTCGGGAACTATTGGGCTGGATATGGTTACCCGGAATCTGAACTTCCTGACAGGATTGACTGGAGTCACACCCGATGGCTCTTTAGTAATTCCCGACAGTATGAGTCTCAAGATGAAGATGGAGATGAACGGCCCGCAGTATAAAGCAAAACTCGATCTGAAAGAAGGCAAGGGCAGCATGAATGTAAATGCCGCATTAAACAGTTCGACAGAAGTTTATACGGCCGATCTGAAAATAAACGATCTGCAACTGCATCATTTTCTCCCGAAAGACTCGATTTATGAACTATCTCTTTCGGCAGATGCCAAGGGCAGGGGACTGGATGTCATGTCCTTCCATTCTTTAGCCAATCTGAATCTTTCTTTGGACCAGCTTCATTACGCCCGCTATCATCTTTCGAATGTTCATCTGACGGGAAATCTTAAAGGTGCTTTGGCAACGGCTCAGCTTACGAGTGACAATGAACTTTTGAAAATGACGGCGGATGCAGAATATAATTTAGCTCATAGCTATCCGGACGGTAAAGTGACAGTTGACGTTACTCAGCTTGATTTGTACGAACTGGGACTTATGCCCAAGCCGATGAAACATCCGTTGGCATTCAATTTAAGCGGAGAGGCACGGCAGAACCGTGTTTTCACTCATTTCACCGCCGGTGATATGAAACTGAATCTGAGTGCCCGTGCCGGTGTATATCCTCTGATTCGTCAGTCTACCCATTTTGTAGATGTGTTGATGAAGCAGGTGGATGAAAAACTCTTGGATCATGCTGCTTTGCGTGAAGCATTACCGTCGGCTATTTTCTCTTTTTCGGCAGGAAAGGAGAATCCGTTGGCATACTATATAGCAATGAAGAATATATCGTTCCATGATGCTTCCATGAAATTCGGCACTGCTCCCGATTGGGGAATCAACGGCAAAGCAGCCATCCATGCTTTGAAAGTGGATACCTTGCAACTGGATACGGTCTTTTTCACCGTCAAACAGGATACTACCCGTATGAATCTCCGTGCCGGAGTAATCAACGGACCGAAGAATCCCCAGTTTTCCTTCTCCACTATTCTGACAGGCGAGATTCGCGACCGCGATGCCGAGCTGCTGGCAGAATATAAGAACGAAAAGGGGAAAACCGGTGTGTTGCTTGGAGTCAATGCCCGTCCGCTGGTTGGAGGACGTGGAAAAGGGGATGGACTGGCTTTTACACTGATTCCGGAAGAACCGATTATTGCGTTCCGTAAATTCCACTTCAACGAAGATCATAACTGGATTTATCTGCATAAGAATATGCGCGTGTATGCCAATGTGGATATGTGGGATGATGAAGGTATGGGCTTCCGTGTGCATTCGGTACAGGGAGATACGGTTTCTTTGCAGAATATCGATGTCGAAATCCGGAGAATCCGCTTGGATGAAATAACGAGCGTACTGCCTTACTTCCCCGAAATCACCGGATTGTTCTCGGCAGAAGCACACTATATACAGACCGAAAAAGACCTTCAGCTCTCTGCGGAAGCATCCATTGATGAACTGACTTATGAACGCCAGCGCATTGGTGATATTACTTTGGGGGCTACATGGCTGCCGGGCGAACAGGGAAAACAATACCTCAACGCTTATCTGAATCATGATAAGGTAGAAGTGCTGATAGCAGATGGCAAGCTGCTCCCTACCTCGACGGGAAAGGATAGCCTGGAAGTAAATACGACGTTGGAACACTTCCCGCTTCGTATTGCCAACGCCTTTATTCCCGACGAGCTGGTTACGCTTGCCGGTGATATGGACGGTGACCTGAATATAACAGGCAGTACCGAGCAGCCATTGATAAACGGTGAACTGATACTGGACAGCGTATCTGTCCTGTCACGCCAGTATGGTGCTAACTTCCTGTTTGATAACCGCCCTGTGCAGTTGAAGAACAATCGTCTGATATTTGATAAGTTCGCCATTTACACCACGGGAAAGAATCCGTTTACGATCGACGGTTATGTCGATTTCCGTGATATGTCCCGACCGATGGCGAGTCTGAATCTGCTGGCGGAAAACTATACCTTGTTGAATGCGAAGCGTACTCGCGAAAGCCTTGTCTACGGAAAAGTCTTTGCGGACTTGCGGGCAACCATAAAAGGCCCGTTGGACGGGTTGAATATGCGTGGAAACCTGAATCTGCTGGGCAATACGGATGTCTCGTATGTACTGACCGATTCACCGCTGACCGTGCAGGATCGTTTGGGAAGTCTGGTGACATTTACTTCATTCAGTGATACCACCACAGTTGTCCGTCAGGAAGTGCCTACCGTATCTTTAGGTGGATTGGATATGCTGATGATGGTTCATATCGACCCTTCAGTCAGGGTGAAAGTGGACTTGGACGCCAGTGACAATCGTATCGAACTGGAAGGAGGTGGCGATCTTTCGATGAAATACACTCCGCAGGGAGACCTGACATTGACCGGACGTTACACACTGAGCGGTGGACTGATGAAGTATTCTCTGCCTATCATTGCAGTCAAGGAATTTGCCATCGATAACGGCAGCTATGTAGATTGGACCGGAAACCCGATGGACCCCATGCTGAACTTCAAGGCAACTGACCGTATCCGTGCTTCCGTATCCGAAGGAGAGAACGGAGGAACGAGAATGGTTAACTTTGACGTTTCCATTGTCGTAAAGAACCGGTTGGACAACCTGTCTTTTGCTTTCGACGTAGCGGCCCCGGAAGATGCGACCATACAGAATGAACTGACAGCAATGGGAGCGGAAGAACGTGGAAAACAGGCACTTTATATCATGTTGATGAAAACCTATCTCGGCACCGGACCGATCGGCGGTGGAGGCGGCGGACTTGGCAAGTTGAATATGGGTTCTGCCCTGAACTCCGTACTGAGCAGTCAGATAAATTCACTGATGGGTAACCTGAAGAATGCCAGCGTCTCTGTGGGTGTCGAAGATCATGACGCCTCGGATACCGGCGGCAAGCGTACGGATTACAGTTTCCGTTATTCGCAGCGCCTCTTCAATAACCGCTTCCAGATTGTAATCGGTGGTAAGGTATCGACGGGCGAAAATGCGACGAATGATGCCGAATCCTTCATTGACAACATCTCTTTGGAATATCGTCTGGACCGTACGGGAACCCGTTATGTCCGTTTGTTCTACGATAAGAACTATGAGAGTGTACTCGAAGGGGAGATTACGGAAACCGGAGTCGGTCTGGTACTTCGCAAGAAACTGGATAAGCTCAGTGAACTGTTCATCTTTAAGAAAAAGAAGTAAGAATGAAAGATATACGTATTAACATATTAGCAGGCTGTCTTATAGGTATAGTGTTGTTTTCGGCGTGTTCGGTGACGAAACATCTGCCCGAAGATGAAATACTCTA
>ENA-OVGB01003081-OVGB01003081.1-human-gut-metagenome-genome-assembly--contig:-NODE-3081-length-10765-cov-2.119701_pt1 | contig 10765 bp, 5 predicted proteins | sample MGYA00237767_ERZ505413 | MGnify/ENA primary metagenome ERZ505413 (study PRJEB26158, sample SAMN06016410) | human gut metagenome | biome: human gut; feature: ankylosing spondylitis patient; material...
CTTATGAAGGTGATCTGGGTGCTGCGGCAGGTGTGCCTTTCCGCGTAGGCAGGGAAAGCAAAGCCGAATTCGGAGAACCCGGAGCAGGAAGAACCTATGAATACTGGAAAAGTCTGCCAGCCAATGGTAGCACAGGAGAGTCTGATAATGCAGTCCAGGCATATAACTATCGCCTTTGCCTGACTAATGATCCTGATAATCGTGTCCTCTTTCCGAAGCCGGCATCGTATAACAGGAATGAATATGTCTCACTGATTGAAGATGTATGGACCGGAAAGAATACTCAACGAGTTATGCTGAAAGTGACGGACGAGATGATGGAAGAAAATCGCCGTCATATTGCTGCAGGCAATCCAACCAAGCTACCCGGAGACAGTTGGGGAATCAGAAAACTGAGCAGTATCGTGAAACTGCCTAATCAGAAGACAGATGGCAATAATCAGCATGCTGCATTTATCTCTACTGATCTGCCGGAAGAGAACTGGCCTTGGCCTACTTCTTCCTGGGAGTGGAGGGATAAGTTTGCCAAACGTCTGAAAGATTATACATTGGGTTTATTCTGGTTTGCCCAGAATGATCCGGAATTACCGGAACATTTCCGTAAAGCAATGTTGGAATGGGGATTGGCTAAAGATGAATATCAAGATAATGAATATTTTCCCCGGCAGGTTTATGTACGCGAAGGAAGACGCTTTGATGGAGTTTATTTCTTCACTGCTAAGGATGCTTTGCCCACAGCATCGGGTGAGCGCCCACCTTTGCATGCTAATAGTGTGACAGCCAGTCATTATGCACTCGATTCACATGCTGCCAGGAAAAGGGAAGCTGGGAGAGCACACTTGGATGGATTTATTAGCTATCCTACAGCTGTCTATACGGTACCATTGGGGGTTATTCTACCCCGAAATGTAGAAAATTTGCTGTTACCTGTACCTGTATCCGGCTCGCATATCGGTTTCTCCACATTGCGTATGGAGCCTTGCTGGATGGCGTTGGGACAGGCGGCAGGTATTGCTGCTTCGTTGGCAATTGACTGCAAAGTGCCTGTACAGGATGTAGATATGTCCAGATTACAAGATTTGTTGGTGGACCAGAAAGCAACGTTGATCTACTTTCGTGATTTACGACCGGAAGATCCTAACTTCCGCTTGGCGCAATATATGGGGCTGAGAGGATATCTGCCCGAATGGAATGCTAATTTGCACGGAGCGATTGATGAAGGAACGCTACAGGAATGGAGTGCATTATGTGGGTTTAAGCCCAAAGCTACTCTCGGAAAGACATCCAGACTGGAAGTTCTGACCATGATTTATAAGCGTATTTGTCAGTAAAACGATAACTTTAACCATGTAAAACAAAGAAATAAAATGAAATTAAAACTAATAATGGGTCTGATAGGAGTTCTGTCGTTTAGTAGTTTTTCTACTCTGCCTTCTTCAGATGATACCGACAAGAAACCACAAGAGAGTTGGGTGATTGGCCCGTTCTTACGTCCTGAGGGAGTTAACCCTGTATTGGTACCACAACCCGCCTCTTTCCATTGCCCGATGCGAAAAGAACAGGTGAAGTGGGAGGAGAGTGATGTCTTCAATCCAGCTGCCACCGTGAAAGACGGAAAGATTGTTGTGCTTTACCGTGCCGAAGATAATTCAGCACAAGGTATAGGTAAAAGAACTTCCCGTATAGGTTATGCCGAGAGTGCGGATGGAGTGACTATGAAGAGACTGGACAGTCCGGTACTTTTTCCCGGTGGAGATGAATTTGAAAGCATCGAATGTCCGGGTGGTTGTGAAGACCCGCGGGTAGCAATGACCGAAGACGGACTGTATGTAATGCTTTATACAGCATGGAACCGGAAGACTCCCCGTCTTGCTGTGGCTACTTCCAAGGATCTGAAAAACTGGACTAAGCATGGCCTTGCTTTTGAGAAGGCATATGACGGTCGTTTTGCCAGAATAGCAACGAAGTCAGCTTCTATTCTTACGAAGGTGAAAGGTGGAAAACTGGTTATCGATAAAGTGGATGGCAAGTACTTCATGTATTGGGGAGAATATGCCGTACACGCAGCTACTTCCGATAACCTGACGGACTGGTATCCTGTACTGGATGAGAACAATGAATTATTGAAGATAGCCAAGCCGCGTAACGGATACTTTGATAGCCAGATGACTGAATGTGGTCCTCCTGCCATCCGTACCAAACAAGGCATTGTATTGATGTATAATGGCAAGAATGACAAGAAGAGAGGGGATGTCAACTATCCGGCAGGCGCTTACTGTGCAGGTCAACTTCTGCTCGATTCCAAAGATCCTTATAAAGTATTGGGCCGTTTAGACAAGCCTTTCTTCATGCCTGAAGCTTCTTTTGAGAAGAGCGGGCAGTATAAGGACGGAACCGTGTTTATCGAAGGATTGGCCTATTATAAGAAGAAGCTATATCTTTATTACGGCTGTGCAGACTCTAAAGTGGCAGTGGCTATATGTGATGATATAAAGCGGCTATTGAAAGTGAAGTAGTGGTATCGGATACCTCAAAGAGTGTGAATTATTATAGTTTTAACAGATAGAACCAAATTGTTATGTACAAGAAAGTATTCGCATTATTATTTTTATTATCATCTTTCCAGTTGCTAATCGCCCAGACTAGTCTTCTGAAGAATTTTCCCGAAGGGTATACTCCCGATGAAATCGGCAGACGTATTGCCTACCGTTTTGTAACCGAGAAACATGCATTGCATGCCGGAAAATGGATTGGTTATCCTGAAACCTTCTATTGGAACGGTTCTCTTAAATATGCGGCAGCAGCTAAAGATAAAGCACTTATCAAGCTTTTGCAAGCCCGGTTTGAGCATTTGTTTACTACTGAAAAGGCACTGTTGCCTATCAAGAATCATGTGGATGTGAATATGTTTGGCAGTTTACCTCTGGAACTGTATAAGATAACAAAAGATCAACGTTATTTGGATTTGGGCCTTCCTTATGCCGATACTCAATGGCAACTTCCTGAAAATGCAAAACCCAAAGAAAAAGAATGGGATCAGAAAGGATATTCCTGGCAAACTCGTTTGTGGATTGACGACATGTATATGATTCCTGTTATTCAAACGCATGCTTATAAAGTGACCGGTGAATTGAAATACGTTGAGCGCGCTGCTAAAGAAATGGCGATGTATCTGGATGAGTTGCAACGTACGAATGGACTTTTCTATCATGCACCGGATGTACCCTATTTTTGGGGAAGAGGAAACGGATGGGTGGCGGCAGGGATGGCAGAAGTGCTTCGCTATCTGCCGGAATCGAGCCCATATCATTTGCCTATTGTAAGAGGTTTCCAGCGTATGATGGCAAGTCTGAAAAATTATCAAACAGAAGAGGGGATGTGGAGACAGTTGATAGATAAACCGGACTGCTGGGTAGAAACATCGGGCTCGGCTATGTTTACTTACGCATTTATTATGGGAGTGAAATATGGATGGTTGCCGGTAAAGGAGTATGGTGAGGCTACTCGAAGAGCATGGTTGGCTATGCTTACTTATATAAACTCGAATGATAAAGTAAGAGAAGTGTGTGTCGGTACCAACAAAAAGAACGACATGCAGTATTATTATGATCGTCCGCGTAATACGGGAGATTATCATGGACATGCACCCTATCTTTGGTGTACGGTTGCTCTTCTGGAAAAATAACGATGAATACGGGCAATTCTGTCTTTTATTAAAGTATTTTGGGACTAAAATCTCATTTATTGACCTGTTTTTGGCAGGTTGAATAAAAGGAAACCTCTACTTTTGTTCCGTGCCAAAAACCATTTAAAACTATAACATAAATATGCATAACTTTGTTAAGACCCTTTTTTCTGTTTTGCTACTACTTTTCTGTTCAGTATTGACTGCACAAAATAGGATGAATGACGCCAGAGATCCAAATCGTATTTGGCTTGATTCGGAAGTCACCCATCATGGAGATTATCAGTGGAAAATGATAAAAGCAGGCGATATCACAGATCCGGGTGAGAAAATATCTTCATCAGATTATCCGACAGAAAAATGGTTGCCAGCCATTGTTCCCGGTACAGTCTTAAATTCTTTGGTGTATAATCAGAAATATCCCGAACCTTATTATGGAGTCAATAATAAGCTTGAATCAAAACTAATCCCTGATCTCTCTCAGGTCGGACGTGACTTTTATACTTATTGGTTCCGTACAGAGTTTGCTGTCCCTCAGTCTTTTAAGGGGAAGAATGTTTGGTTGCAGCTGGACGGTATCAATTATCGGGCAGAAGTATGGGTGAATGGGAATTTGCTGAGTACCATCAATGGTATGTTCATACAGGACTATATCAATGTGACCGATTTTGTAAAGATAGGGAAGAATAATGCACTGGCTGTAAAAGTGTATCCGGTTGATGTTCCCGGAAGTACTAAGCCGAAGTCTTGGGGGGCTGCGGGAGAATTCCATAATGGTGGTAACGGCAATATCGGATTGAATACTACGATGTTGATGACTGTAGGCTGGGACTTTACCTTTATGGATGGTATCCGTGATCGTAATACAGGTATCTGGAAAAATATTTCTATCTATGCTACCGGAAAGGTAGCTCTACGTCATCCGTTTATTAAGTCTGAATTGCGCAAACCGGATTATGACCAGGCACGTGAGACCGTATCTGTAGAAGTGATCAATCCGTCAACTAGCAATAGTGGAATTAATTGCAAAGTAAAGGGTGAGATTGTAGGTGAGAATATATCTTTTGAGAAATCATTCCGGGTGATTCGGGGAGAACAAAAACTGGTTACTTTTTCTCCGGACGAGTTTCCGCAACTTGTGATGAATTTTCCTCGCTTGTGGTGGCCGGTCAACAAAGGACCGCAAAACTTATATGATTTGAAGTTGACCGTATCGGTTGACGGAGTGGTCTGTGATTCTGTAAAGACGAGATTTGGTATTCGTGAAATCACTTCTGATACTAAAACGCCGGACAAATCACGTGTCTTTTATGTAAATGGCAAACGATTGTTTATCCGTGGTACGAACTGGATACCGGAAGCTATGTTGAGACCTTCTGACGAGCGTACGTATGCCGAACTGCGATATAGCCGTCAGTCGGGTGTCAATCTTTTACGCATGTGGGGAGGTGGCATTGCCGAATCTGACTATTTCTTCCAGCTTTGTGATGAACTGGGTTTGCTGGTATGGCAGGAATTCTGGATGACAGGGGATACTCGTCATCCTCATGACAAGGCTCTCTATATGAGTAACGTGGAGTCTACAGTGAAGCGTATTCGTAATCATCCGTCTCTGGCTTATTATGTTGCTTCCAATGAAAGCACAGAAATGACCGGTACTCCCGAACTGCTGAATCAGTTGGATGGTACACGCGGATATCAGATGCAGTCGGAGTGTGCTGGAGTACATGATGGCAGCCCTTATAAACAGGTGAATCCGATGCAGCATTATGAAAATACAGCTTCTCCACGAGGTAGTCGTGTAGATGGCTTTAATCCTGAATATGGTGCACCGACTCTTCCTACAGTAGAAATACTCCGGGAAATGATGGATGAGAAAGACCTGTGGCCTATCAACAAAGAAGTGTGGGATTATTTGGATGGAAATGGTTTCCATCTGATGACTACTATGTATACAGACTTGGTAAATCATTATGGAAAGTCATCTTCGATTGACGAATTTGCTCAGAAAGGACAATTGCTGGGTGCAATAAACTCCAAGAGCATTTGGGAAGTATGGAACTATAATAAACTGGATTATGGTGACCGTTTTTGTTCAGGGCTTTTGTTTTGGTATCATAACTGTTCTATGAGGCAGGTAGCTTCCCGTATGTGGGACTGGTCTCTGGAGCCGACAGCTTCTCTTTATCACACGGCCAATTCTTTAGAACCTTTGCATGCTCAGTTCGATTATCTTAAAAATACGGTTTCCGTAGTGAATGATTTCTATCGTTCTTTCGATAACTACAAGGTTACAGCACAGGTGTATGATATAAATAGCCGGAAGGTGTTTGAAGAATCGGCTACTGTTAATCTACCGGCTGATGGAGTAGCGAATGATGCGTTGACTATTCGTTTTCCCGAAGACATTTCTCAAGTTCACTTTATCAAATTAATACTGAAAGATGAGAAAGGGAAAGACGTTTCTTCTAATTTTTACTGGCGTTCCAACGATAAGTACGAAGGAAAGACGACCTTGACCGGCCCGGCAGCCTCTGGCTTTGAGGATTTGAGTAAACTTCGGACTTCTAAAGTGAAACTGGCTTATAAGGTGAGGGAAGAAGGTGATAACTATTTTGTTGATATCACTATGAGGAATACATCCAATCAGATAGCTTTCTTCAATCAACTGCAATTCCTTAATGCAAAGATGAGTCCGATACGTCCGTCATTCTATACAGATAATTTTTTCTCCCTGATGCCGGGTGAAAAGAAAACGGTGACTATTGAGACTGCAAAAGGAAAGCTGAAAGACGGCGCTGTATTGGCACTGAAAGGTTGGAATATAAATAAGCAAGAATATAAACTAAAGTAATAAGAGTAAGGTTGTGAATTGGTTCTACATTCTTTATATCAGGAGTGTAGAATCAATTACGTGATAAAAAACATTTTTAACTATAAAAGAGAACTAAGATGAAACTGAAACTTATCATTGGCATAGTTGGTATATTATCTGCATGTGGATTTACCAATGCGCCTTCTTTAGATACTAATCAGGAGAAACAGGATAATAATTGGGTGATCGGGCCATTCTTGCGTCCTGAAGGAGTTAATCCTGTCATATCACCGCAGCCTACAGAGTTTTATTGCCCGATGCGTAAGCAGCAAGTTAAGTGGGAGGAAAGTGACACTTTTAACCCTGCTGCTACTGTAAAAGATGGGAAGATTGTCGTGCTTTATCGTGCAGAAGATAATTCGGCCCAAGGTATAGGTAAAAGAACCTCACGTGTTGGTTATGCTGAAAGCAAGGATGGGATTGAGATGAAAAGGCTTGATAATCCTGTTCTTTTTCCTGCTGAAGATAATTTTAAAGATCAAGATTGGCCGGGTGGTTGTGAAGATCCTCGTGTGGCTATGACCGAAGACGGACTGTATGTGATGCTCTACACAGCATGGAATCGGAAAAAAGCACGCCTTGCAGTAGCTACTTCCCGAGACCTGAAGAACTGGACAAAACACGGGCTTGCCTTTGATAAAGCCTATAATGGTCGATTTAATAACCTTTTCTGTAAATCGGGGTCTATTTTAACAAAATTGAAAGGAAATCAATTGGTCATAGACAAAGTTAATGGCAAGTATTTCATGTATTGGGGAGAACATGCTATATATGCTGCTACTTCTGATAACCTGATTGACTGGTATCCGGTTTTGGATGAGAAGAATGAACTGATGAAAATCATACAACCTCGTAAAGGACATTTTGATAGTTTGTTGACAGAATGTGGCCCTCCGGCTATTCGTACTAAGCATGGCATTGTTCTCGTGTATAATGGTAAGAATAGCGGTAAAACTGGAGATGCTAACTATCCTGGCAATGCTTATTGTGCCGGACAGCTTTTATTGGATGGTAACGATCCCTATAAAGTATTAGACCGTTTGGATAAGCCTTTCTTTGCTCCCGAAGCTCCTTTTGAGAAGAGCGGACAGTACAAGGACGGAACAGTATTTATCGAGGGACTTGTTTATCACAAGAAGAAACTATACCTCTATTATGGTTGTGCGGATTCACAGGTGGCGGTAGCGGTATGTGATGATGTGAAGAAATTGAAAACAAAATAGTAGATTATAAGACGATGAGAATAAGGCTGAATACATATCTTGCTTGTGTAATTGTTTTTCTGTGTGCTTCTACAGAATGCATTTATCCACAAAAACTAAAATGGAATTTTGGTTTATCTCGTAAACAGAGTTCCGAAGTGATACCTCATTCAAAACATTCATTTCAGACAGCTAAGCCTAAAAAAAAAGTGGTAGAGCCCGAAGAATTGAGTCCGCTTTCCGATTGGGAGTACCAACTCTCCAAAGGCTGGGAAATGATAGAAGGATATAAAGCTAGAGCAGCTGAAAAAACGGTATTTGCACAAGATTTAGGTACAAGCGAATGGTATTCGGCAACAGTTCCCGGTACAGTATTAACTACGTTGGTGGATCAGGGCGTATACCCTGATCCCTATTGGGGGCTTAACAATTTATTGATTCCTGATACGCTTTGCCGGATGGACTGGTGGTATCGCAATTCTTTTAGTATTCCTCGTAGTAAGAAGGGAGAAAAAGTGAAGTTGATTCTGAATGGAATCAATTATAAAGCGGAGATCTGGTTCAATCATCAACTATTAGGAACAATGGTTGGTGCTTTTGAGCGAGGTATTTTTGATATAACTCCTTGGGTGGATTATGATAAGAAGAACCTGTTGGCCATCCGTATTCTTCCGCCTAACAATCCCGGTATTCCTCACGAAGCAAATAAGAAAGAAGGAATCGGCCCCAATGGTGGAGCATTGTGCTTAGACGGTCCTACTTTTATCTCTTCAGAAGGCTGGGATTGGATTCCCGGCATACGCGACCGGAACATGGGTATTTGGCAGGATGTCAGAATCAAATTTGGAAATGAACTGGAAATTGTTGATACGCATGTAATTACGGATCTGCCTTTACCTGACACTACATCAGTCAATTTTATCGTTCAGACGGAGATTTATAATTCTTCTAAAACGACTTGTACTGCCAATTTACATTTTAATATAGGAGATGTGTCTGCTGTTTATCCGGTTTCTTTGAATGCAAATGAAAAAAGGATGATTAAACTTACTCCTCACGAATGTAAGGAACTGCAAATGAAGAATCCACGTCTTTGGTGGCCGAATGGATATGGAGAACAATATTTATATAAAGCATCTTTGAGCCTGATATCACCCAATAAAGATACTCTTGATGTCAAAAAAATGCGTATCGGTATCCGTGAGTTGGAATATGAATTGTCTGCGTATGAGGATAACTCTCCTGTGGTGCGGTTGAACTATAATCCAACTGCTGCTTTGCAGGATGGAAAACCCGTTTTTGATGCTGTGAAACGTAAAAAAACGGATAGTAAGGTCCGCTATACGAATTATGATGGAGAGTTTGTCCCCAATTTATTGAAACCGGTTTCTTCACAGGGAATAGAGTTGATAAAGGATTCACTGATGAAAGAATACATGGTTATAAAGGTGAACGGACAACGAATCTATTGTAAAGGAGGTAACTGGGGCATGGATGACGGTATGAAGCGTGTTTCCCGGGAACGATTGGAACCTGCCTTGAAGTTGCATAAGAATATGAATTATAATATGATTCGTAACTGGACGGGTGAGAGTACGGAAGAAGTATTTTATGAGCTTTGCGATGAATACGGAATGTTAGTGATGAATGATTTTTGGCTTTCAACAGACGGATTTAATCTTAATCCATTAGATAATTGCCTGTTCATAAAGAATGTGACTGAAACGGTACGTCGTTTCCGTAATCACCCTTCCATCGCTTTATGGTGTGCACGTAATGAGGGTTTTGCTCCGAATGAACTTGAGTACATGTTGGCCGCTACTTTAGCTAAAGAAGATGGCAGCAGGCATTATACAGGAAATTCCCGTTCATTGAATAGTTCAGGAAGCGGACCTTGGCGTTATCAGTTTGATGCAGGCTGGTACTACCGTTCTTTAGCTGGAGGATTTCGTTCGGAAGTGGGTACTCCTTCTCTGCCTACGGCTGAAACTGTTCGTGAGTTTATGGCGGAAGAGGATACATGGCCCATTAGTGATGTTTGGTATTACCATGACTGGCATAATCATAGATATGGTAGTAAGACTTTTAGTGAGCTTTATAAGGAAGGGGTGGATCGTAAACTAGGACGTTCTGATAACTTGGATGATTTCTGCAAGAAAGCACAATTGATTAATTACGAAAGCCATCGGGCCATTTTTGAAGCATGGAACAGTAAGATGTGGAATGATGCTTCCGGGGTATTATTGTGGATGAGCCATCCTGCATGGCCCAGTATGGTTTGGCAGAACTACAGTTCGAATGGGGAAACAGCTGGTGCTTATTATGGCGCGCAAAAAGCATGTCGTCCTCTTCATATTCAGATGAGCCTTAATAGTCAACATAAAGTGGATATTATTAATACTACACTGAAAGAATATCGAGATTTGAAGGTAGGAGTTACTGTTTATGATAAAGTAGGCAAAAAAATACGCTCTTTACAACATAAGGTAGGACAAGTGACAGCCAATGCGCTGACTTCTGTAACACAGTTGGATGATATAAAAGGACTTCCTGATTTCTGCTGGGTAAAGTTGGTGTTGACAACTAATAACGGAAAGTTGCTGGATGATAATGTTTATTGGCTCAATCAGAAGGAATGGGACGGAAAGGTCTTGGCTAATTTACCAGTTTCTTCGGTAAATGTTTCGGTGAAGAACTTCACGAAAAAGACTAATCATTATGAAGGCAGGCTTATTGTGAAAAATCCGGGACAATACTTGGCCGCTGCAATAGCATTGACATTAAGGGATGCAAAAACTGATGCGGCTGTTCGTCCGGCTTATTTTGATGATGGATACTTTTATCTGATGCCAGGAGAATCTAAAGAAGTTTGTTTTCAGGTAGATTGTAAGGAGGGAGTTGATAAACTGCTTTTGCGGGTAGATGGATATAATGTTGAACTGAAAGATATATTGTTGAATAGATAAAGAAAAATATTATGAGTAAGAAATTCTTGATTTTGTT
>ENA-OVGB01003084-OVGB01003084.1-human-gut-metagenome-genome-assembly--contig:-NODE-3084-length-10757-cov-10.973743_pt1 | contig 10757 bp, 6 predicted proteins | sample MGYA00237767_ERZ505413 | MGnify/ENA primary metagenome ERZ505413 (study PRJEB26158, sample SAMN06016410) | human gut metagenome | biome: human gut; feature: ankylosing spondylitis patient; material...
TTATCGAGCATTTTGGCAACGCAGATGCCGTGCCGCAGCCGCCGAAGCGGTGCTTGAGCCGTCAGGCGGGAATTGTGCGGTATTGCCCTAAAATCAGATAAATTTGCCGGTCTGGCTGGCGGGGGTGTGGCGGATAACGTCCGGCGTGCCGGCGGCCACCACCGTGCCGCCCTGGGCACCGCCGCCCGGGCCCATATCAATGATGTAGTCTGCGTTGCGGATCACATCCAGGTCATGCTCAATGACAATGACGGTGGCGCCGTGCTCGATCAAGGTCTGGAACACGCCGAGCAGAACCTGCACATCGGCGGGGTGCAGGCCGATGGTGGGCTCATCAAAGACAAACAGAGAGTCCGACTGGGCTTTGCCCATCTCGCTGGCCAGCTTCAGGCGCTGGGCCTCGCCGCCGGAAAGGCCGGGCGTTTCCTCGCCAAGGGTCAGGTAGCCAAGGCCGAGTTCCTGTAAAACAGTCAGTCGCTGGCGCACCACCGGCCAGTCGGCACAGGCGGTCAGGGCAGTGTTCACATCCATATCCATCAGCTGCGGCAGGGAATATCTGGTTCCGGACTTGCTGGTGTAAAAAATCTGCCCGGCCTCCTTGGCATAGCGGGAACCGCGGCATTCGGGGCAGGGAATCTCCACATCCGGCAAAAACTGTACATCCAGGCTGATGCTGCCGGTGCCATCGCACACGGGGCAGCGCAGCTTGCCCGTGTTGTAGGAAAAATCGCCCGCTTTATACCCGGCCTGCCTGGCATCCGGGGTGGCGGCAAACTTTTTGCGCAGCTCATCATGCACATTGGCATAGGTGGCCACGGTGGAGCGCACATTGATGCCAATGGGTGCGGCATCGATCAGCTTGACCTGGGTGATGCCGTCCGGCACAATAGAGCGTACATGCTCCGGCAGCTTTTGGCCGTGGATGGCGGCGTTCAGGCCGGGAACCAGGCTTTCCAGCACAAGGGTGGTCTTGCCGGAGCCGGAAACCCCGGTCACCACAGTCAGCCGCCCCTTGGGAATTTCGATGTCCAGCGGCTTTACGGTGTGGATGGCGTTGGTGGAAAGCTGAATGCGCCCCAGCGCGAACAACTCGCTTTGCGGGGCCTGGGGTCGCAGGCACTGCGCTTTGCCCGCCAGGAACGGCCCAATGCGGGAAGCAGCGTTTGCTTCAATGGCCGGGATGCTGCCCTGGGCAATCACCTGGCCGCCGCCTGCACCGGCCTGCGGCCCCATCTCAATCAGCCAATCGGCTTCGGATAGAATCTGGGTATCATGGTCCACCAGAATGACCGAGTTGCCGTCGTGGATCAGGTCCTGCATCACGCCGGTCAGGCCGGTGATGTTGGCGGGGTGCAGCCCAATAGAGGGTTCATCCAGCACATACAGAACGCCGGTAGTGCGGTTGCGCACCGCGCGGGCCAGCTGCATGCGCTGGCGCTCGCCGGTGGAAAGGGTAGCCGCGGCGCGGTCCAACGCCAGGTAGCCCAGCCCCAGGTCCATCAGCCGCTTGGCCACCGTTTGGAACGATTCACAGATGCTCTGCGCCATGGGGCGCATTTCTTCCGGCAGGGCGGCGGGAACCCCGCTTACCCAGGCAACCAGGTCGGAAAGGGTCATGCGGCAGGCTTCATCCAGCGGGATACCCTGCAGCCTGGGCGCGCGGGCTGCAGCGCACAGCCGGGAACCGCCGCAGTCCGGGCAGATATCCTGACGCAAAAACTTTTCCACCCGCTTCATGCCTTTTTCGTCCTTGACTTTGGAGAGTGCGTTTTCCACCGTGCGTACGGCGCTGTAATAGGTAAAATCCAGTTCCCCGGCCTGCTCGCTGTTTTTGGAGTGGTAGAAAATGTGCTTCTTCTCAGCCGGGCCGTCATAGACGATCTCTTTCTCCACATCGGTCAGGTCGCGGAACGGCACATCGGTGCGCACCCCCATGGCGCGACAGACATCGGTCATCAGCGACCACATCAAAGAGTTCCAGGGGGCCACAGCGCCCTCGTCAATGGTCAGGCTTTCGTCCGGCACAAGGGTGGCGCGGTCAACAGTCTGTACGGTGCCGGTGCCGCCGCAGGTGCGGCAGGCACCCTGGCTGTTAAAGGCAAGCTCTTCCGCCGAAGGGGCGTAAAAGCGGGCCCCGCATTCGGGGCAGATCAGCTCCTGCCCGGCGGCCACGGCCAGGGTGGGCGCAAGATAATGCCCGTTGGGGCAGCGGTGGCTGGCAAGGCGGGAATACATCAGCCGCAGGCTGTTCAGCAGCTCGGTGCCGGTGCCAAAGGTGCTGCGGATGCCGGGCACGGCGGGCCGCTGGTGCAGGGCCAGCGCCGCCGGGACGTACAGCACCTCATCCACGGTGGCCTTGGCCGCCTGTGTCATGCGGCGGCGGGTGTAGGTGGAAAGGGCATCCAGATACCGCCGGGAACCCTCGGCATACAGCACACCCAGTGCAAGGCTAGATTTGCCCGAGCCGGACACACCCGCCACGCCCACGATCTTGCCCAGCGGCACATCCACGTCCACATTTTTCAGGTTGTGCACCCGTGCGCTGCGGATCTCGATATGATCGACCATTTTTCCTTCTCCCCTGTCTTTGGAATGGTTTTATTGTAACACAATGCAGGCAAAAAACAAGCGCCCACCCAAACGGGCAGGCGCCTGTGTGCCGGAACTTAGTTGGAAAGGATCATGCGGTCGTTTGCAAACTCGCCGCCGCTGGCGATCTGGAACTTGGCCAGCAGGTCGGAGACGTGCAGGTTCTTCTTTTCCTCGCCTGCCACGTCGTAGATGATATGGCCCTCGTGCATCATGATCAGGCGGTTGCCATACTTGATGGCGTCCTTCATGTTGTGGGTGATCATCATGGTGGTCAGGTGGTTCTCCTCAACGATCTTCGCCGAGAGGGTCAGCACCTTGAGGGCGGTCTTGGGGTCGAGGGCGGCGGTGTGCTCGTCCAGCAGCAGGAGTTTGGGCTTGTTCATGGTGGCCATCAGGAGGGTCAACGCCTGACGCTGGCCGCCGGACAGCAGGCCCACACGGGCAGTCAGACGGTTCTCGAGGCCCAGATCGAGGCTCTTGAGCAGTTCACGGTACTGCTCCCGCTCCGCCCTGGTGATGCCGATGCGGAGCGTACGGGGCTTGCCGCGGCGGGCGGCGAGGGCGAGGTTCTCTTCGATCTGCATGGTGGCGGCAGTGCCGGTCATGGGGTCCTGAAAGACGCGGCCAATGTAGGCGGCGCGCTGATGCTCGCCCAGACGGGTGACGTCCACGCCGTCGATGATGATCTTGCCGCAGTCCACGGGCCAGACGCCGGCGACGGCGTTCAGCATGGTAGACTTGCCTGCACCGTTGCCGCCGATGACAGTGACGAAGTCGCCCTCATTCAGCTTCAGGTTCAGGCCGTTCAGGGCCGTTTTCTCGTTGACGGTGCCTGCGTTGAAGGTCTTGGAAACATTTTGTATCTCAAGCATTGTTTGCGCCCTCCTTGTTTGCCTTTTTGGCCGCAGGCTTTGCGAAATATCTGCCCTTCCAGTACGGCACGGCGAGGAAGACAGCCACAACGGATGCGCTCAGCAGCTTTAACAGGTTTGCGTCAAAGCCGAGGGTCAGCACCAGCTGGATGACGATGTAGTAGATGATGGCACCCAGCGAGACGGACACCATCTTGAGGGCGAAGTTGTGGAAGATGCGGCTGAAGATGGCCTCGCCGATGATGACGGCTGCCAGACCGATGACGATGGCACCGCGGCCCATGCCGACATCCGCAAAGCCCTGATACTGGCTCAGCAGCGCACCGGACAGGGCCACCAGGCCGTTGGACACGGCCAGACCCAGCACGATGTTGAAGTTGGTGTTGATGCCCTGTGCGCGGGACATGGCGGGGTTGGAGCCGGTGGCACGGATGGCGCAGCCCAGCTCGGTGCCGAAGAACCAGTACAGCACGGCGATGACCACAGCCGACACCAGAATGACCATGATGATGGGGTTGTGGAGCGCGAACTCCTTGACCCAGCGCAGGGAGATGAGCAGGTCATACTTGTCCACGTTGATGGACTGGTTGGCCTTGCCCATGATCTTCAGGTTGATGGAGTAGAGGGCCAGCTGGGTCAGAATACCAGCCAGAATGGCCGGGATGCCCATAAAGGTGTGGAGCAGGCCGGTGACAAGGCCGGTGGCCAGACCGGCCAGCAGGGCGATGAAGAGCGCTGCCCAGACGTTCATGCCGGAGAGCAGGCACATAACGCAGACCGCGCCGCCGGTGCCAAAGGAACCGTCCACGGTCAGGTCAGCCACATCCAGGATGCGGTAGGTCAGGTACACGCCAATGGCCATGATGCCCCAGATGAGGCCCTGCGCACAGGCACCGGGCAAGGCACCGGGCAGGTTGGCAAGTCTTGCAAGAATATCCAAAACGTTTTCCTCCTGTAACTACACTTTTTTCTGATACGGGAAAGCGGAGAAGAACCAAAATTCGCTCTTCTCCGCTGATTTTATTGTAAAGTCATACTGTCACCGCAGCACAAACCCAGCGCCCCTATCAGGGGAGCTTTCTGCAAAACAGACTGAGCGCCTGTTATTCCTCAATGGCCTCGTAACCCTCGGGAACGGTCATGCCCAGGTCATCGCAGATGGTCTTGTTGTACTTCTTGGTCACGTTGGTGTACTCAACGGGCATGGTGGAGATATCGGCCTCACCGGTCAGGACCTTGGCAGCCATCTCACCGGTGGTGTAGCCCAGATCGTAGTAGCTGATGGACAGGGTCGCCACGCCGCAGCCGGAGCAGATGCCCTCCTCACCGGCGAACACGGGCTTCTTGGCCGGGCGGCAGATACCGTCGATGATGCCGGTGTTGGCAGCGCAGGTGTTGTCGGTGGGGACATACACTGCGTCGTTCTCGTCGGCAGCCTTCTGGCAGACAGAGGCCAGATCGTTGGAATCAGAGAAAGCGTACTGGGTAGCGGTAACGCCCTTGGCCTCAAGGTACTTCTGGACCTCGTCTACCTGATACTGGCTGTTTGCCTCGGCAGAGCAGTAGAGCAGGCCCACCTTGGTGGCCTCGGGCAGCCACTCGGTGATCATATCTGCCTGCTGATCCAGCGGAGCCAGATCAGAGGTGCCGGAGACATTGCCGCCCACGGTGCCATCGAAATCGGTCAGGCCCAGAGCAACACCGTACTCGGTGACGGAGGTGCCCAGAATGGGGATGCTGTCGGTGGCAGCCTGTGCGGCCTGCAGGGCGGGGGTAGCGTTTGCCATGATCAGGTCAACGCCTGCGGAAACAAAGCCGTTGGCGATGGTGGCGCAGGTTGCGGAATCGTTCTGGGCGTTCTGGAAGTCAAAGGTGACATTCTCGCCGAATTGTGCGGTCAGAGCATCCTCAAAGCCCTGGGTGGCAGCGTCCAGAGCGGCGTGCTCCACCAGCTGGCAGATGCCAACGGTATACTTCTGGCCGTCAGCCGCTGCGGAAGAAGCCGCAGCAGAGGAAGCGGTGGAAGAAGCAGCCGTGGAGCTGGAGGAACCGCCGCAGGCAGTCAGGGCAGCAGCTGCGCCGCAGACAGCGGCGGCAGACAGGAACGAACGACGAGAAATTTTACGCATGATATTACTCCCTCAATTCTACTTTCGCGGCAACAGGACACCGCATGAAAGTCAGTATTCAAGCGGCCTGTCGCATCGCGCTGCCGCTTTACACTCGTGAAGTATATCACACTTTCCGCTCCAAAACAACCGGGGAACAGCCCGAATTATCAATCAAAGTAATTTTATCTATCACTTTTTTCGATGGCTCTGTGCCGCATCTGCATCCCTTCGAGCTTTTTCAGCTCACCGTCCAGCCAGAGCAGATTTTCTTCCAGCTGGGGGCGGTACTCTTTTGCAAAGTCGTACCGGTAATACAGCGCCTGCCACAGCTTTTCCTGCATCCGCCGGGCAAACACCGGCTCAAACAGAGCGTCCAGCCGCTCCACGGTATCCTCCAGCTCCATGCACACCTGCGCCCAGCGCACATCGGTGGCCTCCCGGGCGGGCACGTCGTACCGGGCCAGATAATCCCCTACCCTTGCCGCAATGACCTGCCCGCCGCACTGGGTGGGCTGCAAAAAGTAGGATACCTGCCCGTCCTTCGTGATCTCCTGCGCCAGCGGGTAAAGGGCGCAGACCAGCGGCTCGGCATCGTGGATGGCGCAGTGGTTCCCGGTGAGGAAGGGGCAGTTGCCGCGCTCCTCCTTCAGCGGGGCCAGCCGCAGCACCAGCAAGCGGCTGACCCGCCCGATGCTCCCCCGGCAGAATGCCCGGGCCACGGTGCGGGGCGGCAGGCGCAGGCGGGCCGCAATGCGCCACAGGTCAAAGCCCGACAGCACGATATCCTCCCGCCCCCGGCAGCAGCAGCCGCAGCCCGCGCAGGCAAACGAAAACGCCTCGTCCCGGGCAAGCAGGGGCGCGGTGCGGGTAAAATCGGTGCGGCCGCAGAGATCGACCTGTGAATCCTTGAGCATGATGGTTCTCCTGTTCTGTGAATGGTTTTGTTCCATTGTACCACAAAGCCGGGCACAGAAAAAGGGAGCGCATCCGCTCCCCTGTTCAGGCCCCCCGGCTCACACGGCGGTAGACCGTTACGGCATCCTCAATGTGGTAGGGCGCGGTGCTGTGGTTTCCCCCCGCCCCGGCCGTGACCAGAATGTATTCCCTGCCCTTCACCTCGGCCAGACTGGCAAGGCAGAGCCCTGCCTCCCCGGTGTAGCCGGTCTTACCGCCCAGAATCCGGCCACGGTGCAGCTCTGTGCCGTCCAGCTGGCTCAGCAGGGTGCTGTGCATCGTGAACCCCTGCGGGTGGCAGTTGGTGGCCGGAACGGTATACCGCTCCGTGGTAAACAGCTTGCGGAAGGTCTCGTTCTGCAGGGCTGCTTCTGTCAGCCGGGCCATATCCCGCACGGTGGAAACATGTTCCGGGGCGTGCAGGCCCGTGGGGTTGCAGAAATGCGTGCCGGTCATCCCCAGCTCTGCCGCTTTCTGGTTCATCCGGGCCACAAAGGCTTCCTCGCTGCCGCTCACCTCCCGGGCCAGTGCTTCGCAGCACTCGGCCCCCGAGGGCAGCATGGCTCCGTACAGCAGATCCCGCACCGTGGCCGTTTCCCCGGCCTGAAACCCCGCCAGCGAGGCATTCTGGGCCTGCAGAGCCGGAAAGATCTCCTCCGGCAGGGTCACGGGCGTGTCGAGGTCCGGGTTTGCTTCTATGGCCAGCAGCGCCGTCATCATCTTGGTCATGGAAGCCGGATAGATCGTGCTGTCGGCATCCTTTTCGGCCAGCACCTCCCCGCTGTCGGCCTGCAGTAAAATGGCATGGGGACTGTTCAGCCCATCCAGCGTGATCCGCCGGGGCCACAGCAGCAGAAGCAGGGTCGCCAGCACCAGCAGCCAGAACAGCCGCCGGAAGGCTCTGCGCCGGTGCTTCCGGCGATGCGGTGAAGTTTTCATTCTTGTTCTCATCCCTTTTTGCAAAATCAAAAGCGCTTTCATCCCCTAATACGGGACGAGAGCGCCTTTTTCTGCAAAAAGTGGGGCCGCCCCACAAAAAATTGTGCAGCGGCCCCAAGCCAGTTTAATATTTTACCTTTTTACGTCATCTACAAGAACGTGTTCAGTGCTGTGCCTTATGGAACATGCCCTTGCGCTTACGCTCCAGCAGATAACCGGCAGCCAGCAGGACACCGCCTGCACGCACCAGAACATCTGCCATCCAGTTGGTGGTACCGGTCTGGATCAGCTTGCCGCTCTCCGGGGCGGGCGTGGTCTTAGCGACTGCCTGCTCCACGGTGGGAGTGGTGGGCCGTGCATCCTGCACTGCCGGGGTAGTCGGCGTAGTGGGAGCCGGAGGAGTCGGATCGGAATCCTCAGGCGTTTCCGGTTCCGGATTCGTGGGGATCACAGGGTCGGTCACTTCCCGCAGAGCACCGTAAATGGTCACAGTATACCGTGCGGAGTCGGTGCCGTCGATGTCGCCGGTGACCTTCACGTTGGAATCCGGGCCAAAGGCATCCAGTACACCCGCTGCTGCGGTGGTGTTGGGGTTGTTCTGGCTCTCATAGCCCCAGACGATGGTATAGGTCTTGCCCTCATACTCGTACTCTGTGCCATAGACCATATCATAGGCGCTGGGCGCACCTTCTGCCTGCTTTTCGTAGTTGCCCCAGATGAGCTTGGTGTTGCCCTCTGCATCGGTGGTCTTGGTGAAGTTCAGGCTCTTGCCGTTCACCACCATATCCCGCAGAATAACGACCTGATCGCCATTCTCAGCGGTCTGATAGGCAGTGTCGAAATTGTATCCGGCCTGCTTCAGCTCTTCCAGCGCCTTGCCGATGATCTCCGGGTCATGGGAACCGTCCACATCCAGCATATAGTTCAGTGCGGCGGCGGGCACCCACACGGAGAGATACTGCTTCCCGGTCTCCTTGTTCAGATCAGAGAGGTAGGTATAGGTCTGGCCTTTATAGGAAAGAGCATCGAAGTTTGCGTGGGTATCATCCTTGGTCAGCAGGAAATTGGTCAGCTTGTCGCCCTGCTCGTTCACCGGCCACAGGGTGTTGTCGGCGCTATAATCATAGGTCAGCGTGCCGCCGGTCACGATGAGGTTCTGGTTTTTATGCTCAGCGTCATACGTAATCGATTCAACATCTACATGCGAATTGTCCTTGAAACGGATATTGATATCATTACCATAGGCATTGATGCCACCATACAGATACTTACCGTTTGTGGTTATAACGCCGTTATCAGCAATCAAAGAGACCCCATCGTCCATCATAATACCCGCAGAAGCAACATATGGTGAACCGGCCGTATCACTGATGTTCATTGCACCATTATCGTTGACCAGAATCGTATGAGTCGGCTTTCCTTGGTATGCACCATCTGCTACACATGCCCATACGCCATAATGAAAAGCGGTCGTCAAATTATACAAACTGTTTGAAACATTCAGTTTAGTCGCATTCCCTTCACTACCGGTCAGGATGATGCCTGCTGCACTCGAGTTGGAATTCACAACGCTTCCATCTCGAATATTCACATTCTTATATCCCGCCCTAATACCATAACCATAAAATGCGCTGGCATCAATATCGAGCTTACTGTGAGCGATATTCAAATCGCCCTTACCGCCTTTTTCCGGGCCATAAATTGCAGTTCCTCCTGCGCCTACGGTTATTTTAGTTTCTGTATCGTCAAGTTTAATGGAAGAAGTACCGTTGTTTCCGGTCATAATACCGATATTGCCAGCATCAATATTAACCTTTGCCTTTTCAAACGTAATATCACCGGCAGATTTGAGTGCCTTTCCCTCCTTGTCTACACCTGCACCCTCGTACTCAATGGCTTTTTTAACATCGCTGATATTCAGCGTACTATCCTCCACAGTCAGGTTTGCATCCGAGCCTTGATGTCCGTAAATACCGGTCGCAGCACCACTGATATCCAGCGTACTGCCATCCTCGACTGTGATATCATCCCAGCTGGCAATGCCAATACCGGTATGCGGCACTTTATTGTCCTTCCCACCGTCTATCGTTAGGGAAGAGCCGCCGGAGAGGGTCAGATCACCGTGCTGGGTAACAGCGCGGCCTGCCTGAGTGGAACTGGAGGTCTTAGTATCCTCAATGGTCACATCAGCGCCGTCCGTGATTTCCACGTCCGAGCCATCTGCCATTACCAGACCGCCTGTGGTCTTACTGATGGTCAGTGAGCCGCCAGCGGGGCTTTCCGTTTCTTCTGTGTCTGCTTCCGCAGTTTCGGTCTTTTCTACACCGCCGCTGATAGTCAGGTGCGTTTTTGCACCCTCGCTGGCGCCCGAACCGTCACCTGCGCCGCCACCGCCCACACGGATACCCTCGACATTGACCTTCTTTGTAAGGATATTCTCTTTTTCAGTTGCCTTGGAGCCATCAATGGCATTCTCGCCCTTCAGGGTAAGATCCACATTAGAATTGTCCTGTACGTTGATACCCGCCTTTCCGTTTTGTGTCAGGTTGACTTTGGTATGATCCAGCGTCAGGTCAACATTGGCTCCCTTGTTTTCATCCTCACCTTTCAGATTCACACCAATATCAATGCCGTTGCCGCCGGTGGTCAGGTTGGAATCTTTGACTGTCAGGTCAACCTTTGCACCCTCGCCCACCTTGATGATGGTTTTATCCCCTGTGCTCCCGGTATCTGGGAGTGCTTCAGTCTGGGTGCTGGTGTCCACATTCACGCCGTCAATGATGATATCCACGTCACGGTCTCCATTCTTGTTCGTGACATTTTCTTCCACAGTGACAGTATTGTCCGTTGTTGTACCCTCTGTCTGCTTGATGATGATTTGGCCATTGTCTTTGGTATCCTTGTCCACATAAGTACGGTTTTCATCCTTATCTTCGCCCTGATAACTAAATGCTCCGTTCTCATTCTCCGCAACAGTCACATCACCTTTTTCCAGTTGATAAGTCACCGCAGAAGCACTGGGGCCAACCGCGCTCACTGCAACCGCAGTGGCCAACGACATTGCTGCCAACTTGAATTTCTTGTTTGTCATTTTTCTTCTGCTCCTTTCCAGTTCATGCTCACATGATCGAAAAGTGGTGGTCAAACAGCAGGCCGATCCTTTGTCAACTGTTTTTTGCATGGGAACGCGTTTCTCCCAAAAGCGTTTCCAGCCTTATGATAGCACACCGTACGAAAAAATCAGGCAGAAATAGAAACTTTTGGTAATTTCTTTGCCGTGAAAGAAAGT
>ENA-OVGB01003097-OVGB01003097.1-human-gut-metagenome-genome-assembly--contig:-NODE-3097-length-10661-cov-2.655949_pt1 | contig 10661 bp, 9 predicted proteins | sample MGYA00237767_ERZ505413 | MGnify/ENA primary metagenome ERZ505413 (study PRJEB26158, sample SAMN06016410) | human gut metagenome | biome: human gut; feature: ankylosing spondylitis patient; material...
GTAGTTGTTGAAGATGGCGCTGATGGTCTGGATGAGGTCGATGCCCGGCTGGCTGATGTCATCCAGCCGCCCCAGGAAGGGCGACACATAGGCCGCGCCCGCCCGCGCCGCCAGCAGCGCCTGGTTGGCGGAAAAGATGAGCGTGCAGTTGGTGGGGATGCCCTCGGCGCTCAGGCCGTCGGGCAGGCGTCCGAGGGCCTTCTGCAGGGCCTGCGAACGGAGGAAGGAGGCGAGCGTTTCGTTGTAGAACAGGCGTTCGTTCAGCCACGGATCGCCCGCGTCGAAATGGCTGATGAGCGTGGTGACCAGCCGCTTGACGAGGCGGGAGGGCAGGATGTTGCCGAGCGCGAGGCAGCCCCGGAAGCGGTGGCGGCAGTAGTTGATCATGTCGCGGCGCTTCTGGCGGTCTTTTTCGTAGCGGACGACCCGGATGATGGAGCGCCATGCCGCAATATACTGGCTGCGCACGCGGGGCGGAAAACTGCGGAGGTGGAAGGAGGCCGCCAGTTCCCGGAAGGTGGCGTCGGAACACGGCGCGTACACCTGCCGCTCGTCCAGGGCGACCATGAAACGGAGCTGCTCAGGGCTGGCGACGCCGCTGGGGTTGATGCCGTGCTCGATGTTGTTTTCCGCGCAAAAGCTGTAGAACCACGCATCAAAGCCGGGATGGTCGCCGAGCCGGAGATCGCTGACCTTTCCGATGTCGGGAAGCCTGTTCATGCCTGCTCCGGGGCGGACGTCCCGCCCGTCTGGATAAAGCCGCGCTCGCGCAGCCGCTGGAAATAGGTGCCGGATGAGCAGGAAAGGACGCGCAGCCCGGCGTCGAGGCTTTGCACCCGGATGACGTCGCCGCCGCACAGGGGGATGCCTTCCTGCCCGTCCACGGTCAGGAACGCGTCGGGCGCGGCGTCGTCGGTTTCGAGGCGGATGCGGGAGTCCGCGGGCAGGACGATGGGCGGGAAGCTCTTGAAGAAGGGCGAAATGGGCGTCAGGGTGAGGGCCTGCACCTTGGGGTGCACCAGCGGCCCGTGGGCGGACAGGGCATACGCCGAGGAGCCGAGGGGCGTGGAGACGATCACCCCGTCGGAGCGCACGACGCCCATGTCTTCGCCGTCCACGGACACATGGACGGGCAGCACGCGGGCGATGGCGCCGCGCCCGACCACCACGTCGTTGGCGGCGTGCCCGCTGGCGATGGGCGTCCCGCCACGCAGGAGCTCCCACGCAAGCAGGAGGCAGGTGCGCGTGATCATCTTTCCGGCGAGGAGGCGTTCCAGCGCAGGTTCCCAGCCGGCGGCGGGAAGCTCGGTCAGAAAGCCGACCTGCCCGAAATTGATGCCGAGAAGCGGGATGTCCAGCCCGGCGAGCTTGCGGCCCACGCCGACGAAAGTGCCGTCGCCGCCGAGGATCAGGATTGCGTCGGCGGTGCGGGCCCTGCCGACGAGTTTTTCGGAAGGGCAGTCGGCGGGAAGGGCGGAACAGGCCACGCCGTGGGCTCCGAGCCACTGGCCGACGGCTGCTGCGGTGGCTTCGGCGGCGGCATGCCGGGCCTTGGTGACGAGAAGTATGGAGGTGACGGAGTGCATCTGCTTTCAGTAGTAGAATCCCTGTGATTCTTCAATAGCAAACTTGGGCGCCCGGTACCGCCGCCGTATCGTTTCGGCGGGTTGTGGGGATGCCGCACGGCCCGCATGGAGTTGTCAGCGGGGGCTGTTTCGCTTATAGCTCAAAGTTCGCCGCAGGCGGGTTGCAGAACGGGAATCAGGGATTATCTGTGTATGCGGCCATGCGGTTCGGAGGAGCATCTTTATGGACAAAGCCCTGCAAATGATTTCCCAACATGCGGAAGACGGCGCGAAACTGCGCCGCGATTTTTTTGCCGTCCACGGGGGCAAGGTGGCCGAGGCCGCCCGGCGCATGGCCGTCGCCGTGGCGCGCGGAGGCAAAATTTTGCTGGCGGGCAACGGCGGGAGCGCGGCGGACGCCCAGCACTGGGCCGCGGAATTCGTCAACCGGTTCCTGATGGATCGGCCTCCGCTTCCGGCCATCGCGCTGACGACCGATTCTTCCGTGCTGACGTCCATCGGCAACGATTTCGGCTACGATCTCGTCTTCACCAAGCAGGTGCAGGCGCTTGGGCGGCCCGGCGACGTGTTCGTCGGCATTTCCACCTCAGGCAACAGCGCCAACGTCATCGGCGCGCTGCAGGCGGCCCGCAAGCAGGGCCTGTTCACCATCGGCCTGACCGGGGACGGGGGGGGGCGCATGGCCCCGCTGTGCGACATCCTCCTTGCGGTGGGGCATCCGTCCACGCCGCTCGTGCAGGAGACGCACGCCGCCATCGGGCATATGCTCTGCGCGCTGACGGACTACTACCTTTTTGAAAATGTGATGGCCATCAAGCCTATGCTTGACTGAATACGTTTACAGGAGAAGCGTCATGCCCATGTTTGAATACCGCTGCACCCGTTGCGGCCATGAATTTGAAGAACTTGTTTTCGGCGATGAAACCCCGGTGTGCCCGGCCTGCCGTGCCGAAGCCACGGAAAAGCTCATCTCCAAGCCGTGCCGCCACTGCGAAGGCGGAAGCCTCGGAGATTTCGGCGCGCCCTCCGCGCCGTCTTCCGGGGGCGGATGCGCCGGCTGCTCCGGCGGCAACTGCGCAAGCTGCGGCCACTAACAGACCGGGGAGCCTTTCACAGGCACTTTTGCTGAAGTCCCTTGTCCCGGAAGTATCCCATGGGCGTGGCCTGCGAAGGTCGCGCTCATGATTTTTCTTTTCTGATGCCCTTGCCGCATGGAAAAGTCGGGGGCAGGCGGCCCGTTCTGCCGCTTTCGTCGGCGCCTGTCCCGGGATGCTCCCGCATCAGAAACTCATGGCTTCCCATCGTGGGCGTTCAACGCCGGGGCCCCTTTGGTGCGGTCACATAAGTCGTCCGTGCATGTTCCGGGCAAGGTCCCCGGGCACGGCGTCCTGGAACCGTCGTTCACCATGCCGTTTCCCGACAGGGCTCCTGCGCTCCTCAGGGCGACGGAAAGGTCCGGCGAATCCTTTATGCCGCCGGTTCCGGCAACTCTGGAGTTAATTATGAAGAAGATCATCATTGCCACACGCGGAAGCAAGCTGGCGCTGTGGCAGGCGGAACATATCAGGGAACGCCTTCAGGCTCATCATGAGGGCCTCGAGGTCGAGCTGCTCGTGCTCAAGACCAAGGGCGACGTCATCCTCGACGTGCCGCTGGCCAAGGTGGGCGGCAAGGGACTGTTCGTCAAGGAAATCGAGGAGGCTCTGCTTTCCGGGGCCGCGGACATTGCCGTGCACAGCATGAAGGACGTGCCCATGGTGCTGCCCGAAGGCCTGGTGCTCGGCGCCGTTCCGGAACGGGAAATATGCACCGACCTTTTCCTTTCCGAGAAATACGCCTCGCTTTCCGAGCTTCCTGCCGGAGCGGTGCTGGGAACAAGCTCTCTCCGCAGGCAGGCGCAGGTCTTGGCCCTGCGTCCCGACATCCGCGTGGCCATGCTGCGCGGCAACGTGGAGACACGTCTGCGCAAGATGAAGGAAGGGCAGTACGACGCCATCATTCTTGCCCGTGCAGGCGTGAAGCGGCTGGGACTTTCCGCCACATGGCAGGAAGATCTTGTCCCGCCCGCCGTGCTGCCCGCCGTGGGGCAGGGGGCTCTCGGCGTGGAAATGCGCGGGGACAGGGAAGATCTGCACCGGCTTCTCGCCTTTCTGGAGCATCGCCCCACGCGTCTGTGCGTTTCTGCCGAGCGCGCATTTCTGCGTCGTCTCGACGGCGGCTGTCAGGTGCCCATCGCGGCGCACGCCGTGCTCCGCGGCGAGGAGATGGAGCTGAACGCTCTTGTGGCCGGAGTGGACGGCAAAACCGTGATACGCGGCTCCATGACGTCGGCCGCCACGATGGATGAGGCGGAACGCATGGGGTGCGCTCTTGCCGAAGATATGCTCGGCAGAGGCGCCGACCGCATCCTTGCCGAACTTTATGAGGGAGAAGAGGAAAAGGCATGAGTCCCGCGCTCCACACCGTTGCGCCGCTGCCTGCGGAAAAGCTTCACCCGTCCTGGCCTGCGGATCGTATTCCGTGGGATGACAGCAGGGCCATTCCCCGCGGAGGACGCCGTCGTCCGGCCCAGCCCCGCGCGCTTGCCGCCCTGGAACTGGCCGTGCACATACGCAATTCCGGGTACAACGTCTATCTGGCCGGTTCTCCCGATCTCGGCCGCACCTACATGCTGTGCGACTTTCTTGAGCCCCTGGCCCGCAGGGAAGCCACGCCGCCGGACGTCATCTACGTCAACAACTTCAAGGACGAAGACCGACCGGTGCTCATTCAGCTTCCGGCCGGTCAGGGCAGTCAGCTGCGCGACGCTCTGGCGGACGCCCTGCGTCAGCTGCGCGAGGAGCTTCCCGCAAGACTGGATTCCGACGCCTTCCTGCGCAAGCGCCGTGCCGGACGCGAGGAGTTCCGCGAAAAGCGCTCGGGCATGGTGAAGGAGCTTGAGCGCATGGCCGAGGAAAAGGGCTTTGCCCTTGAGGCCGAGGAACAGGGGGCGCTTTCTCTTTTTCCCATGAAGGAAGGAAGGCGTCTGAGCGACGAGGAGGTTTCGCTTCTGGAAGCTCCGGAGAGGCGGGAGTTCAAGCGTCGTGCCGATCAGCTTCTGCAGAGCATGGCTCCTTTTGTCCGCAAGATGGGAGAGCTGGAAAAGAGCTTTCAGAAGAAGGAGCAGCAGCTTGAACGCGAGGCTGCGGAATATCTTCTGACCCGTCTGGTGGAGCCCGTGGCCGCCCGGGCCTGCCGCGCGTGCGGGTGCGAAGAAAAGACCGATGAGCTGCGGACGTTCTTCGACGATCTTCGCGCCGACGTGCTGGACCATCTGGATCTTTTCCTCCCCAAGGACGGACCGGCCGCACCTTCCCACGGAGAAGGAGCAGCCTCGCCGGAGCCGGATCTGTACCGCTACAGCGTCAACGTTCTGGTGGACAACGACGGAATGCACGGCGCACCCGTGGTGGTGGAGGATCATCCCACCTACGCCAATCTTCTGGGCTGCATGGAAAGGGAATCGGAAATGGGCGCGCTGGTCACGGATTTCACGCTCATCAAGGCCGGCTCCCTGCATCGCGCCAACGGCGGATATCTCATCCTGCACATCAATGATCTTCTGGCCAGCGGACAGGCCTGGGAAGGTCTCATGCGCGCGCTTCGTTCCGGCGTGGCCCGCATCGAGGACCCGGATTTCAACGACACTTCCCGCGTAAAGGGCATAGAGCCCGAGCCCATGCCTCTGAACCTCAAGGTGGTGCTCGTGGGCGAGGACGAGCTTTACGAAATGCTCCTTGAGCGTGACGAGCGTTTTGCCAAGCAGTTCAAGATCAAGGCGCAGATGGCCTCGGAAACCGACCGCACGGCCCCGGCCGTCCGCGCATGGCTCTGTCAGCTCGCCCGCATCATGGACGAGGCGGATCTTCTGCCCTTCAGCCGTGAGGCTCTGGCCGGTCTTGTGGATCACGGTTCGGAACTGTGCGAGGATCACCGCAAGCTTTCCCTGCGCTTTCCCCTCATGCGCGAGACGCTTATCGAGGCTTCGGCCACGGCGGCCATGGCCGGAAAGACCATGGTGGACAAGGCCAGTCTTGATGAGGCTCTGCGCGCAAGAAGACATCGCTCCGACATGGTCGAGGAGCTCTTCATGGAGGAATACGACCGGGACGTCATCAAGCTGCGTACCTCGGGGGCCGAAGTGGGCTGCGTCAACGGCCTTGCCGTCACCACGAGCGGTGATTATGAATTCGGCCTGCCCCATCAGATATCCTGCACCGTGGGCGTGGGGCACGGCGGCATCATCGACCTTGAACGTGAGGCGGAGCTCGGCGGCCCCATCCACACCAAGGCCATGATGATCCTGAAAAGCTATCTTGCCTCGCAGTTCGCGCACAACAAGCCTCTGGTGCTTTCCGGCAGCCTCTGCTTCGAGCAGAGCTACAGCGGCATCGAGGGCGATTCCGCTTCGGGTGCGGAACTTGCGGCGCTGCTTTCCGCCATTTCCGAAGTCCCCATACGGCTCTCTCTGGCCTTTACCGGTGCTGTGAGCCAGTCCGGCCAGATCATGGCCGTGGGCGGCGTGACCCGCAAGATCGAGGGCTTTTTTGAACTGTGTTCCCGCAGAGGTCTCACGGGAGATCAGGGCGTCATCCTGCCGCGCGACAACGTGGAGCATCTCATGCTGGATGAAAAGGTGGTCAGTGCCGTGCGCGACGGAAAGTTTTTCATCTATCCCGTGACGCATATCTCCGAGGCCATGGAACTTCTGACCGGCATGCCCGCGGGACGCCGCCGCAAGGACGGCTCCTTCCCCAGGGATACGCTGTTTTATAAGGTCGATGAACGTCTGAGCGAATTCGGCTGGCTGGCCGAGCACAGCTTCAAGACGAGAAGGCGCAAGGCTCGAAGCTGACAGGCGTCATGCTTCACACTCAACATGCTCCGTGATCCGCTTCGGTTCGCTCTGGAGCATGGGAATGAGCGACGGCTTCATCCTGAGAGCCGGCGGCATCCGACATGCCCGGACAGACATCATGAAAACAATGTCCGCACGATCTTCTTTCATGGAAGAGAGTGCGGACGTTTTTTTATGGAATCCGTGAAGATTCAAAGGCGTGCCGCCATGGCGAGGAAAAGGGAGGACCTGCGGTCGGAGCGTCGGAATCCGCCGGAGGAGAGCGGATGCCTCAGGCTTCCTTCGGCTCTCTGAGGAAGCAGGCGCATACCGCGCCGATGACGGCAAGAGGCGTGAGCAGATGCATGGCCAGAGCAAGAGAGCCCCAGGCATCGGCGGCCCAGCCGAGAACGGGGGCGAACATGCCGCCCACGCTGACGGCCACGCCGAGCGTGATGCCGGAGGCAAAGCCCATATTTTTGGAGAGATAGCGCTGTCCCAGCACGACCATGGAACTGAACGGGGCGAACAGGGCAATGGCCAGCGGCGCAAGCAGAATCCCGGCCAGCCACGGAGTCGTCACCAGAGGAAAGATCGCGAGAATGCCCAGGGAAAGGAAGGACGCCCAGCGTATGACGCGGCGAAATCCCCAGCGGTCGGCGGCGGCTCCGCCGGTAAGGTTGCTGGCTACGCCGAACACGGAAAAGAGCACGAGCATAAGATTGCCCGTGGAGGCGGAGGCATGAAACACCCCCTGCCAGTAGAGCGGCAGATAGGTGGTGAAGGCCACGGTCAGGCCCATGCGGGTAAGAAGACAGCCGGACAGTATGCCGAAGGCTCCCCAGTCGTTGGAAGCACCGGTGCTGCCGCTTCGGGCCTTGGGCGTTCTGGCTGCCATGTCCCAGGCGGAAACCCGCCAGAAGAGCACCGACGCCATGATGATGCCGAGCAGGCAGAAGGCGGCGGTGCCGTGCAGTCCGAACCCCCCGAAGGTGAAGCTGCCCACGTGCACTCCGCCCACGGCCAGCATGACGATGACCGGTCCCATGAGCATGCCGCCGTTGCCGCCCACGGAAAAAATGCTGAGTCCCACTCCCTTGTGGTCCCCGGAAACGATGTTGGCGTAGCGGGCCGCTTCGGGATGAAAGACCGCCGCGCCTATGCCGCCGATGACCAGCGAAAGGAACATGGCGTATTCATTGGAAAGAAAGCCCGTGGCGCCTATGCCCATGGCGGCCATGAGGATGCCGAGAGGAATGAACCAGCCGCGGGCTATCCTGTCTGCCAGAAGACCGAGCCCCGGTTGCACCAGGGAAGCGACGGCGGAATAGGCGAAGGCCAGAAATCCGCAGGTCTGATAGTCGAAGCCGTGCGCCGCCGCCAGATAGGGCAGCAGTGCGGGCAGGGCATGGGAATTGAGATCGCAGGACAGATGGCCGAGAGACAGGAGCAGGATTTTTCTGTAGTTCATGGCAATGCAGGGAAACAGGGTGATGAACATGCGCAGCGGCATGAGGTGCAGCGAGACATGCTAGTCCACGGCGTTTCTCATGGCAAGATGCAGGGGCCCCGCTTTTTCCGACCGGGCCTGCGGAAGCGGGAGGCACAGGAGTCCGCAGAAGCATAATTCGTCATTTTTCAGGAGCGTGCGATGCTTTTTGTCGGCGGAGACGTCCGGTTCAGGATGAATGAGGGAAGAGATGTCGGCCCGGGCCGATGGCTCTTTTAAGGTGAGGCGCAAAACACAAAAAAAGACCGTCCGCGTTTTGATGCGGACGGTCGAAGATCGCTTTCCGCCGTTTCTGGCGGCGGACGGCGGTGCTACTTGAAGAGCTTGAGTCCTTCCTTCAGCAGGTTCTTTGCCTTGTCTTCGGCCTTTTCGCCGTTCTTGAGCAGAACGGAGCCCATGTGTTTCGTCTGTTCAGCCGTAGCTTCGGCCAGCTTGCGGGATACTTCCGTGGCCACGATGAGAGCGGTTCTTGCGAAGGTGGTGCCGGATTCCTTGCGGCCGATGTCGGTCAGACGGATTTCCGGAAGCGGAACATGGACGGTGAACTTGAGAAGAGGCACAAGGAGCGTGGCCTTCGCGTTGCGTATGACAAGCTCGTCGATGATGACCTTCTTTTTGGAGGCATTGTCCTCACTCTTGTCTGATGCTGCGGAAGCGACGGATTCCTTGTGTTCATTTCTGTCGGCATAGTTCCTGATGTTTTTCAGGAGAACGTCGAAGTTGCTGGTGTCCTTGCCGAGCTCGTAGACCAGCTCCGGTCCGTCGACGGTTACGTTTCGCACGATGACGACATCCTTGAACACCGTGCCGGTATCAAGGGCTACGGAAATGGAGTCCACCGTCGCGGCATGGCTTCCGCTGAAGCCCGCGGGATTGCCTACGGTGAATCCGCTGAATACGCCCCTGCCTGAGAAAAGAGAAATGTCGGCCTTGTCCAGATGTACGGAGGTTTCCGTAATTTTGGGGCCTTCCGTGTTTACAGCCTTTTCAACAATGGAATTGAGGGAGAAAAGGAGGATGATGACGCCTGCAACCAGCAGAATGACAAGAGCCGCCAGGGCGATGAGCCATTTTTTCATGGACGACCTCCATGGGAAAAGAGGGTTCCGGGACCGTGTCCTTGTGACGCGTTGTGCCTGCAACAGGAAGAGAGGTCTGCGGTCCGGAATCGACGTTTTTTTCTGTCGCGCTCAGTCCTTTCCGAGGGTGAAAGTGCACGGGCGGATCATTCGCGGTTCCGGCATGAGACCTTTTTCATACCGAGTGTAGAAAAAAAAGGAAAAGAAAGCCATGATGCCTGAGCCTCCGACAAAGGAAAATAAGAGGAAGGGTTTCATATTCACGATGCGCGGAAAGAGACGGCCGGATACGTTCAGACACGTGTGGGAATGAGCAGGCAGGCATGAAGAGAAAGCTCCATTTCCGCCCAGTGCGTCTTGTAGGCCATGGCCGGATGATCGCTCATGCCCATGTCGTAACGGGCGACACCTTCCTCGCAGAGCCAGGAGAGCTGGTTGAGCTGAAGAAGATCTCCTATGGAAAAGGCCTTCCAGTCCGCATCATAGCTGAACTGCTGTCCGCGATAGCAGGAACCGGCCAGGCCTCCGAAGATGAAGCCGATGTCTTTGCCCTCATGCACGGCAAACATGACCCTTCCGACCCGGTACAGTGCAAGACGTCTCATCATGGCATGATAGAATTGCAGCGACGGGGGTTCCGTCATGCCGCAGCGGCCTTTTCCCTTCCAGCTCCGTTCTTCCACGGATACCATGCGGGCGTAGACCGTGTCGGCCTCATCCGTGCCGGACGGTATGACGCGTTCAAAGGTAATGCCCTGTCCGGCGGCCTTTCTGCGGGCTTTTTTCATTTTTGACCGGAAGTTGCCCGAGCGTCTGGCAAGATAACCGTCCATGCCTCCCAGAAGCGAGGCGCTGCGCTGAAGCGAGACGGGCTGCTTCAGGAATCGGAACTGCGGGGAAAAGCGGAGAAGGAGACGACGCAGAAGTTCACAGTCCTTTTCCATGCCGCTGATGAGAAAGCAGGGCGGGCGTCCTTCGTATTCCCGGACGATGACGGGCAGCGCTTCGGCGAAAAGTTCGTCGGCCTCCGGTCCCAGCAGAGGACTTGCCGATATCCAGTGCGATTCTACGGGAACGAGAATGATCTGACCGGACAGAAGCGCAAGTTCGGCAAAGGCGAGAACGTTTTCTCCTTCCACGTGAATGAACAGTCTTCTTGCCGGTGCAAAGGCATCGTGAAAGGCAAGCTGCCATGCCGGTGTGCAGCTGAAGGGATCCGGTCTGCCGGAACGGGCGGCCGCATCCGTCCAGCGTGCGACAAGCTCCGGAGCCCAGTCGAGAGAGCCGTGGGAAAGATGAATGAATTTCATGGACCGTGCCAGTATGAACCGTTGAGCTTCAAGGCCTTGAGAGAAAGAAAGCCGTATGAGAAGAAGAATATGGAACCGCTTCGGAAAAGCCGCGTAAGCTCACCGGGAGACAGAACGCGTTTTTTTCCGGGCGGGAGAAGGGTATTTATCACTCGGAGGGCGAAGGTTGAAACGTTATTTCCACGAGCAGAGGCGGGCAGCCTTCGGCATCCTCTCCGGGACAGGACGGCTCGGGCAGCATCGTCATGTTCTGCTCTTCCATCCAGACAAGGACGGACGGCTGAACGTTTTCCATGAGTT
>ENA-OVGB01003100-OVGB01003100.1-human-gut-metagenome-genome-assembly--contig:-NODE-3100-length-10654-cov-3.953014_pt1 | contig 10654 bp, 10 predicted proteins | sample MGYA00237767_ERZ505413 | MGnify/ENA primary metagenome ERZ505413 (study PRJEB26158, sample SAMN06016410) | human gut metagenome | biome: human gut; feature: ankylosing spondylitis patient; material...
GATTATGTCCGTATGCAAATGTCTCCGCAAACATCTTGGCAGATGAAGGTGTTGGCACTGAGCGATACGACGAAAGTGGTATGTCTGGTCTCTACTGCTTGTGCTCCGGCATGTGATAGCAGTCTGCGTTTCTATACGACCGATTGGAAACCACTTGCAGATTCTCAGTTTATCTCTCTACCGGTGATGAGTGACTTTTTGAGTACTCCTGATTCGACAACTATTTATGATTTTGATGAGGCTCGCCGTTCTGCTGATATGTTGCTGATGAAGGCTGATTTTAGCAAAGATAATTCGGAACTGACTCTTACATTGACCACTCCTGACTATATGGCAAAAGAAACGGCGGAAAAACTAAAACCGTTCCTCCGCCGCCCAATTGTTTATCATTGGAAGAATGGAGTTTTCACTAAGTAAAATCTCCATTCTCAATTTTCTATTCTCACTTTTTTAAGCATTCATTGATGAATGCTACCATTTCCGGTGTATGTTCTTCCACACTCTGCAACAGTTTGAACTGCGCTTTTGTACGTACAAGATTATGCTCAGGATATTTAGTCTTATAATAAGTGTCACCATTAATATAATCCGCCAGGAAACGAACGCATTGCATATAGGGGAATAATGCAGCTGCATACGGTAGGTTCTCAACCTCTATCGGAAGCAGGAAGACTTTCGCAGATTCCAGGTAACCTTTTGCAAACGCCTTGAATATCTCCATATTGAAATTCACATTATCCAGATTCTCATCATCCTCGGCACCTGTATTGGCTGCAGAACGAAGGAAATCGCCGAAATCAGAAAAGATAAAGTTAGGCATCACCGTATCAAGATCAATGACGCAGAGCACCTTACCCTCTTCATCAAACCACTGATGTCTGATAGATAAAGCCATTCTGTCCAGCATCAGCCCATAAAGAACCTTTGCATCGCTGGACAGATTACGGAAATATTCATCTGTGAATAATACTTTGGGAATACGGTAAAAAGCAAACTGTTCCGATTCATAATCGTGAAAATAACCAAACTCTATTTTTGTGCTTTCGGATTTTGCCATTTTGCTTTCTCTCCTTCCCTCGTTATTGGCTTTTCTTCCAGTTATCAAGCAGTTCATAGATAACCTGTTCAATCTGTTCTCTGTTATATTCCTTTGGGAAATACTTTCGTATTTTCTTTTCAGTTAAAGTAACTTTTCCTGTCTCTGTTTTCTTTTCATTCAGAATAAGCTGTACCGCTAATTCTGTCAGATTACCTTCATCGCTGTATTGCTTCAGTTTTGTTGCCATTGAACCTGTAACAGAGCTTGCTCCAGACACTATGCAGTCTTTCACCCAAATCTGCTCCGTTTCTGATAAATAGGTTAATGAAACACCTACTGTAAAATTAATCTTTCCTTCATCCAACAATTTCAGCAATTCCGGAATAAGACAGGTCAAGCGTATGTAACGCTGAACGGTTCTTCCACTGTCACCGGCAGCCTGTCCAACCAGATCTGCACTGTCAACAGAAGCTGCGTTTTCGTCTTTTATGCCCTGATGTTTTACTGCATCCATCTTCATCTTATAAGCATATGCCTTTTCGCTTGGAAGCAAATTTTCTCTCTGTATATTAGAATCCACCATAACGATTACGGCTTCATCATCGGTATAGTTCCGTATGAGTACTGGCATTTTACTTTTTCCAGCCAGTTCGCAACCACGTTTTCTCCTGTGACCAGCAATCAGTTCATATCCTCCCTCTGCGCGAGGACGTACCAATGCAGGATTTAAGATGCCATAATTCTTGATACTTTCTACTGTTTCAGCCATTTTTTCATCATCATTTACATGAAATGGATGATTTCTAAAAGGATGTAACTCATTTAATGGCACTTCAACAATCTGATTAAGAGTATTCTGTTCGGCTTCATTGATTCCAAGCAATTCATCATAAGAAGTAAGCTGAATTTCTTTCTTAGGTTTACGCATGATTCAGCACCTCCTGGACAAGTGCTTGATAACTGTACGCACCTTTTCCTTTTGCATCGTAAGAAAAAATACTGACACCTTCTGATGCAGTTTCGGCAAGAGCTTCTGTTCTTGGAATTGTCTGATCAAAAATTATAATCTCTGCTCCATAAGCATCTCGTACTGCCTGCTTATTTCTCTTTGAATTATTATAATGACTGCTGTCCATTGTAAACAGAATCCCTTCAATCTGTAAATCAGGATTAAATCTCTGATGAATGCCTTTCACAACTTTCAGTAATTCCATGAGGCCATCTGCCGCATAATATTGAGGCTGCACCGGAATCAAAACGCTATCAGCTGCACTTAACGCATTAATTGTCATCATTCCCAACGAGGGCATACAGTCAATCAGGATATAGTCATAATCATTTTCCAAAAGTTCCAGATATTCTTTTAAGACTTTTTCTCTGTCCTCTACCGTAAATAATGACATGTCCATTCCCGAAAGAAGTTTATTAGATGGAATTACATCTATTCCTTCCTCATGGTGTAAAATTGCTTCCCTGGGATCAAATTCTAATCCCATAATGATATTTTCCATCATTGTTTTCAATGTTACCCTTAAGTTCTTTGGAAAACCAAGTCCCATTGTCAAATGTCCCTGTGGATCAGCATCTATCAGCATTACACGTTTTCCAACCTTAGACAGTCCTACTCCAAGATTAATAGTGGTTGTAGTCTTTGCTACTCCACCTTTTTGATTTGCGATTGCGATTATTTTGCACATGATATAATTCTCCTGTTTTTCTACTATTTTTTATTTACATTACTTTTTTCAATTTCAGCATAAGCTCTATAATATTTGCTCGTCCCTTTATTGGAATAAAGTTCCGATAATTCCATAACTTCAATTTTAGGATGACGCTGCAAGATTTTCTGAAACCATGCAATATCATTTTTTGTTCCCATCAGTCTCACTTTCAGCATTAATCTATTCCTCCAAGCATGGCATGTAACTTTTGATTGTACACTACATATTCCGGATAACGGATCTGTATTGCCTGCCAAAAATATGGTGCATATACACAGCAGAAGATATCCTCTACTGTATACTGTCTGCACTCGTTTACCTGTTCCTCTGCATCTTCATAATCCCAAACGCTTGGCGTGCTGTTACAGTACAGATTAAATGCCATCCTTACCACTTTTAAGCTACCGCTTGTCTGCCATCCTTCATGTAAACATTTCGTTTTAACAGACCCCGTTTTAAAATTATAAATTCTGTCAGCATTTTTTCTGGTATCTCCATTAATACCCAGACAATAACACAATGCCTTATGGTACACATCCTGATACCGTACTTCTTGTAATTTTTCATAGTAGAATTTTTCATGTGCATCACTGATAAAAATAATGTTTTCTGCTCCTAACGCTGTACTTTTCATTTTGAACCTCCTTGAAATAAAAAAGGACCTTACCAATTGTTCTACCAATTAATAAGGTCATACTATATGTTACTTTTCTAAATTCGTGCTAGGGATTCCTCTTTAGTAAAAACTTAGTAAAACATCCCTACTGGTTCAAAAATATACTGTAAAATCAAGGTTTTTCAGAATTTTGCTAAGGTAGTGCCGTGGCAGCAAAAGGCTACTTTTATCATAATTCCTATATTCCTCCATAAATTTCAAGTTTCAAAAAACTGATTAACATTTTTATAGCTGGTTATATTTACTAGATTTACCTTTTGCCTTATCTACAGGATATTTCTTTTCATTCTGTGTCATTTTCATATTAATGATCTCATCTGCGTCAAGTCCCAGTTTATCTAATAAATTCTGACTATAAACCATTACATCAGCAAGTTCTTCTTTCACATGTTGCAAATCATATTCTTCATCTGACCACTGAAAGCATTCCAGCAATTCTGCTGCCTCAATGACAATTGATTTTGCTAGATTTGCCGGTGAATGAAACTGATCCCAATCACGGTCTTCTGTAAATTTTCTTATTCTTTCTATTGTTTCCTGTTTCATAAATCCTCCACTTCTATGTACGGTCTTAAATATTCTCTTAAATTTTCATCGCATACATAAAGATATGTTCCTTTGATTCCACGGGTCATCAAAACATAATATATATTCGTTATGTATTCTAAAAGTTCTTCGTATCCAGCTGTTCTCTTTCCGTTTTGGTCAAAATAATACTCTGGCCGTACTATAATTTTTTCTGTTACTTTATTTACCAAGAATCACATATGCATAGTTCAAATCATATCCCTGAATCGAATGAATACACCCTACTTCGTTGATTGCCTCCTTCGTATGAACCCAGCCCTCCGTACAGTGATTCCATTTTTTCTTTATCCCCTGGATCTCTATATCTTTTAACTCATGTTTCTTCTTACTTATCCATGGCCATGCGTACCCGGCAAGCATTCGGGATAATCCAGTTTCTGCTTCTTTTTCATACATATCTTTTTCAAATTTGCTGAAATCGGAATATAGCTTAAAACTGTATTTGTTCGAAGTATACTTATGGGAACACTTTCCGGAAAGAATATCTTTGACAAAATCAATATAATCATTTCCACCTTTTACTCTCATCTGCGTCATCAGAGTAAAATAGACAATTGATCTTTCTTGAAATGATTCTCCCATTTTTTTATTGAATCTCTCAAAATTAATACCGGATGGTCCCACCACCTGCATACGGTCATAAAACAATACTGCACATTTCGATTGCTTCAAAACCCAGTCCAGTTCATCTGCATCTGTTGTAAAGCCAAGCCTTTCACAATTTTGTTTAAACGATCCCATATAAGAAATATTTCTGTACTGATGTAATCTGTGTGCTTCATCTACAAGTAAAATATCATATTTGTTTTTCGCAACATCTGATGGAGAAAGGATTTGTGACGGCGAGAGTCCGTAAACACTCTTAAATATCTGTTTCATTGTTTTTCTTAATGATGTCTGCGGAACAACAAATCCTATTTTCTTTCCGGCATATGCTTCACTGTCTGCAAGATACTTCATAAGATATACTGCAACAATAGTTTTCCCACTTCCTGGCATTCCATTTACTACAACACGGTGAACCAAACCTTCTTTAATTTTTATAAGAATTTCTTCCACCGCTTTTCTCTGACTGTCGTTTAATTCTTTATAAGGTGAATATTTAAATAAATCCGAATTTTCAATTTCTTCAAGAGAATGCTTTACCAGTTTTTGTTTCTGTAATTTTCTCCAGAGAGCTTCAAACTTTTTATCATACTCTTTTTTCTGATAATATTGTCTTATTTGTAACCTGAAACAGTTCATCTGCAACAATATATTGAATCAATTTTGACTCATAATCAAACGTTACCGACTGATTAAACAATCTTGAGTATATAAAATGAACTTTCTCAAAAATACGTTTTTCTTCAGCTATTGCATGTTGTATCATTCGAGTTTTTACATGGGTTGACTCCCCAATGTATGCCTGTTTTCCATTTTCAAGAATATAAAGCATTGGCCAATTGTCCAGATATTCTTCATCACTGTATTGACCTTTCTTAAAATTACCTTCTATAATCTTAAACATATTTCAATCACATTCTTTTGTTTTTGTATATTTCTTTTATCATTCCACTTCAAATCCAAATTCCACCCATCCATTTCCCCATTCTCCATGGATCAGGTAGATCATGTCTTTCTGTACATCTTTTATCGTATAGTTTCCATCTTTTTCTTCTACTTCCGCTTCTGCTCCTGCGCCTGGATCGCTTTCTCCGGAAAGTTCTGCGGGAAACGCGGTTGCAGTTACTTTTTCCGGCTTTGTATCGAAATACAGTTCCATATCTGTAGTTCCATCCACATTCATAACCGGAAGATCTGTCCACTGAGTAACTGCCACACTGTCCGCAGTTTCATTCTGTTCAACTCCATCTTTGTCCGCATAGCTCCAGCTGTATCCACCTTGCATGGCAGAAGCACTGACTTCACCGTAAGATGCACGATAACTGATATTCAGATACGGCAGTTCCCCGGGATCTTTTTCCGGCCAGAACTCATCCAGGATTTCCTGATACTGGTCGGCATCGGATGCTTTTCCTTCTTTGACAACTTTGATCTTTGTCACGCCTGGATACTGGCCAGGATAGGATTCCAGCATGATCCCGTCGCCGTAGATTGCTACGATATCACCCCGGTTCAGATCATCCTCGGAGATTTTTTTCCCGGTTTTATCCTGGATATTTTCAGGCATTGTCACAGTAAAAACATTTCCGGTTCCTTCTCCTACCATCAGGTGTCCGTCTTCTCCCGCCGGGATATACATGGCCTCTATGGGTTTCGCTGATGAAAATCCCTGACATCCCACAAACATACTTCCCGCCGCGATCACAACCGCTGTTAAAAAACATTTCCATTTTTTCATAATTACGCACTCCTCTTCGTAGCTGATCTTTATCGCTGTTACTTACCATCCTTTAAATACTGAAACCTGATATGCCCCAATGTTTTCTGGATCTTCCAGCGCCTTTTTTCTCCAAGAATTAGGGGAAAGTCCGGTGATCTTTTTGAAATTCCGCATAAAGGTGGACAAAACCGTGTATCCGACCTGCTCGGATACGCTCTCCACCGAACAGTTTCCTTTCATCAAAAGTTCGCAGGCTTTATTGATCCGCACCAGATTCAGATATTCAAGGGGCGTTGCATTGGTATATTCCAAGAAGATCCGCCTCATATGCGTTTCACTTAACTCACAGCTTTTGGCAAGATCCTTTGCCATGATATTTTCCATATAGTGCAGTTCCATATAGTTGATCAGTTTCCGGATATAATCCATTGTATCCGAAAGGGGTTTTTCTTCGGTTTCTTTCTGATCCAGCCGGTCAAAAAACAACAGCAGATTCAGTCCGAAAGTCAATATTGCATATTTATAGTTTGACCTTTTACACTGTTCTTCCTCTATGATCATCTGCATCAGTTCTACCGCTCTTTTATTACTTTTTTGATCCAGCACAAAAACTTTCTGTTCCAGATCCTTTTTTAATTTTGTATACTTCTCCGGTGCATCTGCAAAACATTTTTTCAAAATAGTATCGGAATCAACAAACAGATATTCCCACTTTTGCTTTTCATCTGCCTTTTCAGGATCCGGACATGTCCTGTGCGGAATGTTACGGGAAATAAATGTAATCGTTCCCGCATCATAAGTAAGCTCTCTCTCCGCAAGCTGCACCGTTCCCTTTCCATAATGGCAGTAACCAATCTCCAGATAGTTATGAAAATGCATATTGTCCATCCCGTAAACGGTTTCCCATTTTTCCCCGGTAAGCACCAGAACAGGCATATCCTGTGAGATTTCATAATAACGATATTCTGCTTTCTGCATCTATTGTCTCCATATTCTGTAAAAATTCTCTTATGTTTCCTTTTATTTTATTAGAATCCCTGCAGAATAGCAATAATATTTTGAACAGATGATCCCCTGCTCTTGAATCCCGTATATTTTCATGCTAATATATCCAATTAGACGAAAAAACTATAGAAACACAAAAACTGGAGGAAGTATGAATCAAAAAAGTACATCTGCTCCCATAGCAGAAAACAAAATGGGCACCATGCCCGTAGGGAAACTTGTACTGAACATGTCTCTGCCAATGATGATTTCCATGTTGGTACAGGCATTGTACAACATTGTAGACAGCGTCTTCGTTGCCATGCTCTCCGAAAACGCTCTGACTGCGGTTTCCATGGCATTTCCGCTGCAGACCCTTCTGATTGCAGTAGGCGCCGGCACCGGTGTCGGTATGAACGCACTGCTTTCCAAATCCCTCGGCGAAAAAAATTTTGAAAAAGCCAACCGTACAGCCAGCAACGCTGCTTTCCTGTATGGCTTAAGTTACCTGGTTTTCCTGGTTCTTGGAGCTACGGTTGTAAAACCATTTTACGCCAGCCAGGTGCATAACGCAGATCCTGAAATTCTTAAATTCGGAGTTGAATATCTCAGCACAGTTATGATGTTCTCCTTTGGTCTGCTTGGGCAGTTTTTCTTTGAGCGTCTGCTCACATCCACAGGAAAAACAATCTTCAGCATGACTTCCCAGCTGTGCGGTGCCATCACCAACATCATCCTGGACCCGATCCTGATCTTTGGTCTTCTTGGCGCTCCGAAAATGGGTGTTACCGGAGCTGCTGTGGCTACTGTAATCGGACAGTGTGTAGCCTGCATCGTTGCCGGAACCTGCAACCATAAATTTAATCATGAAGTACGGCTCAACTTCAAAGGGTTCCGTCCTGATCTTAAGATCATCGGCCATATTTACGCAGTAGGCATTCCATCCATCATCATGCAGTCTATCAGTTCCATCATGACCTACTGCATGAATTTGATTCTGGTACAGTTCACAGTTACTGCAACTGCAGTATTTGGTGTTTACTTCAAATTACAGAGCTTTTTCTTCATGCCTGTATTTGGACTTAACAATGGTATTACACCAATCATCGCCTACAATTATGGTGCACGCCACAGAAAACGTATGCTTAAAACTGTCAAAGTCAGTATGTTTATCGCATTCTGTTTTACATTTATTGGTTTCCTTGCCTTTGAATTTATTCCGAAAACATTGCTTGGACTGTTCAGTGCTTCCAGCGATATGCTCGCCATCGGTATCCCTGCCCTTCGGATCATCGGCATCCACTATCTGATCGCGTGGTTCTGTATCATTGCAGGAACTGTATTCCAGGCCCTTGGAAAAGCTATCTTCAGTATGATCGTATCCATCATGCGTCAGTTGTTCGTTCTGATACCGGCAGCCTATATTTTATCTTCGATTGGCGGACTTCATGCAGTATGGTGGGCCTTTCCCATTGCAGAAATTATTTCACTGATCGTATCTGTGGCCTTCCTGCTCGTTATAAACAAAACCATTATCCAGAAAATTCCGGAAGAGTAATCCAAAATTTTCTCAAATCTTCAAAAAATGCTCAGACCGTCGTGATCTGAGCATTTTTTATTTTCTTTTATGACAGTCTGTCAAGCAGTTCATAAACTCTTTCTTTGGTAATTTCTGCTACTTTTATCAATGTTTCTTCTGCTGATGGGTTTTCTGCGGAATTTATAATGTTCTCCTTGCCTGTAATCCAGTCCAGTTCTTCCTGTGTCAATGTATCCATATCTTCAGAAGAGAGTGCTTCCTGTAAATATGACCAAATCTCGTTCAGACAATTATCCCAAATTTCATACTGTTCACTTCCCGTTAACGCAGAAGATGCTTTTTGTTCCGCTGTTTTTACACTTTCTTCTGCCTGCTGTCTGTATGAGGAAGTCTCTGGCTGCGTTGTTTCAGCAACAGTCTGAGAGCCAATTTCGCTCAATGACACATAAGGTATATTCATATGTGAATATTTTCCCCTGATATTCTGTCCCTCTTCCTCAGAAATTGGTATGGAATAATCAGTACAATCTTCTGTTGTTGTATAAAACCATGGATTTTCCGGATGATCAAAACCATCTAGAAAAACATTTTCTTTTATCTGTAACTGTCCGGAAACAAAATCATAATATTTAAAGCTGGAACTCATTGCTCCTCCTGAAGCTTCATTTGCAATGGTATGATCCTCACATAAATAATATCTGTCACGTTCTCCACTGGAAATGACAAGCGACCTCTGTCCATTAACCATTGTATACAAATCAAAGAACATGGATGTATCTGCATCCGCATTAACAGATCCTATCATCACCATCAATATCCATAGTACAATATCCCAGGTCACTGCTGCTCATTTCATATCCGGCCAGATAACACAGATTTCTGTCACTGTAATCCGACATTGACCAGTTTGCATTTACTCCATTATAATACTGCCGGATTATTTCATCGTATTCCGGATAGCTGGTAATCGGACTGTCCTGTGAAGGATCGCTGTTTTCCGATGATCCTGGTGATAATACTTCCTGCAGAAATTCCAGAACCTGCTGTTTATCCATATGGGGAATCTCATCCTCTGCTTCTCTTTTTGTTTCTGCCACAGCCTCTGTCTCTATACAGCTGTTTTTCAAATTTTCCGTTTCATCACCATATTCCTGCATAGTCAGCTGGCGCTGACTGCCATCTGTATAAGCAGTATATGTGACCGTATCCTCCAATTGGCTGCCCTGCATTTCATACAGTATGGCAGCATTGTTCCAGTCCGCGTCATACAGACTCTCCCGGAGATGACAGTCTTCTTCTCCTTCTGTATTTCCTTCATAAATTACAAGTCCTGTCTTACCAGTTTGCGGATCTGTATATCTGCCAACTTCACTTCCCCAGCCATTAAACACACAGCTCACTTCTCCGTTGGAAATATCAAGAATTCCCGCAATATTATTTGCAGCCGCAGCTGGTCCCGTTACCCACACTTCTACACGGTTATCTCCGTCAAAATCCGCAACTTTAACTTTTTCCGCAAATATATCAGAGAAACTGATATCTCCGAAGATTCCGTCTCTGCCATCAAGATAATCACTTAATTCATGGCTTTCCACATACTGGCAGTACAGTTCCATATCATTTTCAAAATATGGATCTATATCTGCATTATAAATTTCATTTACCTCAGCTGCATAAACATTACTGCCCGGAAACACCGCAACACCTGCACCCAAAAAGTTACCAGAACTGCCAACTCTAATCTTTTCTTTTTCATAGTATTTACCCCTTCTTCTGTTTT
>ENA-OVGB01003101-OVGB01003101.1-human-gut-metagenome-genome-assembly--contig:-NODE-3101-length-10653-cov-54.354218_pt1 | contig 10653 bp, 7 predicted proteins | sample MGYA00237767_ERZ505413 | MGnify/ENA primary metagenome ERZ505413 (study PRJEB26158, sample SAMN06016410) | human gut metagenome | biome: human gut; feature: ankylosing spondylitis patient; material...
GCCAGATAGATGAGGGAGCGGCGGGAGTTTCCGGCGGCGTTCAGGATGCCGGCAGTCATGTTGTACACTACACTGAACAGCACGCCGCCAAAATAGATGCGGATGTAGGTCACGGCATCCCCCAGCACCTCGGCGGGGGTATTCATGGCCACCAGCAGGGCCCGGCCGCAGGCGATGCCGCCCACAGTGAGCAGCAGGCCCATGATCACGGCGATGGCCAGCGAGGTGTGCACGGCCTCCTGGGCTTCCCGGTGGTCCTTGGCCCCCAGGAACTGCGACACCACCACGCCCGCGCCCACGGCCAGGCCCTGGCTGAAGCCGATGAGCAGATAGATGGGGGAACCGCTGGAGCCCACGGCGGCCAGCGCGTTCGCACCGACAAAGTTGCCCACGATGATGCTGTCGGCGGTGTTGTACAGCTGCTGCAGCAGGTTGCCGAAAATCAGCGGCAGGGCAAACAGCAGCAGGCTCTTGACGATGCTGCCCTCGGTCATCAGATTGTTTTGGGAGGGGGTTTCAACGGCGTTTGCCACGGGAGATCTCCTTTCGATGCAGTGGATGAGAACTATCTTTTACCATAACACAAAACCCGGCGGGAAACAAGAGGTGCATAACCGGCGGCGGAGCTTCCCATACTTTCTGCAGAAAGGCAGGGGAGCAGGATGCATGCACAGCACGACCGGCACCGGGGGTGGAACCCCTTCTGGGCGGCACTGGGGGCGGCGCTTCTGGTGCTGGTGCCGCTGGTAGGCGGCACGGTCTTGCTCAGTCGGCAGCAGCTCAGCCGCCAGCTGCGGCAGGCGGCCCGGAGCCAGCAGGGCGTGGCGGTACAGCTCCCGCGGGAGAGCGACCGCCTGACCGTGCTGGTGTGCACGGCGGGGGAGCAGCCGGGCTTTGTGCTGGCCTACCTGAACGCCAGCCAGAACAGTGTGCATCTGCTGGCGGTGCCCGCCGGGTTACAGGTGACCTTTGCGGACGAGGACGCGGCGCTGGCCGACTGTTACACGGCGGCGGGGCCGGCCCGCTGCCGACAGGCACTGATGGAGTGCCTGCCCCTGCCGGAAGATACCCGGTACCTGGCGTTGTCGGAGGCCGTACTGGAGCGCATCACGGCCCGGTACGGGCCGGTGCGGGTGGGCTTTTCCGGGGCGATGACCGCCGGGGAGCTGGCCCGCTATGGCCGCGACAGCCGGGTGCAGGGACTTTCGGCGGCAGAAGCCCACGGCTTTCTGACCGGGATGGACGCGGACGCCGTTGTGCCGCAGGCCCACCGGGCCGCGGCGCGGGGCGCGGTGTGGGATGCCTTTTTCCGCCAGAACCTCGACCTGCTGCCCGGGGCCCTGCCGCAGGCACTGCGGTCGGTGAGCGCTTCGCTGCTGACCGACCTGACCGCACTGGACCTCGACACACTGGACCGCACGCTGGAATTTCTGGCCAACAACGAAGCGCAGATCGAGACGCAGGTCCTGCCGGGCGACGAGCAGGCCGGGCGTTACACCCTCAACGAGGAGTCCCTTGCGGCGGTGCAGAGCTTTTTCAACGTTTCGCCCACCGACGGGCAGGCGTCATCCGCCAGCGAGCCGTAACCCAGCACAAAGGTGCCGGGGGCGGTGCTGCCGCTGCCGGTCAGGTCGTAGTCGCTGAGCAGGCTCAGCCGCACCCCCTGCGCCCTTGCTGCCGCGTGCAGGGCTGCATCCGGCGGGGCATTGCGCAGGTGTGCCAGCAGGTGCAGGCCGGTGTGCAGGCCGGTGAGGGTGAGTTCGCCGGGGGCAAAGGCGGCGTTCAGGGCAGCGGTCAGAGCGTCGCGGCGGGCCTTGTAGGCCACCCGCTCGCGGGCCAGATGCCGGGTGAAGTAGCCCCCGGTGATGAAGCGGGCCAGGGTCTGCTGCTCAAAGCGGCTCACGGTGCCGGAATACAGCCGGTATTTGGCGTGCCAGGCGGGCAGCAGGTGTTCCGGCAGCACCATGTAGGCAATGCGGATGCCAGGCGCAAGGCTGCGGGAACAGGTGGACAGGTACACCACCGGGCCGTCGGCCCCGGCCATGCCCTGCAGGCTGGGCAGGGGGCGGGTGTCAAAGCGGAACTCGGAGTCGTAGTCGTCCTCAATGATGTAGCGCTGGCCGGGGCGGCGGGCGGCCCAGTGCAGCAGCTCGGCCCGGCGGCCGGCCGGCATGGTGACCCCGGTGGGGAACTGGTGGCTGGGGGTAACGTAACACACGGCGGCCCCGGAGCGGTCCAGTGCACCCAGCGAAAGGCCGCCCTCGTCCACGGGCAGGCAGCAGCAGCGCATGCCGGTGTTTTCCAGCACCTGCAAAGCGCGGGGGTAGCCGGGGGTCTCCACGGCGGCGGTGCCGTGCAGCAGCGGGGCCAGCAGGCCCAGCAGATATTCCAGACCGGCACCCACCACCACCTGATGGGCACCGCACTGCACGCCGCGGTATTCGGCCAGATAATCCGCCAGCGCCTGCCGCAGGGCAAGGTCACCCTGGGCGTCGCCGTTGGTCAGCAGCTCCGGGGAAGAGTACAGCAGTTCCTTCTGCAGCCGCGCCCAGGTGCGGAAGGGAAACAGCCCCGGGTCCACGCCCCGGGTGGACAGGTCGTACCGCACCGGCGGTTCCGGCGCGGCGGGCTCCGGCACGGCCGGGGCGGGCGACGGGCCCCGTGCATCCGGCCCGACCTGCGGCAGCGCCAGATATTCCTGTACATAAAAGCCGCTGCGCTCCCGGGCGGCAAGGTAGCCCTCGGCAGCCAGCATCTGGTAGGCGGTGTCCACAGTGTTTACCGAGACCGACAGCTCGGCCGCCAGCCGCCGCTTGCCGGGCATCCGGGTGCCGGCGGGCAGGGCCCCGGTGCGCATCTCTCCGGCCAGACTGCGGTACAGCTGTTCGTACAGCGGCACCCCGGAGCCCGGCTCCAGTGCGGTGGTCAAATGGACCATGATCGTGTCCTCCTCTTTTTGCAGAATGCCAAACTGGCCCCATAAAAAAACTTTATTCTGGGTATTTTCATGAGGTCAGTTCCGCGTATAATAGGAGCATACCCGCCGGACACCCAAATGTCAAGTAGGATGGTGGGTAAGCGGCTGCGCGAGCGATCAAAGCCCCGGTGGGGCTTTGAAACGGAAAAGTCCGGCGATGTTGAAATTTGGAGGGAAAGTAATCATGTCTACTACTGCAATGTGGCTGCTGCTGGCAGTCGTTGTCGTTGCCATCGTGTTTGGCAGTGTGCTGTACAAGCGCACCTTTACCACCAAGGAACTGGCCCTTACCGGCGTCATGGCTGCGCTGAGCCTGGTGGCCTACCTGTTTTTCCGGGTGCCGTTCTACGGCGGCTCCTCGTTCCATCTGGGCAACACCTTCACGGCCCTGACCGCCCTGCTGCTGGACGGCGTGTCCGGCGGCCTGGCCGGTGCCATCGGTCTGGCGCTGGCCGACATTTTGGCCGGTGACCCGGGCTATGCCATCACCACCTTCGTGCTCAAGTTCATCATCGGCATCACCTGCGGTGCCGTGGCCCACAAGGCCTTCAAGCTGCGCGATCTCGATAAGCACAGCGCAGGCTACCTCGTCAAGGTCATCGCGGCCGCCGGTTCCGGCCTGCTGCTGAACGTGGTCACCGACCCGTTCCTGGGCTACTTCCGCAATGTGTACATCTTTGGTCAGGAATACACCGTGGCGCAGGCGCTCTCCAAGATCGCCGGCGGCGTCACCTTCGTGAACAGCGTGGCTTCCACCGTGTGCGCTGTCATCCTGTACCTCGCCCTGCGTCCGGCTCTGGAGCGCGCCGGTCTGCTGCCCAAGGGCGAAAAACACTAAGCTATCTCTCTATCCTGATACAGCACCGCTGCCCTCGCTTTGCCGGACATCTCCTATCCTCCGGCGGCGGGGGCAGTGGTGTTTTTTGCGTTCTTGTGCAGCTGCCGCATTTGTGCTATGCTTAAAAATACAGTCGATTTTTGAGAGGGGGATCCATCATGGCTGCTGTCAAAGCACCATCCAACCAGAACACCAACCTGATGACCGAGGGCAGCATCGTGAAGAACCTGCTGCTGTTTGCCCTGCCGCTGATCCTGGGCAACCTGCTGCAGCAGATGTACAACACCGCCGACAGCATCATCGTGGGCAATTTTGTGGGCAGCAACGCGCTGGCTGCCGTGGGCTCCAGCGGCTCGCCCATCTACCTGCTGATCGGCTTCAGCCAAGGCGTTGCCGTGGGCGCGGGCGTTGTCATCTCCCAGTATCTGGGTGCCGGGGACCACAAAGAGACCCGGGAGGCCGTGCACACCTCGCTGGCCATTGCGGTCCTCATGGGCCTTGTGCTGACCATCGGCGGCGTAGCCTGCTGCCGGGCGCTGCTTACCGCCATGAATACCCCCGCCGAGGTGATGGGCGACGCAGTGACCTACCTGCGGCTTTACTTCGGCGGCGTGCTGTTCAGCGTGGTGTATAACATGACGGCCGGCATCCTGAACGCGGCGGGCAACTCCCGCCGGTCACTGGTGTATCTGGCCGCTGCGTCGGTGACCAACATCGTGCTGGACCTGGTGCTCATCGCCGGGCTGAAAATGGGGGTGGCCGGTGCCGCCATCGCCACCGACCTGAGCCAGCTGGTCTCCTGCGTGCTGAGCCTGCGCTTTTTGATGAAGACTGACGACGCCTGCCATGTGGAGCTTTCCGGCATCCGGCTGCACCGCAGCATGGCAGGCCGCATCATCCGGGTGGGCCTGCCCACCGGCATCCAGAACATGGTCATCTCCATTTCCAACGTGCTGGTGCAGGCCGGTGTGAACGGCTACGGTGCCGCCGCCATGGCAGGGTTCGGCGCTTACATGAAGATCGACGGCTTCAACATCCTGCCCGTGACCAGCATCAGCATGGCGGCCACCACCTTTGTGGGCCAGAACTACGGTGCCGGGCGGCTGGACCGGGTAAAAAAGGCCGTCTGGGTGACCTTGGGCATCGGCATCCTTTATACCCTGTGCACCGGCGCGGCTCTGCTGGCCGGACAGGACTTCATCCTGCACCTGTTCACCCGAGACGAAGCCGTCATTGCCTTTGGCAAGCTGGCCATGCACTGGTTCTGCCCGTTCTACTTCCTGCTCAGCATCCTGCACGGGCTGGCAGGCGCGGTGCGCGGCACCGGGGCCAGCGTGCCGCCCATGGTGGTGCTGCTGGTGTCGCTGTGCCTGTTCCGCATTGTGTGGATCCAGTGGGTGCTGCCCTCCTTTTCCACCATCAACGGCATCTTCCTGTTGTACCCGGTCAGCTGGGGGCTGGGGGCCGTGCTGATGGCTCTTTACGCCTGGAAAGGCAAATGGATGGAATATCATACCTGACGTTATGACGCAAAAACTCCCCCGGCGTTGCCGGGGGAGTTTTTTATTTCTCAAAGTTTTTCAAACACCAGGAACCGGAACGAAATTTCCGTTTCCAGTTCCGGCAGTGCGGCCAGACGCTCGGCACCGCCGCGCGGGGTCTTCCAGTAGTAGGGCGTCATGGCGAACAGCGCTTCCAGCTGCTCGTGGGGCACCGTGATGCACCCCGCAACTTCCCGCTCTCCGATGGCCTTGAAGCCTTCGTAGGCGATCTGCTGCACCGGGTTCTTGTAGGGCTTTTCGTACAGCACCGCCTTCATCTGATAAAGGTGCTCGGCCCCGGGCACCACGTAGATCATCCGCCCGCCCGGGCGCAGCACCCGCAGAAATTCCTCCTGCGCAAAGGGCGAAAAGCAGTTCAGCAGCAGATCGGCCCAGCCGGTGCGCACGGGCTGGCCAAAGCTGGACGCCACGGCGTACTGCGCGGTGGGCAGGGCCTTCGCGGCCAGACGCACCGCCGGCTTTGCGATGTCAAAGCCCGCCAGCTGCAGCGGGCGGCCGGTCTCGGCAAATTTCTGCGCGATGCACCGGTCGTACCAGCCCTCGCCGCAGCCTGCATCCAGCAGGTGCAGCGGCGCATCCGGGGCGGCAGGCACGCCATACTCGACGCACAGCTCGCCCAGCGCCTTGCCGAAGATGCCGTAGTACCCGGCGTTCAGAAAGGCGCGGCGGGCCGCCACCATCTCTTTGCTGTCGCCGGGAGCTTTGGTGCGCATGCTCTGCACCGGCAGAAGATGCCAGTAGCCCTCTTTGGCGCGGTCAAAGCAGTGGCTTTTTTCGCATTTCAGGACGCTGTCCCCGGAAAGGCGCGCGCCGCACAGCGGGCACTGCCACGGGGCGAACGGTTCACTTCTGCTCATACTTCGTCGCTGTGGTCCTCAATGGGGGCGGTGGCACCGCCGTGGGCGTTCATATACTCCTCAAAGTTCGTGAACTTCTGCTGCGGCGGGCGGCGGCTGATGAGCACAAGGCCCGGGTCCTCATCGCGGGCGGCCGCGCCGCGGCCACGGCGGGCAGGCTCTGCCTTGGGGGCGCGGGCGGGCTGGGCACTGCGGCCAGCGTTCTGGCTGCGGCCGCGCTGGTCACGGCTGCGGGCGGGCTCTGCATTCTGGGCGCTCTGGCCGTTCTGGGCACCACGGGCCGGGCGGTCGCTGCGGTCATTGCGGCGGCCCTTCTGCTGGCCCTGTGCATTGTTCTGGGCAGGCTGGGCGGCGCTGCGGATGGCCGGGGCAGCAGGGGCTGCCGGGGTCTTCTTGGCAGAGCGCAGCGGGGTGGCCTCCGGCGCGCTCACAAAGTGCGGGTCGAACTTGGGCTGTGCATTGCTGCCGCGGGCCGGGGCATTCTGTTCCCGGCGGGGGCGGCTGTTATTATTGGAACGGCGGTCATTGCTGCGTCCGCCGGAAGTACGCTTGGTATCATCCATGGGTTGTTCCTCTTTTTCCAGTTTTGCGGGCTGCTTTGCCTGCGCCTTGGGCGCGGTAACAGTCTTTTTTTCAGGCTTTGCCTTTGCGGCTGCGGGCTTTTCCGGCTTTGCAGCCTTGGCGGCCTGCGGTTCGGGCTGCGTGTCGGCCTGTGCGGGGGCAGCCTTCGGCTTTTTGCCGCGCACGGGCGGCTCCGGGCGCACCGGGGCGGGCACGCCGTCCCAGGGGTGGCCGCTCACCACGGGGATCTTGCGGCGGTTCAGCTTTTCGATGCCCGCCAGATACTCCTGCTCCTCCGGCGCGCAGAAGCTGACAGCGGTGCCGTCGGCACCGGCGCGGGCGGTGCGGCCAATGCGGTGCACGTAGGTCTCCGGCACCTCGGGCAGGTCGTAGTTGAACACATGGGACAGCTCACTGATGTCGATGCCGCGGGCGGCGATATCGGTGGCCACCAGCACCTTTGTTTTACCGGCCTTGAAATCTTCCAGCGCGGTGACGCGGGCGGTCTGGCTCTTGTTGCCGTGGATGGCCGCTGCCGGGATGCCCTGCTTGGTCAGGTCGCGGGCGATCTTATCCGCACCGTGCTTGGTGCGGCTGAACACCAGCGCGTTCACCACGGGGGGCTGCAGGTTCTTGATGAGCCAGGGCAGCAGGAATTTCTTGTTGCCCTTTTCCACATGGTAAAGGCTCTGCTGGATGCGGTCCACGGTGCTGGACACCGGGTCCACCTTGACGAAGGCGGGCTTGCGCAGGATGCCGGCGGCCAGCTGCTCGATCTCGGCGGGCATGGTGGCGCTGAACATCAGGTTCTGGCGCTCCTTGGGCAGCTTGGCGATCACCTTCTTCACATCGTGCACGAAGCCCATATCCAGCATACGGTCGGCTTCGTCCAGCACAAAGATCTCCAGATCCGACAGGTCGATAAAGCCCTGCCCGATCAGGTCGTTCAATCGGCCCGGGCAGGCCACAAGGATGTCCACGCCCTTTTTCAGGGCCTCCACCTGCGGGGCCTGGCCCACACCGCCAAAGATCACGGTGCTGCGCAGGTTCAGGTACTTGCCGTAGGCGTCAAAGCTCTCGCCGATCTGCAGGGCAAGCTCACGGGTGGGGGTCAGGATCAGGGCGCGGATGGCCCCCTTTCTGCGGGGCGCATTGGCCGTGAGCCGGTCCAGCATGGGCAGCGCAAAAGCAGCCGTCTTGCCGGTACCGGTCTGGGCACAGCCCATCAGATCCCGGCCGGACAGCACCGGCGGGATGGCCGCTGCCTGAATGGGCGACGGGGTCTCATAGCCTGCCTCCTGCACAGCGCGCAGAAGCGGGGCGGACAGATTCAATTCTTTAAATGTCATGGCTCTCCTAATTTCAAGTGGCACTTCCCCATTGGCTTCCCCCGGTCGGGGGAAGCTGTCTGCACAGCAGACTGATGAGGGCGCGTCAATTGCACACATCTGCTGTCCCATCACCCTCATCCGTCATTTCGCTTTGCTCAATGCCACCTTCCCCCGGCTGGGGGAAGGCTTTTGGGGGAGCGTTCTTATTTTACAATTTTCCGGCACTCGATGTAGTACCGCTTTTCCTCCGCGTGGCCCATGCTGAAGGTCTTGCGGGGCAGCACACCGCCCATCACGACGCCCTTGAACAGGTCGCTCTTGGCAAACGGCGGCATCAGGAACGCCACAGCGCCCTTCTTGCACAGGGCACGGACGGCAGGCTCGTCGTGGACGTAGTCCACGCGGGCCTCCTTGTGGTGTTCGAGGTAGTATTCAATGAATTCGTCGATGGTGCCCACGGTCAGCGGGGCGGTTGGGTCCTCAAAGCTGAGCACATTGGCCATGTGGGGCCCGGCCAGCGTGAAGGGCTGCTTCTTGCTGCCGCCAAAGCAGCAGCCTGCCATGTTCGCGTCGCTCCAGGTGATCAGCGCCAGCAGCACGGCGGCGCAGTCCACATTGAACAGCACGCGGTGGATGGGCTCGATCTCGATGGCGGGCGAGTGCACGTTGCACACCTCGGCCAGGCACCAGCGGGCCGGATGGTTTGCGGCCTGCTCCGGCGTCAGGGTCTTTTTCAGTTCCTCCCAGCAGGCCTTTGCGGTGGCCAGCGAGTGGTTGCCGTCGCCCACAGCCAGGGTCAGCGGGTCGCGGCGGGTGGCATCCGGGTATTTTTTGTCAAATTCTTCCTGGCTGCCCAGCACGTCCAACGCATGCTCGATCTGCGCGATGAGGGCAGGGTCCTCCACGGCCCATCCTGCGATGTGGCCGCCGCCCAGCATCAGCTCGCCCTCATACACCTTGGGCAGCTCCGCCTTATGCGCCGCCACCGGCTCGATGAGGGTGCAGCCCGGGTCATCGGCCAGCATCATGATGTGGGGCGTTTCCAGCGCCGCGCCGGTGCGCACCTTCATGCGGGGCGGGATGCGGCTTTCCACCGTGCTCTCGCTGGGGCGCACGGCGCAGGGTGCGCCGCGGCGGTAGCTGTAGGCTTCCAGATCCACCATGCCCACAAGGCCCTGCCGCACCCGGCCGCTCTGCTCGGTGCGCTCGACGTAGATAAAGCCGTCCACGCTGCGGGTGAGCACGTTCTGCTCATAATCCTTCATGGTGGCGTGGATCGTTTCAACGCGGGCGTCCGCGTCGCCGTCCTCCAGATAGACTTCCGGCAAAATCAGGTTCAGGGTGCTGGGGCTGCCTGCTGCGGCAGCCTCGGCCTTCTGCCAGTATTCGCGGTCGCTGGTGAACTGGTCGCAGGCGATGCAGCCCCACTGTTCCAGCGGGATCTGCGCAGAAGGCAGAAGGATGTGGGCCGGTGCAAAGCAGGATTTCGAATTCATAGCAGATTCCTCCCTCTCTATAAAAGCCAGAAACGTTCCAAAAACTTACTGGAACGTGTCGGTGCTGTGCAGTACCAGGTGCTGCACGCCCTGTTCGGCGGCAGACTGTTCCAGCGCGGTGCGGCTGTCGGCATCCAGCGCCTTGTCCGCCGTCACCAGCAGGTTGTCCATGCCCAGGGTCACAGCGGGCACATCCAGCGCCACGCTGCTGGTATTGCACTGGTCCAGCGTATAGCTGAACCACAATGTCACACTGCCTGCAAAGCGGCTCTGCAAGGCAGCGATGTCTGCCTTGAGCTGATCCGCACGGGAGACGCCGCCGGTCTCGCCGTAGTCCTGTTTGCGGCTGAGCTTCGGGAACTGGACATTGGTCAGGATCACCTGCTCAAAGCCCATGCCCTGCACTTCCGCCACCAAATCGCCCACATACTCCACTGCCGCAGCAGAGTAGGGGTTCAGCCAGGCGTTGCCGTCCTTCTGGGCGTCCAGCCACAGGCCGTCGCCGTAATGGATAGCCATGCTGCGGTCGGTGCGGGAGGAGATGGGGTCCTTGAAGGCCGCGATCTGCGCCACCGGGATGATGCCCTCCTCCCGGAAGATGGCCGCGATGCGGGCCGGGTCGGCCGGGCTTTCCACGATGCCGTTGGCAGCAGCCGCCACCGCAGACGCATAGTAGACCGTGCCGGATGCATCCTTCAGGGTCACGACGCCGTAGTCTGCGCCCGCAGCCTTCAGCTGCTGCGCCGCGGCACGGATGGCGGCGTCATCGGTCAGGGTGGTCACATCCACCTCGGCCCAGCTGCCGCCGGTGATGGCTTTGCCGTCCAGCTCCGGCTCTGCGGGCTCCGAGGCCGCCTGCGAGGAAGCTGCCTCGGCTGCAGCAGCAGAGGAGGCCGCTGCTTCCGAAGACGCCGCGCGGGAGGCGGATTCCGCTTCCAGATCGCGGTTCTTCACCACGGTGTACCAGGTGTGGGTGGCCCAGTCCAGCACATGGGGTGCTGCCAGCCAGGCCGCGCCCAGCACCGCCAGCA
>ENA-OVGB01003103-OVGB01003103.1-human-gut-metagenome-genome-assembly--contig:-NODE-3103-length-10646-cov-3.695307_pt1 | contig 10646 bp, 10 predicted proteins | sample MGYA00237767_ERZ505413 | MGnify/ENA primary metagenome ERZ505413 (study PRJEB26158, sample SAMN06016410) | human gut metagenome | biome: human gut; feature: ankylosing spondylitis patient; material...
AGCTCCTCTGTTCTTTCCTTTATCTGCTTTCTGGGCATAAAATAGAGACGGCCCTGATATTCCATGATCTCATCCATATTCATATCCTGACGCATGGAATATTCCTGGGTGATCACACTGATCTTTCTCTTCAAATCAGGACGTTTTCTTGTAAGCTGCTGACCGTCTATAAGGATTTCTCCCTTTGTGGGAAGAAGAAGGGTTGACAGCAGGCTGATGGTCGTTGTCTTGCCTGCTCCGTTCGGTCCAAGAAGGCCAAAAAATTCCCCTTTTTCAATTTTCAGGTTCAGGGAATCCACAGCTGTAAAATTGTCAAAGGTTTTTGTCAGATCTCTGGTCTCGATCATAATCCTCCATCCTGTTCCTTTGCAATGATCAGAGAATAATAACCTGCATCATCCGGAATTTCTTCTACACTGTTGTAAATATGCTCATCCGGCATTCCACAGTTCTCCACCATACGGATATTGCGTCCGCTTTTTGCCAGAATTTCCTTTACCTGATTCATCTTTTTGCCGGATTTCATCAGCACATAGGTACCCGGCTGATCCAGTTCACTGTCAAGGCGGTGAACTGCAGGCTGTACATGAAGAGGCTGGTTCCACTCTGTAAGCGGGATATTCAGGCGTGCTGCTGTTGCACAGAAGGAAGTGATACCGCTTACCAGTCTTGTCTCATATCCATCCTCTTCTACTCTCTTCTGCACATATGAAAATGTTGAATAGATAGTCGGATCTCCAAGTGTCAGAAATACTACATTCTTACCTGTATCAAGTGCTGCTTCCAGCGCCTTGGCTCCTTTTTCATGGTTCAGTTCCAGTTCTGCCTTATCGTGTGTCATTGGCATATAGATTGGCAGGAGTTCTTTGTCTGCAAGCTCAGGTACTGCCTGTACTGCGATCTTATATGCAACTGTTTCACGCACCTCTGCGCCCGGTACTGCAATAATATCATTCTCTTTGATCAGGCGCACTGCCTTTAATGTCATAAGTTCCGGATCTCCGGGGCCAACTCCTACTCCGTATAAAATTCCTCTCATTACCATATCCTCCTGTGATTTGCATATACATTTTTATGATATCAGAATTGCAGGAGCTGCTTCGCAGCAAAGCAATTCACAGATATTCATTTATTGTGCTCACTGTTCACTACGTTCTCAATGATGTTGCGTGCGGACAGCACTTTTTATTATACTAAAACAGGATAACTTTTTCAACGAAGTATTGACAATTAATTTCAATTGTGGGATGATGAAAATTATCGAATTTAAGTGAGGAAAGAAATATGAGAAAGATTTTTGCAGTTCTGGCAGCTTTGATCTGCTGTCTGTCAGTATGGACTTCTGTTCCTGCTGCACAGGCTTTCACTCTTGATAAAGAAGATGGGGAGTATTCCATCCAGGTAGAGCTGGAAGGCGGAAGCGGCAAAGCCAGTGTCACTTCACCGACTTTGATCACTGTGAAAAACGGCGAAGTAACTGCCGATATCCGGTGGAGCAGTTCTAATTATGACTACATGATCGTTGACGGTAAAAAATATCTCCCTGTCAATGAGGAAGGAACGAATTCTGAATTCCAGATCCCGGTTACCATTATGGATGAGAGCATGCCGGTAATCGCAGACACTACCGCCATGGGTACCCCTCATGAGATCAATTATACCCTGACTTTCTATTCCGATTCCATCGGTTCCAAAAGCCAGATGCCGCAGGAAGCAGCGAAACGTGTTGTTGCTGTTGCACTTGTTATTATCGTAGGCGGTGGGATTCTGAATTATTTCGTAAATAAGAGAAACCGATGCTGAACCAGGCAGACACCTGCATCTCAATTCGGTTAAGAAATACAAAAAAGCTGCCATACGGCAGCTTTTTTGTATTCTATATCTTTATTCAGCCATCTCCACTTCCAGCACATAGTCTACAGGATCCGGCAGTACAGGATCCGGACCAAGGTCAACAAATGCGATATCCGGATAATCGCTGTGCACCCATAAAGTAGAAATCGGCACTTCATGTCCGTCATCCAGGGCACGTACTTTCACAATCTTATTCTTGTCAAAGCCAATCAGCGGCAGTGGTCCTAATGTATTCTCATAAATATGGACATAATACTTGTTTCCATTTCTGGTGATACGTCCGTAATCCGGTTTCGGGATATCTGCTGCCGGAGCGCATCCATAGATACTGTCATGGTTCTTATCCATCCAGCGTCCGATTTCCGCCAGGATCGCGGAGGATTCTTTCGGGAATTTACCTTTCGCATCAGGTCCTACGTTCAAAATCATATTTCCACCTTTGGAAACGCACTCTACCAGCTTCTTGATCAGCATGGAAGCAGGTTTGTAATAGTGGTCATTTGCACAGTAGCCCCAGTTATTGTTCATGGTGAAGCATGCTTCCCATACCATCGGATTCCCTTCTTTGTCGCAGATTCCTTCCGGCGGGATGATCTGTTCCGGGCTTACGAAATCGCCATGATACGGTGTCGGATTGCAGTCATACAGAGAACCTCTTCCCTCACCGCTGACTTCCAGACGGTTATCAATGATGATTCCCGGCTGTAATCTGCGGACCATATCTATCAGTCTTGTTGCTCCCCATTTCTCGCCCCGCATATCATCATATGAAAAGTCAAACCACATAATATCGATTTTTCCATAATTTGTGCAGACCTCTTCCACCTGATTGTACATATACTCTATATAACGAGAAAAATCTCTGTTTTCATTACTGCATTCCGGATGGTTTCTCATAGGATGGATGCGGTCTCCGTAATGAGGATAGTCCGGATGATGCCAGTCAAGTAAAGTGAAATACAGACCGACTTTCAGACCTTCTTCGCGAAGAGCTTCCACATATTCTTTGATCAGATCTCTTCCTGCAGGTGTATTGGTAACTTTATAATCTGTGTATTTACTGTCAAATAAACAGAAACCATCATGGTGTTTCGCAGTCAGAACCACATATTTCATACCTGCTGCCTTTGCCTCTTTTGCCCACTGTTTCGGATTATAGTCTCTGGCATCAAATTCTTTCATAAACGGAAGGTATTCTTCCTCAGGCATCTCCTCTGTACTGCGTACCCATTCTCCTCTTGCAGGAATAGAATATAATCCCCAGTGGATAAACATTCCGAAACGGGCATCCTGATACCATTTCATACGTTCTTCATATTCTTTTCTGTTAAACTGATACATGATTTTTTATCTCCTTTATGTAAATGCAAATTCAATATCCAATCCTTTACATCTATACAATAATGTAATCCGGCAATACCAGAAGATGCTCACAGGTGTCATCTCCGGGCATCTTATTTATCGCTCTGTTACATTAATCTAAGCAGCATATCCCCGGTTCCTACATTGTAACCGCTGGTCGCATAAATCCCATTCAGACTTCCGTTTGTCACAATGATCAGCGGAAGTTTGTCCGGATCTACATACATGCGTCTTCCCAGAGTATTGATAATCTCTGAGAAATCATCATAATAAATCTGAATATTTTTTAACTTTGCAAGTGCTTTGGACAGCGTCGGTGTCTCCAGTGCTTCTTTACTTCTCACTACAAAAATAATCTGCTCTGCATATCCTGCGAAAGCCCCTTCCTGCTCCATCATTTCATTTAAGATATGCTCAGTAGGCTCTTTTTCTTCTTCCAGAAACATCAGGATATGTTTTCCGTCTGCTGTAAGGTCAGATGCTTTCAACTCTGTACCATCCTCAGTTTTCAGCATAAAATCCGGCATGGAAATATTCTCCAGCATATCCTCCAGATCTGCTTCCCTGAGTACCAGCTCAATCTCCTTTGTCTCTCCGGGCTGAATTTCAAAATGATATTCATTTGCAAACATATTTCCATTTGGAAGTCTGTTTGAAGTAAGGATCCTGTAGTTTCCGGATTCCAACGGCAGATTCAGGATCTGATCTTCGAAATTCTCTGCTCCAAGTTTCAGTGATGTATATCTTCCATTCTCCAGTTTTGCAATACTCCAGTTCTGGAAATATTTCCACTGTACAGTCTCTCCTGCTTTCAGGATCAGAGTACAGTTCTTCTCTGTTCTTGCAAGCACAGGAACGAATCTTCCGTTTTCCATATATTCCATAGAACGATCATGTGGATTCAGTCTTGCCGCTACTCCAAAGGTTCTCGCTATTGCAACAAACAGGATTTTCTTTGACAGGAAGCTTCCTGTACAGGTCCTTATACATCCTGCCGGTGTTGTGATCACACTGGAACGCTCTTTCTCCGGTCTGGAAACAATTGCCTTCTCGATCAGATTCCAGATTCTGGAAGGATCATCTCTCAGCTCCTGTTTCTCAGTTCTGGAAAAATGCTTCTTAATCTCTCTTCTGTATTTCTGAAGAACTTCATCATCTACTCTTGGATTTAACACATAAGATACAAAGGTATCCTTTTTCATCATACCATGATATGGAATTGCCAGCTCCAGGTGTTCCTCCAGAACGTCACTGATACAGTCAGTTCTGTCTTTCTCTGTGAGAACCCTCAGGAGATCCTCTCTGTATGAGGCAGCAATGGCTTCTTCTATCCTGTTTACCTTTTTTTCCAGGAAACGTTCACATTCCGGATTTGACCAGTTTCTTACTTTCTGCTCTCTGTGTTCATTGGCTGCTGCCAGACGCTTATTTCCCTTCGCCTTCTGTTCTAAAGTCGGCATGTCTGTGTTTACAGGTGCGTCATGAGGAGCAAATATATCTGCTGCTGTCCACTTTTCTGATTCGCCGTCATTTCTTTTATCCTGCGGTACCAGACAAAGTTCACAGTTATCTTCTTTCTCAGTGTTCATAACTGTTTCCGCATAGAACCACTCGCCGTCAGAACACATTCTTGCGGAAATATGCAGACTCCCAAGTCCTGTTGTCAGTCTGGCGGTTCCCTTACTGTCTGTTTTCTTCTCTGCGATCGGTGCATATTCAGAGTAATTCAGTACTTCAAAAGAAACCTCTGCGCCCTCAGCCGGAGCTCCCTGTTCATCCTTTACGGATACTGTAATCTCCTTTGTAACAGCATATCTCTTCAATTCATTCAGCATAGTAACCATGCCGTCTTTGCCGATCACTTCTCCGTTCGGAATTTTTGTGTCAAATACACGGGAGTGAATCATCATCGCTCTGGAAGAAGCATTCGTAAACCATCCTTTATTCAGGATTTCTTCCGGCTCACATGCTCCAAGGAAATACCATTCACCGTCACACCAGATTTCTACCCATGCATGATTGTCATCACAATGAGACCATTTCGGCGCATACACCTGGCGCGCCGGAACGCCCACACTTCGCAGGGCATTCACTGTAAATACAGACTCCTCACCACATCTTCCATTACCTCTCCGATATACGGAAACCGCAGATAAAGTACGGTCATCTGTACAGTGATAGGTTGCTTCTTCGGCGCACCAGTAGTTCACTTCCAGGGCTGCCTCTTTAAAATTCATTCCCTGCGTTCTGGTTCCAATCTCTGTGCGGAAGAAAGTTCTGCAAGGAGCAATTTCTTCTTCATTTACTCTGTGAAACAGCACATAATTCAGGAAGATTTCTTCCGGAAGATCTGCAACCTGTGGATTCTTTCCAGAGATTCACACCATTCTCTGCATAGTCCAGAAATACTTCAAACGGATAATTGCCAATATCGCTGTACGGCATAAACGCATATAAATATTTACATGCAAGCGCCACTTCCTCTGTACATTTCTGTAATTTCTCATCTACAGGCGCAAAAACCCGGGGCAGGTTCTTCGCCTGCTCCAGGTAGCTCTTTTCAATTCGATCCCTGTTCTCTTTCAAAAAAATCTTCGGTTCTGCCATTATAATTCCTCCAGAACTTTCTTTGCGGCGCGGATATTATCTACATCCGTACGCCATATCTCATATTCACTAAGCATCGGGAGTCCCATATTCACTCCGTCTTTTCTGAACTGCATCTCACTGTCGATTACTCTCTTACCAGTCATGTGATATGCTTTTATTCCTGTCAGAGGATAAAGCTGTCGGATCACCGATGCACCGACACCGCTTCCTGCCTGGATTGTGATACGTCCCTGACTCTTCTCTACCAGTTCCTTCAGCAGATCTGCCCCCTGCAGACATACATTGCGCTGGCCTGAAGTAAGGATCGTATTGATTCCCAGTGAGATTGCCTGTTCCATTGTTTCTATTGGATCCACGCATACATCAAAAGCTCTGTGAAGGGTCACTGACATATCCCCTGCCGCCTCCATCAGTTCTTTCATCTGTTCCATGTTTAATGTGCCATCCGGTTTCAGCACCCCAAATACAACACCTTCGGCACCCATTTTCCTGAAATCTTCTACTGCATGCTTTATCATGGAAAATTCTGCATCTGTATAGCAGAAATCTCCAAAACGCGGACGGATCAGGGCATGAATCCTGATATCCGAACGCTTTCTTATCTCATCAAAAAGCCACGGTCCCGGAGTGGTTCCGCCGATGATCAGGTTGCCGCAGAGTTCCAGCCTGTCTGCGCCTCCCTCAACCGCTGCCATAGCAGATTCTACAGAATCTACACAGGCTTCCAAAATATATTCTTTCACGTACTTGCCTCCATCTTTTTCATTTAAGCCAGACAGATCATCCATTCTGCTGACTGATTTAACCAGATCAGATAAGTCCCCCGAAGACTTACCTGTATCAGAACAATTTCACCCCTGCTCTCTCCAGTGTACTCACGATCGTATCATCTGGAAATTCATCCGTAACAATTCCGCTGATATCATCAAAGTATGCATATTTATAGGAATCGTTGAAATAGAATTTATCCCTTTCCATAACAACATATTTATGTCTGCTGCTGTACACGGCTGCTTTCTTTGTCAATCCGTCCTCTACCCCCAATGTAGTAATTGCACAATCAGTCATATCCACACCGCAGCTTCCTATAAATGCACGGTCAAAGCTATACTGCTTAATCACTTCTATCGTTGCAGCTCCCATAAATCCGTTTACTGTCTGGTACATTGTTCCCCCTGTACCGATTGCAGTAATAGACGGATTTGTGGCAAGGATCTGCAGGATATCTATCATATTGCTCACCACTACCACACGCATATTTGACGTGGCAAGAAGCTTTGCCAGTTCGATATTTGTGGTAGAAATATCAAGGAAAATCGTTTCGTTATTCTTAATCAGTTTAAATGCTTTGGCTGCAATTGTTCTCTTTTTGTCAAGGTTAAACTGGCGTCTGTCTACTACGTCTCTTTTCAGCGGATAATCCTGTGAAAGGATTGCGCCGCCGTAGGTTCTCTTTAACTTACCGGCGTTTTCAAGAATCTTAAGATCTTTTCGGATACAGTCTTCTGTGACCTGAAACATTTCACTCAATTCCTTAACCTTGACTTTTCCGTTTTCACGAAGACAATTCTCTATTGCGCTTTGTCTTTCCTCAGTAAACATAGCCCCTCTTTCCTCATCCATTCATAATGACCTGTATCTCTCAGTGAATCCTGTTTTCTTCACTGTTCATCTCCAGGTGTGATATTGTTATTTCGGAATTCCTATTCTGTAAGTTCCGGATAATGACATTTTACAATATGACCCGGTGCAATTTCAGCAGGTGTCGGCACCTGTGTCTTACATTTTTCTGTACAATGCGGACAACGTGTGTGGAACAGACAGCCACTCGGCGGATTACTCGGACTTGGAAGGTCACCTTTCAGAGTAATACGCTCTTTCTTCACTTCCGGATCCGGGATCGGAACTGCGGAAAGAAGTGCTCTTGTATATGGATGTCTCGGGTTTGCATACAGTTCTTTCTTCGGAGCTGTCTCTACGATCGTACCCAGATACATAACACCGATCCTGTCTGAAATCATCTCAACGACACTCAGGTCATGGGAAATGAACAGATAGGTAAGATTAAAGTCTTTCTGTAACTGCTGCAGAAGATTTAATACCTGCGCCTGGATAGAAACATCAAGGGCAGATACCGGCTCATCTGCGATGATAAGCTTTGGCTGTACAGTCAGTGCTCTGGCAATTCCGATACGCTGACGCTGACCACCGGAAAATTCATGCGGGTAACGCTCTCCATGAGACGGGCTTAATCCTACAGTGCCGAGAAGTTCATGTACTTTCTTAAGGCGCTCTCCTGCGCTCATGTTTGTGTGGATCAGAAGTGGCTCACCGATAAGATCCTGAACTTTCATTCTCGGATTCAGGGAACCGTATGGATCCTGGAAAACCATCTGGATATCTGAACGTAACGGGCGCATTTCTTTCTCTGAAAGTTTGGATATTTCTTTTCCCTCAAACCAGATTTCACCGGAGTCAGGTGTGATCAGATGATCGATCAGTTTACCTGTCGTGGATTTACCACATCCGGACTCTCCTACCAGAGAGAAAGTCTCGCCTGGATAAATATCAAAAGATACGTCATTTACCGCATGGACAAATTTCTTCTTGCTGAACATTCCTCCGTTTGCCTGGAATGTTTTCTTCATATTCTTTACTGATAATAACGGCTCGCTCACAGGTTACGCCTCCTTTCCGGTTTTGTTGAGCAGATGGCATCTGCATTTTCTGGTACCTGCTTCGTTGATATCTGCAAGCTCCGGTTCCTGCTGATGACAGATATCCATTGCATATTTACATCTCGGTGCAAACTTACATCCTTTCGGCATTACGGACAGATCCGGTACGCTTCCCGGGATGGACGGAAGAGATTCCACACCACTTCCAAGTTTCGGTACAGAACCGATCAGCCCCTGTGTATATGGATGTTTCGGATCTGCAAAAAGTTCCTGCACAGGCGCTTCTTCTACGATTCGGCCGGCATACATAACAACAACTCTGGAACACATTTCTGCCACAACACCAAGGTCATGTGTGATCATCAGAATACCTGTGTTTTTCTTTGCCCTGATGTCCTCCATCAGTTCGAGAATCTGAGCCTGAATGGTAACGTCCAGGGCAGTAGTGGGCTCGTCGGCAATCAGAATATCGGGATCGCAGGCAAGAGCCATAGCAATCATGACGCGCTGACGCATACCGCCCGAAAAATGCTGCGGATACTGGTTATAGCGGCTTTCAGGATCAGAAATGCCGACCTTGCGCATAATCTCCAGGGTGCGCTGCTTGGCGGCGTCCTTATCCAGTTTCAGGTGAAGCATGATGGTTTCCTGAATCTGGTAGCCGATGGTCAGCACCGGGTTCAACGAGGTCATAGGCTCCTGGAAGATCATACCGATTTTGCCGCCGCGGATGCTGCGCATCTCGCTGCTTTTGAAGCCATATTCCAGAATATTGCCCGTAGTGCCCTTGAGGTAGACCTCGCCGGATTCAATCTTGCCCGGAGGCATGATGAGCTGTAGGATACTCATGGAAGTCACTGACTTGCCACTGCCGGATTCGCCCACAAGACCGATGATCTCGCCCTGTTTCAGGGTAAGCCCCGAACCGGTCACGGCCTCAGCGCGCTGCCCATCAGAGTAAAAGGTTGTTACAATGTCCTTGGCTTCCAGCACAACGCCCTCCGGCAGCGTGTAGGGATGCAGTGCGGGATTGGTTTGTTTGTTATTATTCATTACTTAGCCCCCCTCAGCGTCGGGTCCAGTGCGTCGCGAATACCGTCACCCAACAGGTTCAGGCTGATGATCAGCAGCGCTATACAGATGCAGGGAGCCCCTGCATACAGCGGATGGGTCAGCAGGAACGGACGGGCCTCGTTGACCATGGTGCCCCACGATGCCGTGGGTACCGTGATGCCGATGCCAAGAAAGCTCAAGCCGCTTTCCATCATGATGGTGATGCCGATGGTCTGGGTCGCCATAATGATGATGGGAGAAATACTGTTGGGCAGAACATGCTTGATGAGGATTTTCAGAGGGTGCTCGCCCAGCAATTTGGCGGAAAGGATATACTCGCTGCTGATGGTGGACAGCGAGGAGGCGCGCATCATGCGGATAAAGCCCGGCATGGTGGAAATACCCATTATGCAGGCCATGGAAGCAACGCTGCGCCCATAGAGTGAAACCAGCGCCGTAGTGATAGCAATCTGCGGGATAGCACAGAAGGCATCGCAAAAGCGCATCAGCAGCGTGTCGATAATGCCGCCGTTGTATGCGGCCAGCATACCCAGGAAGCAGCCCACGATCGATGCCAGCAATACCGAGGTCACGCCGATGATCAGCGAAACCTGTGCGCCGTACACCACGCGGGAAAAGATGTCGCGCCCATACATATCGGTACCGAACCAGTGCGTGGAACTGGGGTCTGCGAGCTTATCCAGCATGGCCATCTCGTTGGGGTCAACGGTAGCGATCAAGGGGGCAAACAGCGCCAGAATAACAAAAAACAGCGTGCCGATCAAACCGAATAAGACGATTTTTCGAGCGGTCATTCTGCGCAGAAACAGACGGAGATTCTTTTTCTTCTCCTGCGAAAGAGAACCGGTTTTCATCTTCTTGCTCCTCCCTCTTGCTTACGACAGGCTGATACGGGGGTCCACTGCGACATACAGCAGGTCAGTGATGATATACGCCACCGAGATAACCGCCGCCGTGATCAGGACCAACGCTTGAATGACCGGGATATCCATCGTGTTGACGGCCTTGACCATCAGGTTGCCCATACCGGGAATGTTAAAGACGTTCTCCACAAAGATGGAGCCGCCG
>ENA-OVGB01003105-OVGB01003105.1-human-gut-metagenome-genome-assembly--contig:-NODE-3105-length-10643-cov-3.609558_pt1 | contig 10643 bp, 7 predicted proteins | sample MGYA00237767_ERZ505413 | MGnify/ENA primary metagenome ERZ505413 (study PRJEB26158, sample SAMN06016410) | human gut metagenome | biome: human gut; feature: ankylosing spondylitis patient; material...
GTTTTCTTTATCCATGAGAACTTTCTCTTCTGCCGATTCCTTCAGCCGCTTTCTCATCTCCTCAAAATCCCGGCAAAGTTCCGAAAACTCATCGTCACCATCTACTTCCAGAACAAAATCAAGATTTCCCTCTTTGATATTCTGAGTGGCTTTCTTTAATTTAACCAGCGGTGTGGCAATACTTCTGTAAATCCATAATCCAATAGATAAAGCTGTGAACACTAATATTACCGTCGCAGTAAACAGCAGATCTTTTGCAATAATCCTTACCTGTGTCTGGCTGTGAGTGGACTCTCCTACTGAAATATCATACACCACTTCCGAGGAATCCTTTGTCTGCTGTGCAAACTTTGTATGACCTAATCCGTACAAAGTTGCCGAAAATAAAAGCAGAGGAACCAGAATACTCATACCGAATCCAACTATAATCCTTGTTTTTAACTTCATCCCGACCATCCTTTATCTGTTGATTTATAAGGTTTCTATAATTTTACCCTCTGCAAGCATTATATCATAAAGTCTGTTTTACATATCTAAATTTTCTATAAAAAGAACAGGAATCATCTGTCATGTTCTTTCAGATAATTCCTGTTTTATCCCATTGCACTGCAATTTTTGTGATATTCTGTAATTATTCAGCATTCCACTGTCTGTACAAGTACTGAACAGTTACGATTTTTTATTTAAGCAAGGTATTTCTTAAGATCATCAACTTTGTCCAGATGCTCCCATGGAAGGTCTACATCCGTACGTCCGAAATGTCCATAAGCAGCTGTCTGTCTGTAAATCGGTCTTCTCAGATCAAGCATCTTGATAATTCCCGCCGGGCGAAGGTCAAAGTTCTCACGAACGATCTCAACCAGCTTTGTATCAGAAAGTTTACCGGTTCCGAATGTTTCTACGTGGATAGATGTCGGATGAGCAACACCGATCGCATAGGAAAGCTGGATTTCACATTTATCTGCAAGACCTGCTGCAACAATATTTTTTGCAACATAACGTGCTGCATACGCTGCGGAACGGTCTACCTTTGTACAGTCTTTACCGGAGAAAGCACCGCCGCCATGACGTCCGGTTCCACCGTAAGTATCAACGATGATCTTACGTCCGGTAAGTCCGCTGTCACCGTGAGGTCCGCCGATTACGAAACGTCCTGTCGGATTGATATAAATTTTCGTGTCATCATCTACCATACTGTTGTCTACAATGGCATCAATAACATACTTCTTGATATCTGTATGTATCTGTTCCTGTGAAACTTCCGGTGCATGCTGTGAAGATACAACGATGGCATCCAGTCTTACAGGCTTGTTGTTTTCATCATATTCCACTGTAACCTGTGTCTTTCCGTCTGGTCTTAAATAAGACAGTTCACCGTCTTTTCTGACCTTTGTCAGCTGTCTTGCAAGCTTCTGTGCAAGTGCTGCGGAATATGGCATATATTCTTCTGTTTCATTGGTTGCATAGCCAAACATCATACCCTGATCGCCTGCACCAATGTCATCTGCATCCGGATCAATGCCTTCTTTTGCTTCAAGTGCCTTGTCAACACCCATTGCAATATCCGGTGACTGCTTGTCAAGTGCCACCATAACGGCACAGGTATTACCATCGAAGCCTTTTTCAGAGCTGTCATAGCCGATTTCTACTACGGTATCTCTTACGATCTGTGTAATATCTACATTGGCCTTTGTTGTAATTTCACCCATAACCATCACAAATCCTGTATTGGTTAATGTTTCACAGGCAACTCTTGAATATGGGTCCTGTGCATATAATGCATCCAATACTGCATCAGAAACCTGATCGCAGATTTTGTCCGGATGTCCTTCTGTTACTGATTCTGAAGTAAATAATCTTTTCTCCATGAATTCTTTCTTCCTTTCTTTCCTCGGGCTTTTTATGTCCCTGTAAACTGTTAAACGCTGCTTCTGGTACTTCTCCTGAAACTGAAAAACGAGCCCCTCAGACAGGACTCGTAATCTATGTAAGATCCGTAATCCTCTTATTGTTCGACCTGCCGCAAAAGCAGGATAGTCGCTCAGGTTGGCACCTTCCATATCTTACCATATGGGGTTGCCGGGCTTCATCGATCCTATGTATCTCCACCGCTCTAAATAAGGGACATCTTAAATTATTCAGTTAATCATTCATACGTATGTATATTACACAATCTATGGGCATTGGTCAAGTACTTTTTATTGACTTTTTATCCCCTCAACCATATAATGAAGCTACCGGAACATTTATACTTTTGTAAAGGAGATTTCAAGGATGAGCGACAATACACAGGAGAAAAATATTTTTATTTTTGATGCCGCTGAAGGCATGGTTTTATCACAGGATATCATGACTTCCACCGGCCATCTTATCGCTGCAAAAGATACCGTTTTGACTTTAGATATGATTGCAAAAATCTCTGAGTACAATGTCTTAAAAATTAATGTATATGAGGAAACTGCCGCACAGCCTGAGCAGCCGGAAGTTCTGGAACAGATGACTTACTATGAAAAAGTTAAGCAGAGCCAGAATTTCGAACATTTTAACGAAACTTTTATTGATGGCATTAATGATTTAAAGACAGAATTAAATGACATTGTCATTAACCACGAAACAATTGATACGACTGCGCTGTTAAAGAATACCGAAAAAATTCTTGCAGGATATACGAATACTCTCCAGATTTTCGATATGCTCCACTGTATGCGTGATATGGACGATTTAACATATGTCCACTGCATTAATGTTGCCATTATTGCCTCCATTCTTGGAAAATGGCTCGGCTATTCTGAGGAAGATGTAAAGGTGCTGACTTTATGCGGTATTTTACACGATATCGGAAAGCTTTTAGTTCCAAATGAAATTTTAAGCAAACCGGACCGGCTGACCGCTAACGAATATGCCATTATTAAAGAGCATGTCAACTTAGGCTATCAGATTGTAAAAGATGCCGATATTGATGAGCGTGTTAAATCTGCAATTTTACTACACCATGAAAAATGCGACGGCTCCGGATATCCAATGGGTTTAAAGTCAGAAGACATTCCTGATTTTGCAAAGATTATTACAATTGCAGATATCTACGATGCAATGACCTCTTCCCGCATATACAGAAAAGCCCTCTGTCCATTCCACGTTGTACGGGATATGGAACAGGATGCTTTTACAAAATTTGACCCGAAGTTCAGCCTTCCGTTCTTAAAGAATGTCGCCACTTCTTATATCGGAAATAATGTCAAACTTTCTGATGGCCGCACCGGCGAAGTCGTTTTAATTAACGAACATGCCCTGTCACGCCCGATTGTAAAGTGTGAAGGCAATGAATTTGTAGATTTATCAAAAGAACGCAATTTAGAGATTGTTGCAGTATTACAGTAACATTTTTTCTAAATCAAACAAGCTGGTACAGTCTGATGTTATTAACAATAGACCGTACCGGCTTATTTTTATATTCATTTTCCGTAAAACGGCGATAAACACTGCGCGCAGGCGGTCGTATCAGCCGTTTATGAGAATCTGCTTTTGCACGGTTATTGTTCGTGCAGGTATTTTTCGCGCGTTGCCAGTCCGCCGCGGATATGGCGCTCTTTTTTGTTGACATCAAGCACCTTGCGCGCTTCATTTGCAAGCGCCGGATTGATTCGTGTCAGACGCGCCGTCACATCTTTATGTACGGTGCTTTTGCTGACACCGAATTTACGCGCGGTCTGGCGCACGGTTGCTTTGGTTTCGATAATATATTCCGCCGTCTTTACTGCCCGTTCTTCGATATATCCTTTCATGCAATATCCTAAAGTTTGTTTGTATATCCTATTCGGACAACGGAAAATATATGCCTGCTTCTTACAGCCTGCCAGCCACAAAAATGAGGACAGCCATAAAAGACGTTTTTATTTGCAATTTTGGGAAATATTGTCCTCTACTTTTTGAAGCAATACGAAAAGCTGCTCCGCTTCTTTCTCTGAAAGATTACTGCAATAAATTTTATCCGTTTCTTCAAATATCTGCTGTACCTTTTTTGCTATGTCCGTTCCCTTGTCTGTCAGAGCAATCAGCCATGAACGGCGGCAGTCGGGATTACTTTCCCGCACAAGCAGTCCTGCCTGCTCCATTCGGTCAAGTGTCCTTGACATTGTGGTTACATCTAAAAGGCAGGCATCCGCAAGTTTTTTCTGTGTCATACTGCCTTCAAAAAGCAGTTCTTTTAAAATGCGCGGCTGTCCCTGCCCCACTGTAAGCCCCAATGCGATAAACTGCGGCCGCATTAATCTCTGCCGCAGCACTTCTATCTTAAATAATTCATTCCGAATCTGTTCTTTTTTCATACTTTCCTCTTTTCTGTAGGCATTTATGCCGAAAGAACGCGAACTGAATTTATTCAGTTCTGCGATAAATAATATTTGCGACACCTGCGGCGCAAATATCTGTATGGACGAGTTTACTGTCAATCTACGATAATGGCAATTTGCTTTACCTGAAAGCAAATTGCCGTATGAGCAATCTCTCGCATATGGATTGCTCATACTTTATTCCAGTTCAAACTGTCCCGTATACAGCCTATAGTATCTACCCTGCTGTTCTAACAATTCCTCATGACTGCCGCGCTCTATGATTTCGCCCTTTTCCAATACCATGATTGCTTTGGAGTTTCGCACGGTTGACAGGCGGTGTGCAATGACAAATACCGTTCTGCCTTCCATAATCGCATCCATGCCCTTTTCAATCAGCCGCTCGGTGCGGGTATCTACAGAACTGGTCGCTTCGTCTAAAATAAGCACCGGCGGTTTGGCAACTGCCGCTCTCGCAATCGCAAGTAACTGGCGCTGTCCCTGCGAAAGATTACTGCCGTCTGCATACAGCATTGTATCATAGCCGTCCGGCAGTCTGCGGATAAAGGAGTCCGCATTGGCAATGCGTGCTGCCTCATAAACCTCCTCGTCAGTCGCATCTAACTTGCCGTATCGGATATTGTCCGCAATCGTTCCCGTAAATAAATGCGTATCCTGAATAACCATTGCCAGTGAGCGGCGCAAATCGTCTTTTGCAATCTGCTGAATGTCGATACCGTCATAGGTAATCGTCCCCGACTGGATTTCATAAAAACGGTTAATCAGGTTGACAATCGTTGTTTTTCCCGCACCGGTTGAACCGACAAATGCGATTTTCTGTCCCGGTTTTGCAAAAAGAGAAATGCCGTTTAATACGCTCTTTTTATCGGCGTACCCAAAGACTACATTTTGAAAACGCACATCACCTTTTAATTCAACATAGCGGAAGCCGCCGTTTTCCGGCACTTTCCATGCGTAATCCGATGTGCTTTGTTCACATTCTGTCAGTGTGCCGTCCGCATTTTTTACAACGTGACATAAATGCACGTTACCTTCGTCCACTTCTGGCTGTTCGTCCATCATGTCAAAAATTCGTTCCGCACCGGAAAGCGCAGACAACAGAAAATTGACCTGCTGGGTAAACTGGTTTAACGGCATTGCACTCTGGCGCACATATACCAGATATGCCGAAAGACTTCCCAAATCCATCAATCCCCGGATTGCAAGCAGACCGCCCGCGCAGGCAGACACCGCATAATTCAGATAGGAAAGACTGACAATGGTTGGTATCATCATACCGGCAAAGGACAGAGCATTGGTGGACTGCTTTCTGAAATTTTCACTGAGTTCACAAAAACGCGCATAGTCTTTTGCTTCGTGATTGAAGACCTTTTCGACCTTCTGTCCCTCTGCCATTTCCTGTACAAATCCGTTGATTCTGCCGAGTTCCTCCTGCTGCCGGTTAAAATATTTTTTGCTGTGCTTTCCATTTAAGCGGATAACCACAAACATAACAATTAAAAATACCACAACAATCAGCGACAGCCGGATACTGAGTACCATCATCATTATCACCGTACCGAAAAGCATCATGAAACTCTGGATAATCATTGCAAAGCTGTTGTTCATCGCTTCCTGTACGGCATCTACATCGTTGGTAAAACGGCTCATTAATTCGCCGTGTGTATGCGCATCAAAATACCGCAGGGGCAGTTTTTGTACGTGTGCAAATAAATCGCTTCGGATTTCACGGATGACTTTCTGCGAGGTCTTCACCATTAAACGGTTGTATCCGAGCGTTGCCAGCGCGCCGCACAGATACATCACGCCCATTGCCGCAACGGCACGCACCAGTCCGTTTAAATCTCCCGGAACGATAAAGCGGTTAATGACCGGCTTTAAAAGATATGTTCCCGTAATATTGGCTCCGGCACTAATAAGTACCAGCAGGGCAACCAGCAAAAAGGACCATTTGTGCATGCCTAAATATACCAGCAGATGCCGGATTGTCTTTTTCGTGTCTTTCGGTCTTTTATATCCTACATATTTTGCCATTATAAATCCGCTCCTTCCTTCTGGGATTCGTAAATTTCCTGATAAATGCGGTTGGAAGCAAGCAGGCTTTCATGTGTACCGATACCGCTTACCCTTCCGCCGTCCAAAATAATAATCTGATCCGCATGGCGCACGGAAGATATGCGCTGTGCAATAATAATTTTTGTCATATCAGGCAGTTTCTCTGCAAGTCCTTCGCGGATTCTGCTTTCTGTCGCCGTATCAACCGCACTGGTTGAATCGTCTAAAATCAGTACCTTCGGCTTCTTTAAAATGGCTCTTGCAATGCAGAGGCGCTGTTTCTGACCGCCGGACACATTGACCCCACCCTGTCCCATTTCGGTCTGATAGCCGTCCGGCAGGCGGTCAATAAATTCGTCAACGCAGGCAATCCGGCAGGCTTCTTCAATTTCCGTCATGGAAGCGTTTTCATCGCCCCATTTTAAGTTATCAAGCATTGTTCCAGAAAACAGTGTATTTTTCTGAAGTACCATAGCAATCGCATCTCTTAAATGCTGCATCGGATAATTTCTGACATCAACGCCGTCCACCTTTACCGTTCCCCGCACGGTATCATAAAGACGCGGAATCAGCTGGACAAGCGTGGTTTTTGCCGCACCGGTCTGACCGATAATTCCTACTGTCTGACCAGCTTTAATATGAAATGATACATCGGAAAGCACATATTCTTTTGCTTCTTCCTTATATTTAAACCACACATGGTCAAATTCGATTTCGCCGCGCTCTACGCTGATGTCCTTTGCATTTTCATCGGTCAAATCTATTTTTTCATCGATGACCTCAAGGATACGCGCGCCGGATGCCAGAGAACGTGTCATCATTAAAAATACGTTGGACATCATCATCAGTGAATTTAAAATGAGCAGGACGTAGCTTAAAAATCCGGTCAGTTCACCGATACCGAGCCTGCCCTCATGAATCAGATAACCGCCGAATAACAGCAGGGACAGTATTGTTGCGTACATAACAAACTGCATGGCAGGCATATTTAACACGGCAATGCCAAATGCTTTTTCGGATTCTTTTTTCAGATTAAGATTTGCTTCTTCAAATTTTGCGATTTCGTAATCGCCCCGCACATAGGCTTTGACTACACGGACTGCTGTCAGATTTTCCTGAATCGTGCGGTTCATGCGGTCTATCGCAAACTGCATTTTGGAATAGAGCGGACGTACATTTACAGTAATGCAAATGAGTAACACGGCAAGTACCGGCAGGGCCACGAAAAATACGAGCGCCAGTGTTGAATTAATGGAAAATGCCACGCCCGTTGCAAAAATCAGCATGACCGGACTTCTGCCAAACGGGCGCATACCGGTTGAAACGGCATTCTGAATATTCGTGACATCGCTTGTTAAACGTGTCACAATCGACGATACCCTGAAATGGTCGATATTGGCAAATGAATACGACTGCAATTTTTCGTATTCGGCTTCACGCAGGTTTGCGCCCAGTCCCTGACCGGCAAGCGCCGCAAAACGGGCGCTTCCGATTCCAAGCACCAGTGCCGCCGCCGCACAGAGTACCATTTGAAATCCTTTTTGATAGATGTATCTTTCATCGCCTGTCGCAACGCCGGTGTCAATCAGATCCGCCATAATCATCGGAACCATTAACTCCAGCACCGCTTCCACCGCGATGCAAAACAATGCCAGAAAGGCATATTTCTTATACTGTTTCATATAAGAAAAGATTCTCTTTAACATTTATTGCACCTCCAACTGTTGTATGTGCAACTATTGTAGATTCAAGTTTGTGGAATGTCAAGAGGATTTTTGCAACTTTTCCAACCCAAAATAGCCCTGTTTTTGCAACTTTTCCAACCTTTTTTGAATAAAAAATGCAACTTTTCCAACTTTTTTATAAATTTCATTCTATATATTGTGCATCGCTTTACCCCTTAAAATACAAAAAGATAAAACTCTGCGCTACATTCTTGCAAAGTTTCATCTTTTAATTTCTATACCACTTTCTGTTCACTCCCCGGAGCTGCCACACTCTCTCCGTCCCATGTACAGGAATAAACGGAAGTTAAATGGACGAGCGCTGTGGCATTTCCGGTGCAGGATACACCTCTTCACCTTTTTCTGTATTGCAAAGTGACACTGATTTACGGAACAAAATAATGCCTGCTACAAATAAAACCGCAATCATGCCTACACCAGCGTTGATGTTTCCGGTTATCTGCGATACAAGGCTTACAATCGTTGTCCCCATAAATGATGCGCCTTTTCCGCAGATGTCCATCAGTCCGAAATATTCTCCGGACTTTTCGGCAGGAATGATTTTTGTAAAATATGAACGGGACAACGCCTGAATTCCACCCTGAAACATTCCAACCAGTACCGCAAGTATCCAGAACTGAATCTGGCTCTTTAAAAATACGGCAAAGATTGCAATTCCAAGATAAGCAACGATACACACGGTAATCAGGCGGCTGGTTTCCATTTTACCGGATAATTTTCCGAAAAGTATCGCACACGGAAATGCAACAATCTGCGTTACAAGCAGTGCCAGCAAAAGTCCTGTGCTGTCCAGTCCCAGTGCAGAGCCATATGCCGTTGCCATGTCGATAATCGTATAGACTCCGTCTATGTAAAAGAAAAATGCAAGCAGAAACATAAAAATATGTTTTTCTTTGCGGATATTGCCAAAGGTCTGTCCCAGACGGCAGAAGCTTTCTTTTACTGCGTGCTTTTGCTTTTTTACATAAAATTTCTGTTCATAGCCTTTTAACAGTGGAAGCGACATCACAAGCCACCAGACGGCAATGATTAAAAAAGCGGCTCCCATTGTCATTTCCATGCTGATTCCAATTTTTCCGCTGCCAAGCACAAGCACCAGACAGACAATAAACGGCACACAGCTTCCGATATATCCGCGTACCCTGCCGAAGAAACATAGTCCATACGGTCTTCGTCTGTCACATCACCAAGCATGGAATCATAAAAAATCAGGCTGCTTGAAAATCCGACTTTTGCAATAATGTAAATAACCAGAAACAACATCCAGCCCTTTGCCAGACCAAGCAATGCGCAGCCAATCACACCGGTTAAAATCGCCCCCGTAAAAATCGGCTTTTTAAACCCTTTGGTATCCGCCATGGTTCCAAGCACCGGACCTGCAAGTGCTACAAGAATCGTGCCAACCGATGCCGCATATCCCCAATATGCCAGATAGTCCACCGATGAAATCCCGGCATTGCCTGCCAGATAATTAAAATAAATCGGTAAAATTGTCGCAATCAGCAATGTAAATGCTGAGTTTCCCACGTCATACAAAATCCAGTTTCTTTCCTTTTTTGTTAATTTCTTTCCCATTTTCTGCTCCATTTCTAAGTGATATACGTTCTGCCGTTTGTTTACCCGCACATTTCCAGCGGTTCATCTTTTTCTTTTCCGCCAAAGGTCAGACCATACCGCTTATCGAACGGAATTTTTCCCGATGCGCTGTCCTCATACTCATCAATTAACCGCTCCGCCAGCTTTTCGGCATCGCGGTAGAGCTGCATCAGCATCTGGGTGCTGTCCGTGCATTGCGGATTTTCGCTGTAATTGACTAACAGACCGTGCATTTCCTTATAATTTCCCGTTGCCTTTAACAGACCGTAAATCAAAAAACGCTTAAAATAGGATGGAGCTATTAAAAGTTTATTATTGGTAATCATGCCCTGTAATGCCTGCTCTGCCTGCTGTGGCGTTACATTTTTATAAAACGGACTGATAACCTCGGCATTTTTCAAAGTAGGATGAATATGCCCCGTCAGATTGTGTGTCAGCGGATTAAACCCGTCCGTCAGCATTAATTTACGGTCGAATTCCACTTCGATTTCCGTATGGCTGACCCCGCTTTCCGCAATTTTTTCATCAATGTAGCCGTGACAGCTGACGTCCAGTGCAAAATGACAGCAGAAGCCGTAAATATACGCTTCACACGCTTCCTTATTTTCCGCTTTCTGCATCACCAAGGATGCCTGCCTGAAAAATTCAATGCCCGGACGGTCGTGCATCGCATATCCGACATGATTGACCGGATTTGCAAAGAGCGGTTTGTAATAAAACAAAATATCCGGTCCATGCAGTCCGATATCATATAATTCCTTGTACTTTTCTATAATTTGTTTGGGCTTTCCTGTGAGATTACGATAAACCTCCTGCCCCATTCTGTAATGTGCATATGTTGATGGCATATTTCCTCCATTCCGCAGGCATTTCAATGCCGAAGGAACCGCGGACTGAA
>ENA-OVGB01003110-OVGB01003110.1-human-gut-metagenome-genome-assembly--contig:-NODE-3110-length-10624-cov-42.351216_pt1 | contig 10624 bp, 10 predicted proteins | sample MGYA00237767_ERZ505413 | MGnify/ENA primary metagenome ERZ505413 (study PRJEB26158, sample SAMN06016410) | human gut metagenome | biome: human gut; feature: ankylosing spondylitis patient; material...
GCATCCGCCCCATGATGGAGCTGTTCCGCCGCCTGCAGCTGCAGGTGCTGCTCATTTCCACCGTGGAAAAGAGCACCGCCATCCAGCCCTACTGCGATATCACTTATTCCATCGTGCGCCACGGCGACGCCAACGCCATTGCACCGTTTATCCGCCTTGCGGCGGAATGATGTGCGCATTGCATGCGCAATGATGTCTGCCTGCGGCAGATGATGTGCTGCGCAATGATGTTCCGGCTGCGCCGGAAATGATGTGCCCTGCGGGGCATAGGAAAGGAGTACCGATGCGGGAAGATAAACTGGCAGAACGCTCCATGGAGTTTGCGGTACAGATCATTGAATTGACAAAGACGCTGCGCATGAGAAAAGAATTTATCATGGCAAACCAGATCGGACGTTCCGGTACATCCATCGGTGCAAATATCCGTGAGGCACATTATGCGCAAAGCCGCGACGATTTTGTTTCCAAACTGGAGATCGCACTGAAAGAAGCAAATGAAACAGATTATTGGCTGGAGCTGTTATTTCGTACCGGCTATCTGCCTGACCAACAGTTCCGGCAGCTGCGGGCACAGTGTGCGGAGCTGCGAGTGCTGCTGATTGCATCCTGCAGAACCGCCAAACAGAAGCCGCATAGTTGACCGTACTTTGAATGTGCGCCAGCACACATCATTTTGCGCGCAGCGCAAACATCATTGCGCAGCAACCTCATTTCTGCGCAGCAGAACATCATATAAAAAAGAAGCACGCTTTTGCGTGCTTCTTTTTTATTGCTACCGCAGTGGCAGCACATCTTCATCTTCATTGATCTCCTCCATGGTGCCGTCCGCGAAGTACCATGCTTTGCCGTACAGCGCCTCGCTGCCGTCGGCGCACAGGATATAGGAGCCGTCCGGCAGGGCGAGGAAGTGCCGCTTTTTGCTGTCGGCAAGGGCAATATCCTCCACCTTCTGCCCGTCGAGCACATGCTCCCGGATGAACTGGTAGTGGGGCAGGATGCGGGTCTCGGTCAGGCCCAGGCCGTTCAGCCAGCGGGAATAGTGCGGGTCGGCGGCTTCGCCCGGTTCTTCCGGTGCGGCATAGACGATGCGGGCCGCATTCATGCTGCCGGCGCTCACGCCCATCACGATGCCGTGGTAGCTGTGGAACAGCCCGGCCAGCCCGATGCGGGCAAAGAAGTGGTTCTGGGTGGGCACATGCCCGCCGCACAGCATCACAAAGCCGCTCTGGGGCAAAAGGGTGCCGATCTCGTCCTGATTGCGGGCGTCGCAGGGGATAAGGTCGGTCAGCGGCAGGTGAGCGTCTGCGAAGCTCTGCAAAAACACCCGGCACATTTCGTCGTTTTCTTCATAGGCGTGGGGGTCTGCCGCAATGGCAAGGCCCAGCACCGCGTGGTCCGGCCAGACGGCCCGCAGGTTTGCCACAAGGTGGTTGCGGGTATCCAGCACCGGGATGTCTGGTCCCGGCTCAAAGGGGCAGCCGCTGGGGCTGCTGGTCAAAAACAATGTCATAATGGTTCCTCATAAATGGTGTGCATCAAAGCTGTGTCCATTCTAGCACGATTTGCCGTCCAGCGGCAGAGCCAGAATTACCAAAAAAATCCCCCGCTTTTCGCCGTTTCGCAAAAAGCAGGGGAGAAACTTATGCCTTGCGGTAATGGAACACCTTATCCTTGGTGATAAACATGGTCACGCTCACGGCCAGAGCCGCCAGCTCAGCGGCGGTAATGGCCAGCCAGATGCCGTCGATGTCAAGGAGCATCGGCAGGACGATGATGGCGATCACCTGGAACAGCATCGTGCGCAGGAAGGAAATCAGCGCACTGGTCACGCCGTCGCCCAGCGCCGTGAAGAAGGAGGACGCGTACACATTGAAGCCCATGATGAGGAAACTCAGCGCATACAGCCGGAAGGCCCGGTTGGTCAGCGCCAGAAGGCTGGCGTCGTAGCCCACGAAGATGCGGGAAACATAGGGGATGAACACCATGGAAATGCCGGTCATGACCACAGCCACCACGCCGATGAGCCGCAGGCTCTTGGAGTAAAGGTTATGCACCTCGGCGTGGTTGCGGGCACCGTAGTGGAAGCTGACGATGGGCGCACTGCCCACGGCGTAGCCCACGAACACGGCCACGAACAGGAAGGCAGCGTACATGATGACGCCGTAAGCGGCCACGCCGTCCTCGCCGCCCAGACGCAGCAGCTGGTAATTATAAAGGATGTTCACCAGCGACATGGAAAGGTTGGTCATCAGCTCGGAAGAACCGTTGATGCAGGCGTCCCGCAGCACACTGCCGTAAACTTTGGTTTTGCACAGGTGCAGGCGGCTCGTGTTGCTGTGGTCGATGAAGTAGAACACCGGCAGCACGCCGCCCACCAGCTGGCTGATAAAGGTGGCGATGGCAGCACCCTCGACGCCCCAGCCCCAGACGCCCACCATCAGCACGTCCAGCACCATGTTGGTGCAGCCCGCGCCCACGGTGAAGTAGAAGCCGAGATGCGGCTTTTCGGCGGTGACGAAAAAGCTCTGGAACATGTTCTGCAGCGCGAAGGTGGGCAGCGACACCATCAAAATGCGGCCATAGCGCAGGGCGTAATCCAGCAGTTCTCCTTTGGCACCCAGCAGCACGGCGATGGGCCGCAGGAACACGATGCCCAAAACGGCCAGCACGCTGACCGAGACAAGGGCTGCCAGCATGAACATGGTAAAATAGCGGTCGGCCTTTTTCTGGTCGCCCTCGCCCAGCGTGATGCCCACGATGGCGCTGCCGCCGGTGCCCAGCATGAAGCCGATGGTGCCCAGCAGCATGGGCAGCGGCATGATGAGGTTGACCGCCGCAAAGGCCGTTTTGCCCACAAAGTTCGACACGCACAACCCATCCACGATGCCGTAGATGGAGGTGAACAGCATGGTGCCGATGCAGGGCAGCACGAACCGCAGCAGGCGGGAGTAGGTGAAATGGTCAGATAATTGGATCCTTTGCTTTGCCATGAAAAGTCCTTTCAATAAAACTTTGGTCATTCTTCGGGGCACTGCAAAAGGCCTTGCAGCTCCCGTTCAAAAAAGATGCACTGTTTTTCGCTCAGAGCAACCAGCGTCCTGCGGTCGGAATCGGCCAGCTGCAAAAGGCTGCGCTCCTCTGCCATCAGCAGCGGGGTGATCGCCTTGTGGCAGAAGGCCTCGCCCGCTGCCGTCAGCCGCACAGCTTTGCCGCTGCGGGCTCCGGGCCGCTGCTCCAGCTGCACAAGGCCCTTTTTCACAAGACCGGAGATGGTAAAATTGATGGTCTGCTTGGGGTACATCCACAGCGAGCAGATATCGTTCTGCGTGAGAATGGTGTCGGCCTCCCACAGGGAGTAGAGTACCCACAGCGCCGGGTCGGACAGACCGCAGTGCACAGCATAGGCGTGGTATTGCTCGTTCATGCGCTTGCAGAACTGGTTCAGCGCGATATTCTGCGCCTTTACTTCAGAGTCCATTCCCTCACTCCTTCCTATAGTCCAAGATTGGATTTTGCCAGCTGGGACAGTATAAATCCAAAATTGGACTTTGTCAAGGCTGATCTGCGGCAAAAAAATAAAGTTATTGGGCCAAAGTTTAAGATTTGTCTATTTTCTAAATGCATCAAACCTGATAAAATGATAAATGTTCAAATTTGAAGGAAGGAGCTTTCCTGTTTTGCTGAAACGATTCTATACCGCCATCGTGCGCCGGCGCAGGCTGGTGCTGGTGGTGTTTGCGTTGGCCGCCGTACTCAGCGTGTTTGCCTCCCGCGCGGTGCAGGTGGACTACGACATCAACGACTATCTGCCGCCGGATTCCCCCTCCACCACCGCCATCGAGGTGATGAACAGCGCCTTCACCGGCGGCATCCCGAACATGCGCGTCATGGTGCGGGATGTGACCATCCCTGAGGCGCTGGCGTACAAGGAACAGATCGCCGCCATCGACGGCGTGGCGTCCGTCACCTGGCTGGACGACAGTCTGGACGTGACGGTGCCCCTGCAGATGCAGGACACCGACACGGTGGAGACCTATTACAAAGACAGCTGCGCCCTGTTCACCGTGACGGTAGAGGACGCCAAGCGTCTGGAAGCTGTGGATGCAGTGCGTGAGCTCATCGGCGAGGACAATGCGCTGGCGGGCACGGCGGTATCCACGGCCGTTGCCACCAACTCCACCGTGACCGAGGTGGCAAAGATTGCCGCCATCGCGGTGGTGTACGTGCTGTTCATCCTGATCCTGACCACCGACTCCTGGGCCGAGCCCGTTCTGGTGCTGGCGGGCCTTGGGACGGCCATCCTGCTCAACAACGGCACAAACCTCATCTTCGGCACCATTTCCTTCGTCACCAATGCGGCAGGCAGCATTTTGCAGCTGGCGGTGTCGCTGGATTACTCGGTGTTCCTCATTCACCGCTTTGCCGAGTGCCGGGCGGCAGACCCGTCGGCCAGCCCCGAGGACTGCATGGTGGATGCACTGTGCAGATCCACCGGCTCCATTCTGTCCAGCGGCCTGACCACGGTCATCGGCTTTCTGGCGCTGGTGCTCATGCAGTTCCAGATCGGCCCGGACCTGGGCCTTGCGCTGGCCAAGGGCGTGGTGCTGAGCCTTGTCACCGTGTTCACCTTCATGCCGGCGCTGACGCTGGTGTGTTACCCGTGGATGGACAAGACCCACCACAAGCCTCTGCTGCCCGGCTTTGACAAGTTCGGGCGGTTTGTGTCCCGCATCATGCTGCCGGCGGCGCTGGCGCTGGCCGTCATCATGGTGCCCAGCTATCTGGCCTCCAACCACAACGAATACTACTACGGTGCCGCCCATATGTTCGGCACCAACACCCGTCTGGGTGCCGATACCGCCGCCATCGAAGAGACGTTCGGCAAGAGCGACACCTGGGTGGTGCTGGTGCCGGAGGGCGACACCGCCACCCAGGCCGAGCTTTCGGATGCGCTGCACGCCATCCCGGAGGTGACGGGCATCCTGTCCTATGTGGACAACGCGGGCGCATCCATCCCGCCGGAGTTCGTGCCCTCGGACACCCTGAAACTGCTGGTGTCCGGCGGCTACACCCGCATGGTGCTCACCGTGAACGCCGACACCGAGGGCGACGCGGCCTTTGCACTGGTGGAAAAAGTGCGTGCCACGGTGCAGCAGTATTACCCGGATGCGTATGATCTGGCCGGGCAGGGCGTGAGCACCTACGACCTGATGGACACCATCACCGCCGACATGGTCAAGGTGAATCTGCTGGCCATCGGTGCGGTGTTCCTGATTTTGCTGCTCATGAAGCGGCAGCTGCTTCTGCCCATCATTCTGGTGCTGAGCATCGAGACGGCCATCTGGATCAATCTGGCCATCCCGTATTTCCGGGGCCGCCATGTGTTCTACATTGCTTACCTCATCATCAGCACCATCCAGCTGGGTGCGACGGTAGACTACGCCATCCTGTTCTCGGACCGGTATCAGGAGTTCCGCGAGACGCTGGACAAAAAGCAGGCCATTGCCGCTACCGTGTCCACCGTGACCACCTCGGTGATCACCACGGGCAGTGCGCTGGCGGTGGTGGGCTTCCTGATGGGGGCCATCTCCACCAACCAGCTGCTGGGCCAGCTGGGCAACTTCCTGGGTGTGGGCGGTCTGGTGTCGCTGGCCATCGTGCTGCTGGCTCTGCCGGGCTATCTGTATCTGGCCGACCCGCTCATCATCAAACCGAAAAAAACAGCCGAAGGAGGCTTGACGAGATGAAACAGAAGATTGTGCGCCGGGCATCGGCGCTGGTGCTGGCAGGCTGCCTGCTGGCCGGGGCCGCCCTGCCGGCCTTTGCGGCCTCCGCCAAGGAAGAGGTCATCTATGCCAATCTGGATGCGTCCGGCACCGTGACCGGCGTGTACGCCGTGAACAGCTTTGCCGTGCAGGCGGGCGACACCGTCACCGACCACGGCAGCTACACCGCCGTGCGCAACATGACCACCACCGACCCGCTGGAGCACAGTGGCGACACCGTCACCGCTGCAGTTGCCGAGGACGGCAAGCTCTACTATGAGGGCACCATGGACACCGCCACCGCGCTGCCGTGGCTCGTGAAGCTGACCTACACGCTGGACGGGGCCGAGATCGCCCCGGAAGAGCTGGGCGGCAAAAGCGGTGCGCTGGCCATCCGCCTGCAGGTGGGCCGCAACCCGGATTGCACCGGAGATTTCTTTGACCAGTATGCCCTGCAGGTGACCATGACGCTGGACACCGACCGGGCACAGAACATCGTGGCTGATGGGGCCACCATGGCCAATGTGGGCAGCAACAAGCAGCTCTCCTACATCCTGCTGCCAGGTTCGGACAGCGACGTGACCGTGACCGCCGACGTGACCGACTTTGCCATGAACGCTATCTCGCTGAACGGCGTGAAGCTCCGGCTGAACCTCGACCTGGACGGGGACGACCTGACCGGCATGCTGGACCGGCTGCAGAGCGGTTCGGTACAGCTGGACGACGGTGCCAACGCGCTGGCAGACGGCATTGCCCAGGTGCAGGCGGGGCTTGACACCCTGAACGGCAAGTCCGGCGCGCTGACCGGCGGGTCCGCCAAGGTCAAGGCGGCCCTGACCCAGATGCAGACCGCCCTGAACGGCGTGTCGGCCTCCACCGACCAGCTCACCACCCTGCTGGACGCCTCCACCCAGATCCAGAACGGCATTGCCCAGCTGGACGCCGGTGCCGCCCAGCTGGATGAGCAGGTGAGTTACGACGCTTACAAGGCCATCCTGAAGGAAAACGGGCTGGACCTGGACCAGCTGAAGGACGGCAACGCAAAAGCTATGGAGCAGCTGGAACAGTTGGCCAGGGTGATGCCCCAGCTCAAGGACGTCATCCTGCTGCTGAAGGGCTCCAGCGCCAACATCGACGCGATGGAGACCTACCTGAACACGGTGCACGACGGTGTGGCCCAGCTGCACGCGGGCAGCAGCACCCTGAACAGCCAGTACGGGCAGTTCGATGCCGGGGTGCGTCAGCTGGCCAATGCCCTGACCGGGATGCTGGGCAACCTTTCGGTGTTGACCGACGGCGTGAACCAGCTGGCCAGCCAGTACGGCCAGCTGGACAGCGGCCTGAACGCCTACACCGACGGCGTGGCCCAGCTGAAAGCCGGAGTGCAGCAGCTGACCGACGGTGCCGCCCAGCTGACGGCCGGCACCGGAGAGCTGCGCAGCAATGTTTCCGGGATCGACATGAGCGACCAGCTGGACAGCCTGCTGGCCGGCCTGAACGGCAGCAGCGAGGTGGAGAGTTTTACCTCTGCCGAGAACACCGATGTTTCTGCCGTGCAGTTCGCCCTGCAGACGGTGGCCATCGAGGCCCCGGCCCCGGCGGCAGAGCCGGAGGCCGCCCCCGTGGCGCTGACTTTCTGGCAGAAACTGCTGAAGCTCTTCGGGCTGTATAAGGGTTAAAGAATTTCATTATGATAAGAGCAGGATCGGACAGCCCGCGGGCTGTCCGATCCTGCTCTTATTTCTTACTTACTCAAAATGATACTCCACCAGCTCGCAGTTGCGGATGCCGGCCAGGGCGTATTCCTCGTTGGTCATGTCGTGAAAATAGGATTCCACCACCCGGGCGATGCCGTTGTGGGCCACCAACAGGTAGGTCTTGTCCGGCTGGTCCCGCAGTTCGTCCAGCAGGTTGTAGATGCGCTGGGCCAGCTGCATCATGCTCTCGCCGCCGTCGTAGCGGTCGGCAAAGCAGGTCTTGGAGATGCGGAACTTCTCGCCGTTGCGGGGTGTGCCCTCGTACTTGCCAAAGCACTGCTCCCGCAGGCGCGGCTCACACCGGGCGGGGATGCCGGTGGCATCGGCGATGGCTTTTGCCGTGTCGGCGGCGCGGGACAGGGGAGAATACAGGATCTCGTCGATGGCATAGCCGCCGGCCTTTACCTTCTGGCCCAGGGCCCGGGCCTGCGCACGGCCCCGCTCGGTGAGGGGGCTGTCGGTCATGCCGCAGATCTTGTTTTCCACGTTCCACACGGTCTCGCCGTGGCGGGTAAAATACAGCTTGTGCATGGCAGCTCCTTACTTGCAGTAGCCCGCCTCGATCTCCTGGATGCGGGCATAGAAAAAGTCGTTGGCGGGGGTGGGCATGCCGTACTTTTTGGCCCGGGCGCGCACCACACCGGCAAATTCCTCCACCTCGGTGGGACGCTTTGCCAGCACGTCCTGCCGCATGCTGGGCATGCCGTCCGGGTTGAAGGTGGGCATGGCAGTGCGCAAAAACTGCTCGTCGTTGTCGCGGGGCAGGGGCACGCCCTCCAGATTGGCCAGCCGGATGACCTCCTGCATGGCCTCGTGCATCTTGGCCTGTGCCTCAGCCGATTGGCACAGCCCGCCGTAGGTCAGGTCAAAGGCGGCGGCTGCCTGATTCAGACCGTCGTTCACCATCAGCTTGTTCCACTGCTTGTACAGGATGTCGCTGCAGGGTTCGTTGGCGATGCCGCAGGCGTCCAGATAGTCGGCCACGGCCTGCACACGGCCGGTCATAGCACCGTCCCGCTCGCCGAACTGGATCTTGCCTGCCTGGTTGAACACCAGTGTGCGGCCGCTGCGGGTGGCATCCATACCGATGGACACGCTCCACAGGGTGCGGCCAGGGTAGGCGGTTTCGATGTGCTCCTCGCTGGTGATGCCGTTGAGCACGCTGAGGATGACGGTGTCCGGGCCCACAAAGTTCTTCATGTCGGCAATGGCCTGGTCCAGCACGGTGGCCTTCACCGCCACCAGCAGCAGGTCCACCGGCTTGCCCTGGGCCGGGGTGACGTAAGAAAACCGGCATTCCTCGCCGTTGCACACCACCGGCTCGGCGGCGTAGCGGGCAATGCGGCCTTCGTCGGCGATGACCTGCACGCCGGGCATTTTGCGCCCGAACAGGATGCCAAGGGCCCCCAGACCGATGAGGGCCGAAGTTCTGATCTGATTCATAACAGTTCCTCCGAGATCTTCTGCAGGGTGCCGTCCGGCAGCAGGTGCACCCGGCTGCCCTCGTCGATGCCCAGCCGGGTGAGTTCTTTGTCCGGGTAGGGCAGGGTGCAGCAGGCACCGTCGGTGCCCTCCAGCACCACATCGCACAGCACAGGCTGCCCGGCGGGCAGTTCCTCACAGCCGTACATCTGCTCTTCAATGCGCAGCACACGGTATTCCGGCATGGCACAGCGCTCCTTTGCATTTATGGTAAGTATAATCGTATTATAGCGCAACCGGCTGCCGCCGTGCAAGAGGTTCCTTTGCCGGGTCTTTTCCGCCCCGGCGGCTTGACAGTGCGGCAGGGAAATTGATACAATAAACAGTATCACACAAAACGGGGGAACAGCATGAATATTACGGAACTGCGTTATCTGGTGGCCATCATGAAGTGGGGTTCGGTGAGCGCGGCGGCAAAGCAGATGTACGCCGCCCAGCCCAACGTGAGCAAGGCGCTGAAGAACCTGGAAGAGGAATACGGCATCCGCATGTTTGAACGCTCGTCCACCGGCATGATCCCCACCGAACAGGGGCGGCACTTCATCGAGCAGGCCCAGAGGGTGCTGCAGGAGGTGGACCGGCTGGACGCTGACGCCCGCCGCCGGCAGGGCGAGTGCGCAGAACTGCGGGTGGCCCTGCCCCATGCCACCTATGCGTCCTATGCGGCGGTGGATTTTCTGCAGCAGGCGGCGGGCAGCGAGCAGCTGCGGGTGCACATCCGGGAGGCCGGTTCCATGGAGGGGCTGGACTTTGTGCTGCGCCGGGGCTACCATCTGGCCCTGCTGCGCTACGCCGAGGAGGACGAGGATTACTACAGCCGCTACTGTGCCCGGCGCGGGCTGCACCGGGAGCAGATCATGGAGTTCGAGTACCGGCTGCTGGTGAACCGCGACAGCCCTCTGGCCCGGCACGAGGTGCACGACCTGGCCGAGCTGAACCGCTACACCGAGGTGCTGCACGATGACTTCCAGCTGCCGGGCGAGGAAGGCAGCAGCCTGCGCTGGCAGGTGAACGAGAACCGCCGGGTGCATGTGTACGAGCGGTGCAGCCAGTTTTCCATTCTGCAGAGCCTGCCCACGGCCTATATGTGGGCGTCGCCCATGCCGCAGCGGGCACTGGAACAGTACCATCTAGTGCTGAAAAAATGCCCGGCCCAGAACCAGCGTATGCGGGATGTGCTGGTGTACCCGGACAAGGGCGGGCTGCGGCCGGAGGAAGAAAAGTTCATCGAGCTGCTGCGCCGTCAGGCGGCCCTGACCGTAAAGTAAGGGGCAGGCCGGTTAAGAACTGGTAAAAACCAGGACCGCAAAAACCGCTGGGATCGGCAAAGAAATTTGACCCCACAGCCGGAACGATGTGTCGTTCCGGCTGTTTTTGTGTGCAGGTAAGCGCAAAAAAGAAACGGAGCTGCAACTAAAAAACTTTGCTGGTATATCAATTTGGATATGCCGGTATGCCGGAACCAGAGTATCGCTTTTATGAAAAATATGTTAACATGAGCACAGAAAGTTGGCTGTCCTGCATGGAAAAGATGGGATGATTTTCCAGATGGAACAGCAAAACCGAAAAGGAGGTTTCTGGTATGATCAGTTTCTTACTCTGTCTGGCGATCCTGATCGT
>ENA-OVGB01003117-OVGB01003117.1-human-gut-metagenome-genome-assembly--contig:-NODE-3117-length-10609-cov-3.028425_pt1 | contig 10609 bp, 5 predicted proteins | sample MGYA00237767_ERZ505413 | MGnify/ENA primary metagenome ERZ505413 (study PRJEB26158, sample SAMN06016410) | human gut metagenome | biome: human gut; feature: ankylosing spondylitis patient; material...
AAAGAAGCATTATTTTATGATAGGAGGGTTATTCTTTACTCGGTACAAGTATTTGGAAGTTTGGGAAGAAATGGAGTTAAGAATACATGCACGGCAATTCTGGGAGTGTTTTTTATTGACTTTAATCCCAGCATTGGGTTTGTCACTATGGTTTTCATGGTGGTGGATGGTGCTTCCGTTCATGACATATCACTTGCTTTACTGGTTTGAAAAAGCAATTAGTTCTCATTCGGTTTTTAACTGGGAGGCATTGACCTATTGTGGTGATGCCGTTTATATGAGAAAAAGAAAATCCTATGCCTGGATGAAATGGTATGGGAAGAAAACTTTTCCGAAATCGGAATGGGAAGATTAAAAGAATAGAGAGACGTTAAAACTCTCTTGCGGATTTATTCAGGCACGGCTTACACAGATTAATATGGTTTCGATTAAAACAGAACCATAAAAACTCTGTAAGCCGTGCCTGAATAATGATATGATAACAGTTATTTCTGCTTTCGGCGGTTTTTCCTTTTCTACTGCTTTTATTTCAGATGTTTCTTTATCCAAAGCAGATGTCCGTACTCTGTGTCACTGGAGGTCCAATGTTCATTAATAGGAGTGATCAATGCTTCTTTCGGGCAATTCAATACATTATATACAATGTAGCTGGTAGTCGGTGGACAAACGTCATCATTGAATCCCCATGTCATATAAGTATCCGCCCTGATTAATTGGGCAAAGTTCACCACATCATAATAAGCCATTGTTCTGATCTTTTCGGGAGTATCCATATCTACGGTATTTCGGAAGAAATGGGGGTAACCTCCGGCACGACCGGCTTTGTAACCTGCCATATCGCTTAGAGCCGGATGATTGGCTACGCAGGCCGTTACCCGCTGATCCAGTCCGGCGGTGACGAGTGCTAATGCTCCTCCCTGGCTGCCGCCTTGAACGATTACATTCTTTCCGTCCCATTCCGGTAGTGAGGTCAGTAGGTCGATGCTGCGGACACAGGCCAGATATACCCGTTTCATGTAATAGTTGTCGCGGCTGTCCAGACCGTTGGACAGGTAGCCATTTTCTCTGCCGTTGAAAGCGGCACTGATTTCTTTGAATTCTTCTTCGCTCATTTCCGGGTTCAGCCCGTGAATCTCTATTTCAAAACGGATGCAGCCTTGTTCGGCGTAATACTTATGTCGCAAAGGTTCCTTGATTGTTTTGATTCCTGCGCCCGGAGGACATAGTACGACAGGGTATTTGCCTTCTTTCTTCGGATAGAACAGGTAGCCGTAGATACTTTGTCCGCGTTGGTTCACCTGCAACTTGATAAGATAGCAGTCTATTTGGTCGGTCGAGTATTTCTTTACGTGCTCTTTGGTGTATGTCAGCGGAAATTTGGCCAGTTCCGCCTTTTCGTTCTCCCAGAATTGCTGAAAGTCGGCAGGCATGGTGGTATACGGACGGAGCTTTTCCGGCGAGAAACCCACTTTAACGTGATGGGAGTATTTCTTTCCGTCTACGGTGGTGGTCAGGCGGCAGTCTCGGAAGCCCGGTTTCTTCATGGTGCCTACGGGGATTGTTGCCTTTCCTTTTCTCATGATGACTGTTCCTTTGGTATCGGCAGGCATCATTTCTCCGCCTATTTCGAAATTAATCGCTATGCTATCTCCCGGAATGCCGTATTTGTAAAACTGCACTTCTACGTTTGCCTGTTCTCCGGTTTTGTAAAGCCAGTCGGCATGATCGGGTACGGTTACCCAAAATACGTCACTCCGGTAGGGATTGTTTTCGGCAACTGCAAGCAGCGTTGTCAGTAACAACGCTGCTGATACACAAAATCTTCTCATATTCATTTTACTGTTCAATATAACTGTCATTCGTCTTCTCATTCTATTTTCCATCTGATCGGTTTGTTAATTACGCCGCAATATTAGGAAAGATTAGAAAGACAGAGGTCGATAAAATGTTCTATTAAGTGTAAATTTAGAGCAACTTCCACTCGAATGTATGTTTTCCGGCTTCTAACTCTATGACACGTTCTCCTTTCACAGTATCGGGCACATATAAAGTGGCGCTGCTGTTGGCAGGGATCGTCACGCTGTACACAACACTCTTTTTCTTACGTACCCATTGGGAATGAATCTCTCCGTAAGGTGAATGGTGCCTGGCCTCAAACTGTTTTAAATCACTGGGGAAGTTGGGGCGCAGGAGGATATGTTTAAAGCCCGGTTGCTGCGGGTCGGGGAAGATACCGCCCAAGCCTTTATAGAACCATCCTCCGATTTCTCCGAACATCATGTGGTTGTCCGAAATGTCACGTGTAGCATTCAAATCCCAGTTTTCGAGCAGGGTGGTGGCTCCGTTGGCAATCCAGCAGCCCCATGACGGGTAGGTGTCTTGTGCGGCTACTTTATAAGCGGTTTCGGCTTCTCCGTTTTCACTCAGGGCGTTCAGTATGGCTTTGGCTCCCAATACACCCACATCCAGATGGAAACCGGCTTCTTGCACCTTCTTCGCCAGGTTGCGGGCTACTTTTGCTTTCATATCCTTGGGGACAATTCCCCACATCAGCGGTACACTTAGTTCCGTCTGAACACCGCTGGCGTATATACCGGTTTCCCTGTTCAGATATTTGTCATTGATCGCTTGTCTGATCTTTTCCGCAAGCGCCTGATAATGTTCGTAATCTTCCTGTTTGTTGAACAGCTTCGCGGCATTGGCCAGTATTTTAGTATCTACGTAGAAGTATACCGATGAGGTCAGTTCTTTGGACGAATGCGATTTCACGGGAACCCAGTCTCCTCTTCCCCATGAAGTCAGTCCGCTTGAGCTGGTACGGTCTACGTAGTCTACATATCGTTTGATGTTTTCGTAGCAGTCGGCTAATAATTTGCTGTCTCCGTAGAACAGATAAATATTCCAGGGAATAATGGCGATTGTACTCGTCCAGTCCAGACCGTTGTCCGTGCCGTATCCCCATCCTCCGGTCGGAATGATGTCGGGTAATACTCCGTTGGGTTGCTGTTCGTCACGGTGGTCGGCTAGCCATTTTTCGTAGACTGTGATGCCGTCATAATTATATAGTGCTGTTTCTATCGCAAAATGTCCGTCTCCCGTCCATCCGTTTTTCTCCCGTTGGGGGCAATCGGTGGGATACCCCATCAGATTGGACAGGTAAGCGTTGTTGGTAGCCCACCACAATCGGTTCACGAGTGGGTTTGACGTATTTATCTCTCCTTTTTGCGGAACGTCGCTATGAACGAAATAAGCAGTCAGACTGTTTTGATTGAGTGCGACAGGCTTACTGCTTGTCACTTCTACGTATCTGAAGCCTTTGTAGTTGAACCGTGCCATAAACTCGTCTTCTCCCTTTCCGCTCAGAATGAGAATATCCGTCTGGAATGGGTCTGTGTCATCTACCGGACGATGGTATACGTCAATGTTTGACATATTCACCCGTCCGTTGTCATAGAGGCGTTCGCCGTGTTTGAGCCTTACTACCGTTCCTTCTTCTCCGGATACCTTGATGCGGGTCACTCCGGACATATTTCTGGCAAAGTCGAATACATACGTTGTGTCGTTCACTTTCTTAAGCGCTTTTGCCGGTATTGTTTCTACGATACGAATCGGTTGTACCTGCTGGGATACGACGTTTTGAGAAGGGACGGCTCTGTAACCTGCTTCCTTCCATTTCGAATCGTCAAAATCTGCCGTATTCCAGCCTTTCTGTTCCAGGCGGGCGTCATAATGTTCCGCTGTATAGATGCTGTTGAAGATCAAGGCCCCCGAAGAAGTCTTCCAGTCTCTTTCGGAGCGGATTACTTCTGTAGTGCCGTCTTCGTAGGTAATTCTCAGGTCCATACAAAAAGCGGGGCGGTTGCGCCACGGTGCGCGGTCAAAGTCCCAGACTGCTTTTGACTGATGGTTGTACCAGCCATTCCCCAACAGTACGCCAATTGCGTTTTTACCTTTCTGAAGTTGCTTGGTCACATCATAAGTCACATAGAAATTCCGTCTGTCGAAACGGGTATACAGCGGGTCTAGCCGATGGTTTCCGATTTTCTCTCCGTTGATGTATAATTCGTATAAACCGGCGACGGCGATGTACGCTCTGGCGGATTTGACTTTCTTTTGGGTGTCGAATGTTTTTCTGAAATAGGGGGCGGGCTTATAGTTGATGTCTCTGTTGTCGCCAATCCATGCGCCCTGCCAGTTCTCCATTCCCATCATTCCGGTTTCGAAGCTGTTGATGTCCGAAGAAGCCTTTTTGCCGTCCTTATCCCATACATTCACTTTCCAGTAATATTTGGTAAAGGGTTGAAGATTCTTTTCCGGATAGGTGACAAGGATTTGATCCGATTCTTTTTTCCCCGAGTTCCATGTTTCCCCGTTTTCGTTGTTTGCTTTCAGTGAGTCTGTGCTGACTATTATCTGATAAGCAGTCTGCCGGGCTCCTTGTCGGGCGTCGTCCAGCATCCACGACAATCTGGGATTGGCATTGTCGATGCCTAGCGGATTGATCAGGTGGTCGCAATGAAGGTTCACGGGCTTGCATTCTTCTTGCTTTTGTGCAAGGGTCGGTTGCAGTGCACAACATGCAAGTGCAGTCACTAAATATATTTTTTTCATTCTGTCTATTTGTTTTCCTTTTTAACCACAAACTGATATGTACCGGACTGTAGTTCTAATACTGCCTTTCCATTCATGAAAGTAACCGAAGAAACTCCTTCCGCTTTCACGGCAGCTTTTCCGCTTTCTTCTACTACATAGTCGAGAGTAGGCAATAGCAAGTGAAGAGTGGCGGTGGTGTTGGCAGGTATCGTCACTTGGTAAGAAACTGTTCCGTCATTTTCTTTTTTCCAGCTGCTCTTGATATCTCCATAACAGGAAGGGAACGAAGCATTTACCCAGTCAATCCGTTCCTGACCGGCGGCAACTTCCGGACGGTTGTCCGGAATCGGCTGTAATACGATGTGCTTGAATCCCGGACGTGTTTCGTCGATATCTATACCGCCCATTGTGCGGTACATCCATTCGGAGACTGCTCCATACGAGTAATGATTGAACGAGTTCATCGATACGGGGCCAAAACCTTTCTCTTTGGTATACGAATCCCAGCGTTCCCAGATAGTGGTTGCTCCCTGGTCTATGCTATATAGCCAGGAAGGGTTGTTCCGTTGCAGCAATAGATCGTAAGCCGTATTTGATTCTCCGAACTGGCTTAATGTCTGATTCAGGATGGCTGTACCCACGAATCCTGTGCTCAGACGGTTACCGTTGCCGGCAATCTTGCGGACCAGTGTTTCCACTCCTTTCTTCCGTGCTTCTTCTGTCGGGAATAAATCCAGTTTCAAGGCAAGCAGATAGGCCGTCTGGCTCTTTTGCTTCAAGTCTCCGTCTGCATCGACGTAGCGTGTCTGGAATTCTTTCTTGATTTCCTGTGCCAGCTTTCTGTAAGCCTTTGCTTTGGAAGCGTAGGCGTCACAGTCGTCCGTTTTCAATGCTTCCGAAATTTTGGCCATCAATTGTGCCGTATATGCGTAGTAGCATACACTGACATAGCGGCGTTCGGTATCTTCGTACGATAGCCAGTCGCCATAATTTGTTCCGGCACCGTTATAGTTATAACCGTCTCCTTTTTGATGGGACAGGAACTCCATGTATTTCTCCATAGATGCATAATTGTCCTGCAATATCTTTTTGTTGTCGTACATCAGATAGATAGTCCAGGGAACGATGATACCGGCATCAGCCCAGGCTGCCTGTCCGTAGCCTACCCATGAGTGAGGAGCTACATCCGGATAGGCGCCGTCACTTCGCTGACCGTCACGCATATCTCTCATCCATTTTTCGAAGAAGGCGGATACATTCGCATTATAAGAAGCGGCACGGCAGAACACTTGCGTGTCTCCGGTCCAGCCCAGACGTTCGTCTCTTTGCGGGCAGTCGGTAGGGATGCTCAGATAGTTGCCTCTTTGTCCCCACATGACATTGCTGTATAACTGATTGATTGATCGGCTGCTGGTGACAAACGAAGCTCCCTCTTCGGTAGCGGAACCGACCACTTCCCCTATCAGGGAAAGTACCTCGATGTCTTCACTTGCCGTTATCTCACAATACTGAAAACCGAAGAAGGTCATAGACGGATGGAATGATTCGCCTTCCTTGCTTCCTTTCAGGATATACTTCAATGTTGCTTTTGCACTTCTGAGGTTGGCGGTATATATACTTCCGGCAGGACCGTCGTCTCCGCGCGATTTATCTCCCGTGTCGTTCAGCATCTCGCCGAAACGGAGTTTCATCTCCGTTCCCGATGCACCTTTTACTTTGAACCGAACCCAGCCGACCATGTTCTGACCTAAGTTGTAGACGGCCGTTTCACCTTTCTTTAGCCGGATAGGAGCCGGTTTGTCCGTAACACTCACTACATTGATTTTACCGTCTTTTTCACCTTGGTAAACAGTGGTGGACAAAGGGATACGGCTCAGATGCGGACGCACCTGAACGGTGGGGCCGGCAAAGGCGATTAACTCTCCATTGAAATGAGGGTTGACAGCCGTCTTGTTCCAGTTGGCAGTATTATATCCGGGCTTCGTCCATGCACTTTCTTTGCGGGCGTCATAGGTTTCTCCGTGGTAGATGTCTCCCATTCGTATGGCACCGTCCATGGATGACAGCCAGGAAAGGTCCGTTACTACCGTTTCCGAAGTGCCGTCCGTATATTTCAGTAAAATCTTTGCGATGAATCCTACTTCGTGGGCGCCATACTCTCCATGAGCGACATCACTGTTCCACCAGCCGGAGGATACCTGGGCGCCGACTGCGTTTTCTCCTTTCCGGAGCAAATCGGTGATGTCATACGTCTGATAGTGAGCTGTTTTGCTGAAATCCGTCCATTCCGGCTTCAATTCGTCATAGCGTATGCTGCCGTCTTCCATCTTGTTTCCTACCCGTTGTCCGTTGATAAACAAATCATAGACGCCCAGAGCCGAACTGTAGATGCGGGCGGATGCTATCTTCTTTTTTGCCTTGAATTCTTTACGGAACATGGGTACTCTGCTCATAGAAGCCTGCAATACCCGATAGTCTCCGGAACCGGAAACCATATTCAGTTTACGATTACCTCCCACAGATACGATTTCTCCGCCTTCAAAAGCGGACTGAGGTTTCTCGAAATCCTCTTTCAGAACGACTTTGGCTTCTTCCTTGTCGCCTTTCTGTTCGTACTCTGTCAGTACGATATTGTCAAACATGGCCGTTTCGTTGGTGTTATTTCCTCTGAATGCCCGGAAGCCGATATATCCATTCGATAGTTTGGAATCGGTGTCGGTATAGGTATCCACCAGTACCTTGTCAATATAAGTCTTGACCACTCCATCTTTTGCTTCGATTGCCAGATGGTGTTCTTTATTCAGCAAGTCGGATTTAGTGAAGAATTTGCCGATCGGAGTATCCGAACTTTGCAGGCGTCCCCTGTCATAAATATGTCTTCTGATCAAAGGCTCTTTTTCATTGTCCAGCGTATTGACAGACCACATGAATACGTTGGAAGCATCGCGTGCGCCGAAAAGAACGGATGCGTTGCCGGAAGTCAGTGTGACATCCATTTCCAGCAGCATTCGTGCCTTTGTCTGTTTCTTGTCTTCCGGATTGATTTTGGAATTCTTGTTTATTTGAGTTGCCTTGATCCATTGCGCTCCCGACCATCCGTCGGACAGCAGTCCTGTTTCGAAGAAAGCCTTTTCCGTCGAAGTCTCTTCTCCGGTTTTGTTGTTCCACACGGTTACTTTCCAATAATAGCGGGTGGAAGGGGTGAGAGCCGGTCCTGCATAACAGATGTGCAATGATTCGTCAGATGCCACCTTTCCGGAAGTCCAGACCGGATTTAGACAGGCTGCATCGGTCGCTACCGTGATTTGATAGGCTGTTTGTCTGACTCCTCTTTCCGCTGACTCTAGTTGCCAGCTGAATCGGGGAGCTGTTATGTCCAGCCCGATAGGATTGGTCAGATATTCAACCTGTAGTTTTTTGATTGCTGCATTCGTGGGCAGCAGAAAAAGAATAGATAAAAGTAACAAAGTAGTTCGTGCCATTAGTTTAAAGTATTAATAGTTTGTTATGATGGGGGATACTTGCAAATATAGTGCTTATTGTCTTGGATAGACATAAGAATTTTGACACTAATACTTAAAAATATGACCGTCCCCTTGAAATAATAAATGCCTATACTTGTTGTAGTACAGGCATTTATCGTTTTATGTGAATTCCGGTGCCATCTGTGAATAAAGTAGGGGTTATCTTAAAGCTTCCACTTCTTCGGGTGTCAGCGGAATTTTCTTGCCGAGTCGGCGGGCACCTGTCTCCGTGATGAGATAATCTTCTTCGTTGCGGATACCACCGAAGTCTTTGTAATTTTCCACTTTGTCGTAATTGATAAAATCGGTGAACTTCTTTTCTGCTCTCCACATATCGATCAGTTCGGGGATGAAGTAAACGCCCGGCTCGATGGTCAGGACAAAGCCCGGTTCCAACTTACGTCCGAGGCGGAGAGACTTGCGTCCGAACTCCGTGCTCTTCGGTTGGCCGTCATATCCGACGTAGACTTCGCCTAAGTTTTCCATATCGTGAACGTCCAGTCCCATCATGTGTCCCAGGCCACAAGGCATGAACATGGCATGAGCACCGGCTTTGACCGCTTCCATCGGATCGCCTTTCACGAAGCCCAACTCTTTCAGGCCTTCCATGATCACTTTGCAGGACAATTCATATACATCGACAAACGGGATGCCCGGACGCAAAGCTGCAACAGCCGCTTCGTGGGCAGCCACCTGGATATCATAGATCTCACGTTGGCGAGTGGTGAATTTGGCATCGGCAGGAATCGTTGACGACATATCGCCGGCATATCCCATCTCAGTTTCGGCGCCGGCATCAAGCAGAAGCATGTCGCCACTCTTGATCAAATTGCTATGATCATGGTTGTGCAACGTCTGCCCGTTGATCGTCGCGATGATCGGGAAAGAGAGTTCGTAATTGTTGGCATAAGCAACTTCGGCAACGGCGGCGGCCACTTCGCTTTCGCGGATGCCCGGACGGACGGTGCGCATGGCGGCCAGATGCATGTCGGCTGTCACGATACAAGCCTTTTCTATTTCGGCAATTTCTTCTTCGCTCTTATAGTTACGCTGGTTGACAACGCCCATAATAAAAGGTACGGAAGGTTTTTCGGCTCCCGGAACGACGCCTAACCACTGGAACAGCTTGATCTGGTGTTCGGCGCGGTAAGTCGGTAGGTAATGAATCGGCTGGCCTTTCTGCTGCGCGTTCTTCAGATAGGTTTCGATTTCCTTGAACGGACGTACTTCGGTGATACCGGCTGCTTCGCTCTTTTCCTTCAGCGTCGGCTGTGTTCCCATCCAGACGATTGCGTCGATCGTCAGTTCGTCGCCGAAAATGATCTCGCGGTTGTTGTCTATATCGATGATGGCGGACAGCCCGGCGTAGGGAAGCCCGAAGAAATACAGAAAAGTGGAATCCTGGCGGAAATGGTATGTGTTATCGGCATAGTTCATGCCTGACTCATCGTTACCCAAAAATAACAGCAGGCCGGAACCTATCGTCTGTTTTAATTTAGCCCTGCGGGCGATATAAGTTTCTTTTGCGAACATGATATTATAAATTTAATTTAATGCAACCAAAGGTAAGCATAAATTGGAATCCTAACCTATTCGTATCCTATTATTTTTGTCGTTACTCGTATCTTTTTGTCAGCCTTTGGAAAGTTTCACCGATTTCCGCCTGCCGGCTTGCGGCGGGAACGAATTATCGTACCTTTGCTATGTAATCATTAAAATACAAGAACTATGATGAAAGACACATCTTATTCTAAAATTCCTTCTAATTACGGTTTATGTGCGGCAGACTGTCCTCGCGGCGACACTTGTCTCAGGCGGATCGCATACGACCGTATTCCGGCAAATGTTGTTTTTCCTCCGACATTGCATCTGAAAGCGATAGAAGCGATGGCGGGGAAGTGCAAGTATTACCGTTCCAACGAGAAAGTGCGTTATGCCAAAGGGTTCCTGTGTACGGTCGGAGCCTTGGCGGTCAGTGTGTCGGGTACGTTCAGGTATCGTCTGATCGGTAGTTGGGGAGTCAGGAGAAACGTTGCTGTCACCGGCCGAGCAGCAGCAGGTGGTTGCGCTTGCCAGGAAGTTAGGCGTGCGGTTGGACGAATACTTTGACGGATATGTGGAGGAATACGACTGGTGACTGGGCATCTGCAGTCTTTTACATGCCCAAGTAAAAGACGTTACATGCCGATGTAAATGTTGTTACCATCCGATGTAAACATTTTTACATGCCAGCATAAATGCATTTACATCGACAGGTAAATGTTTCGTAAATGCAATACTCTGACAGTTAATTGATAATCTTTTTACCGCTTTATTTGATCGGATGAATCGGCGCCCCGTCCATATAGGTGAGGGCGGCGCCTATGGCTGTCCTGTATTCCGAATATTTGGGGATTAGGAAACGGACGCCATACATTTCTTCCAGCTTAGGGAAGATCTCCTTGCACTGGGGCAGTTGCGTCAGGTTGCCGATCAGGACGAAATCGCGGATC
>ENA-OVGB01003124-OVGB01003124.1-human-gut-metagenome-genome-assembly--contig:-NODE-3124-length-10591-cov-82.719723_pt1 | contig 10591 bp, 7 predicted proteins | sample MGYA00237767_ERZ505413 | MGnify/ENA primary metagenome ERZ505413 (study PRJEB26158, sample SAMN06016410) | human gut metagenome | biome: human gut; feature: ankylosing spondylitis patient; material...
CGCTCATGATCTGGATCATCAGGGTGTTGAAGCTGTCCACAAGGCTCACGCCCGAGACGGCGGCTTCGCCCACCGACGACACCATCAGGGTGTCGGCCAGGCCGATGGACACGCTCAAAGCCTGCTCTGCGATGAGCGGCAGCAGCAGGGCCACCAGCTGCTGGCGGGTGAACAGCGGCGGTTTGTTGAACTGGGATGGTTTGGTTGCTGTCATAGGTTCCTCCGTGACTGCGGCATAAAACGGTTGGATACATCGCCTTTATGATACACCGCCGCCGCCGAAATTACAAGAGATGTATACAAGAAAAAAGCAGAACGGCCGCACAAAAGCCGTTCTGCCGGGGATTTTCGGAAAGCTGCTTACTGGTAATCCTGGCTGCGGGTGGCCGGGTAGCCGTAGTAGACCACATAGTCGTAGGGGATCTCCGGGTGTTCGGTCACCTTGCCCTCGTAGCCGGACATGCTGTGGGTCAGCTCCTCGGGGGTGGGCAGCACCGGGCACAGCCTGTCCGCGCACACGGCGTTCCAGATGGCGGTGGTGAAGGCCACGCAGTTGTACACGCCGGACCACTTGTCGCAGTTGGGCAGTGCCGCATTGAAGGCGTCCAGCTGCTCCTGGCTCAGCGACACCTGCATGCTGTGCACATCCGGGTAATAGTCGTCGATGTAGTAATTGTAGAAGCCTTCCAGGTTGTACCACAGGCCGCCGTGCTCGTCGCGGTTGGCACGGCTGCCGATGGTCATGGCGGTGCCCGGGGCGATCAGCAGGCCGCCCACGTCAAGGTCGGCGTCCGAAACGTTGGTCACGATGAAAAACGCATGGCCGTCCACATTGACCGGCGCTTCGGAAGGGTGGAAGGAGGTGCAGAGCTGCAGCGTCGCCACGGCACCTTCGGCCGGGGCTGCACCGACGGCGTCCGCCGGGCTCTTGGTCTTGGCGGATTTGACGCGGAAGGGGGTGGCCGTTTTGGTCAGCATCGCCTTCAGGTTGCGCATGAAGGCGGCGTTGCCGCTCAGCTCGTTGAGCACCCGGGGCTCGTGGTCGGCGGGGATGGCAGCCGGTGTCTCGGCAAATGCGGGCAGGGCCAGCACGCCGCCCAGCAGGATGCAGGCGGCAAGGGCTGTGCAGAGGATCTTTTTCATGGTGTTCGCTCCTTTCCTTTGCTTCAACCATACCGGGATTTTGTCGAAATGTCAAGCATTCTGTCCAATAAAAAGTGGTTTTGCGGCATGTTTGTTTTTCTTTACCCCCGCAGGCAATTGTGCTACAATAAAGCCACGGCAGGCGGCTTCGTGCAGGAGGCTGCCCGCCGCAGGGAAATGAGATAAGATATATAAGGTAATAAGGACCCAAAGGGGGAAGAATATGCCCAAAGCAGCCCACAAAGTCGTGGTCATCGGCCACCGCAACCCGGATACGGACTCCATCTGCTCCGCCATCGCCTATGCAGAGCTGAAAAACAAGACCAGTGATCTGGTCTGCGAGCCCCGCCGCGCCGGCAAAATGAACCAGGAGACCGAGTTCGTGCTGAAAAAGTTCGGCGTCAAACCGCCGCGCATGTGCACGGACGTGAACCCCAAAATTCGTGATGTGGATTACCGCGAGATGCCCGGCATCCCGGGTTCCACCAGCCTGCGCAAAGCGTGGGAGATCATGCGCGATCAGAAGATCGACACCCTGCCTGTCACCAGCGCGGACAACGAACTGGAAGGCGTCATCACTGTGAAGGATATCGCCACGGCCAACATGGACGTGTTCGATACCGAAATTCTCGCCAAGAGCAAGACCAGCTACAAGAACATCCTTGAAACGCTGGACGGCACCATGGTGGTGGGCAGCGAGGACGCAGTGTGCGCCACCGGCCGCATCCGCATCGGCACGGCCACGCCGGAAATGCTGGAGAGCACGGTGGAGAAAGGCGACATCGTCATCCTCACCAACCGCTACGAGAGCCAGCTGTGCGCCATTGAAAAGGAAGCCGCCCTGCTCATCATCTGCAACGGCTCCAAGGTGGGCCGCACCATCCAGCGCATCGCCGAGGAGACCGGTGTGGCCATCATGACCACGCCCGAGGATACCTATGCCGTAGGCAAGCTCATCAGCCAGTGTGCACCCATCTCCTATTATATGACCCGCGACGACATCATGAAGTTCACCCTCGTCACCCCGGTGGCGGATGTCACCCGTGTGATGGCCAAGGTGCGCCACCGCTATTTCCCCATCCTGGACGAGGACGGCAAATACTGCGGCATGGTCAGCCGCCGGAACATCATCAATCTGCAAAAACGCCGCATCATCCTGGTGGACCACAACGAGGCCACGCAGGCCGTGGAGGGCTTCGATCAGGCCGAAATTCTGGAGATCATCGATCACCACCGCATCGGCAGTCTGGAGACCAGCGGCCCGGTGTACTTCCGCAACCAGCCGGTGGGCTGCACTGCCACCATCATCACCCAGATGTACGATGAAAACGGTGTGAAGATCCCCCAGAAGACCGCCGGTCTGCTGCTGGCGGCCATCCTGTCGGACACGCTGGTGTTCCGCAGCCCCACCTGCACCCCGCTGGACGAGGCCACCGCAAAGCGTCTGGCCAAGATCGCCGGGGTGGAGATCAACACCTTTGCCAATGAGATGTTCGAAGCCGGTGAAAAGCTGGACGGCAAGACCGCCGAGGAAGTGTTCCTGCAGGACTTCAAGGTGTTCATGTGCGGCGATATCCGCTTCGGCGTGGCACAGGGCAGCTACATGACCCGCAAGAACCTGCTGGCCGCCGAGGACTTGCTGCAGCCCTATCTCGAAGAAGCCCGCAACAAGCAGAACGTGGAGGACATCTACATGCTGCTCACCGACGTGCCCAAAGAGGAGAGCGTGGTCATCAGCAGCGGCCGCTACGCCGCCGAAGTGCTGGCGGACGGTTTTGAGACCCAGCCCGCCGACGACGGCAGCTTCACCCTGCCCGGCGTCGTGAGCCGCAAAAAGCAGTTCATCCCGGCCCTCATGACCGCCTATCAGGAGCTGTAATGGAATGATGCACCGTGCCTGCGGCACGGCATGATGTTCCCTGCGGGAAATGATGTTGCCCTGCGGGCAAATGATGTGTGCCTTGCGGCACAATGGCCGCCTGCGGCGGCTGCATCATTTCCGGCGCAGCCGGAACATCATTGCGAAGCACATCATGCTGCGCGCAGCGCAGTACATCATTCCCCCAAAGGGGGATCTGAGATGTTCGATTTTTTGACCAGAAAAGCAAAGGGTGCTGTTCCGCCCGCTCTGCCGGAAGGCACGGTGCGCCGCCGCTACTCCATTGAGGGGCAGGTGCAGGGCGTGGGCTTCCGCTACCGCGCCCGCTACGCGGCCCAATCGCTGGAGCTCACCGGCTGGGTGCAGAACGAGGACGACGGCAGCGTCACGCTGGAAGTGCAGGGCAGCCCGGACAAATTTATGACCCTGTTCGCCCTCATCCAGAAAAGCGACTATATCCAGATCACCGGCATCCGGCAGAAAGATCTGCCGCCTGACCCCTGGGAGCGGGGCTTTTCGGTGCGGGGTTACTGAAACCGCAAAACAAAAATGGCTGGCACACAAGTGCCAGCCATTTTTGCATGTATGATGATTCATCCTGCAATTTTCAGGGGCGAGTTCTCGGTCCAGATGGTGCCGTCCAGCAGCCGGGTCACAGCCAGCCTGCCGTTCACGTTCACCCGGGCGGGGTCCAGCGCGTAGAAATCGCTTTCCTTCAGGTTTGCGGGGTCCGCCCCGGTGCGGATGCCCACCACGCACACCCAGTGGCCGTAGGTGGCGCTGGTGGCGATGTGGGGGTAGCTGACCTGCTGCCAGCCGGAAGAAGTCAGGTGGTATTCGTAGCTGGAAGTACGGTTCACGTGCTTGGAAACGCCGCTTACCGTGGTGTTCTGCAAATGCACGATCACCGGCCGCCCGGCGGAAAGCTCACTGTAAAGCTTTTGCAGGCATTCGGACAGGCTGCCCGAATAGCCGGTGTAGCCCGCCGCTGACCACACGGCACCGTTCGACCACATGCCGCTGCCGGAGCTGGTCTTCCCGTCCAGGATGGTGCGGGCGTAGCGCAGAGCGTACCAGCTGCACTTGCCGGAGGTCTGGTTGCCGATGGAAAGGATCTGGCTGGCATTGAAGCTCAGCAGGTCGATGCCGTTCGTTTCCTGCAGCGCGGCTGCATGGGCGTGGGGGATGGCCATTGCCAGCAGCAGGCAAAGCGCCACAAGGGCCGCTGCCAGCCGCTGTGCCGCGCGGGCGGGGCAGTGCTGCATGTGTTCCACATCCTTTGTGATTTTCTGACCTGATTTTACCACCAAAACGTGGTAGAAATGTGTAAAAAGGCAAAATAAAGGGGGAATGGCTCGCCCTCTCAGTCACCTTCGGTGACAGCTCCCCCAAAGGGGGAGCCCTTGGCAGTCCACACAAACTTTATCTCTTTGCCAAGGCCTCTCCCTTTGAGGAAAGACTTCCCCCGCGCCGGGGGAAGATGTCGCGCAGCGACAAAAGGGGGGTGTGGATGCGAACGCAGTGAGCAGACGGAGAGGGTGAGGACGCTAAAGTTAGCACTCGCTAACACAACATCTGTCCAAATTTAAGCGGCGGACCGCACCGCCTTTGCGGCGCAGCGGGACCGGGCGGGGGACGACGGCAAAGTTTCTTTGCGAAGTCCGGACGGAACATCTCAAAAGCGCAACAAATAACACCTGTTTTCATTCATTTCTTACGAAATGTTTCGGGAAAGTTTGGGGATGTTTCCGATTGACAAAACCGCCAAGAGTTGGATATAATCAAGGCAGAAAGACCCCCATGACCCAAGGGGAGCTTTCCTCAGAAAAAGAAACAAAGCCACAAAAAAAAAAACAGACTGGAGGGATACCCTATGAAGAAATTGTCGAAGATCGTTGCCCTGCTTCTGGCAGGCGCTCTGACCATGCTGATGTTCACAGCCTGCGGCGGTGGCGGCGGTAACTACGGCACAAGAGATGCTGATAAAGAAGCCTCACTGTTTACTTCGGTCAAGGGTAGCAGACAGGCATCTGCACAGGTGACTGCCAATGATCCTACACTCTGCGAGACGGCTGATCGTCACCTGAAAGAGGATCTGAACTCCAGCGTTGACTTCCTTGGCGCAAATCTGGTTGCTAATGTTCATGTGGACGGCAAAGAAGGTCAATATCTGATTATTACCGCAACGGCAAATTACACCGGTGGTCCGCTGTCGGAGGCTGCGCTGGCATTTGTTGAGAAGCTGGCAGGAAAGAAGCTCCCTGGCACAGACGTGAATGTGCGCGGGAATGGCTCTTGGGTTGATGTGGGCGTTGTTGTCCGGAATGTTGGCACTCAGAGTTACATGGCAGTGGCATTTAAGATTGCGAACCCTAACAAGTAAAAAATTTCTCACCCTTTCTCCCCGGAGCGCAGCTGCAAGGCCGCTCTCCGGGGCTTTTTTGCGCCTTTTGGCAGAGATGCCGTTTCCCGTTACGACCCCTTCCTGTGAAAAGGCAATGCTGGAAAATCCGCAGATTTTCCAGCATTGCAAATTTAAAATAATTCTTCCGCTGCTTATGCGCAAAGCGTACGCGGCGCGCATTCCAAATCGTCCCGCCTTGCCTGGCGGGCTTTTTTTCGCCTTTTTGTGACAAACCCCGCCCACTGTGGTACAATAAAAAGGTATCGAACCAAGACAGAAAGGACGATTCCATGCAGCTGTTTGAACTGGTGTCCCCGCGCTTGTTCCGCCCGCTGGCGGGGCCGAACCGGGCGTTTTATGCCGAACTGCTGCTTCTGCTCTGGGAGGAATGCCGCCATACGGCGGACTACAGCATTTCCCGGGCCGAAGCGGTGGGCCGCGCCGAGGATTATTTTGCCGCGCTGGCAAAGCCGCTGGCGCTGGACGCGGACGGCGCAGGCGATGAGGAGGAGCAGCCCACCCGCGACCCTCACACCCTGGCCGTGGGCTTTCTGCTGCGGCTGCGCCGCACCGGCTGGCTGGAAGAACAGCCCGGCAGCTATGAGGGCGAAGCGTCGCTCTCCTTCATGCCGGAAGTGTCCCCGCTGCTGGAAGCACTGGAAGAAATATTGAACCCCCGCGTCGTCACCTACACCGGCAAGCTGTACAAGGCCTGGCAGCTGCTGGGCAGCATCGGGCAGGAGAAAAGCCCTTATGAGAACGTTCTGCGGGAGGTGGATGCCGACCTGGAAGTGCTGAACAAATCCCTGCGGGCGCTCAATGCGTCCATTGGCCACTACATCGACCGGCTCACCCGCAACCGCACCCCGCAGGAAGTGCTGGAACTGTTCGACCAGTACGAAGAAAAGGTGGTGGCGGCGGCCTACCACCGCTTCAAGACCAGCGACAACCTGTTCAACTACCGCGCCTATCTGGAAGAAGAACTGGACGACTGCGAGGAAAATTACCTGCCCCAGCTGGCCTTTGATTACGCCCGGGTGGAGCGCTGCGCCCCCGGCGAGGCCGCGCCCCGGGTGAAGGCCCTGCTCCAGAAGCAGCGGGATGCGCTGGAGGAAATGAGCCTGCTGATGCGCGAGATCGACTCTAGCCACATCCGCTACCGCAAGCGGGCCGTGCAGCGGGCACAGTTTTTGCTGCTGAGCGACCGCTCGTCGCAGGGCAGTGTCACCGCCCTGCTGCGCCGCTACGCCGAGGATATCCGCACGCCGGAGCAGCTCTTTGAGCCGGACGACGGCCCGGTGGCAAAGCGGCTGCACCTGTATCCGGCGGCGGTGTTCGGGGAAAAGTTTTTATACCCGCCCGCCGCCCAGCGCACCGCCGAGCCGCTGGCCCCGGTGCGCACCGAAGCGTTCGACCCCGAACAGCTGCGCAAAGAGCAGCAATTGCTTTTGGACTACGCCCGCCTTGCCGTCACCGAAGAAAACGTGGCCTTGCTGGCCCGGCAGGCGTTGGCCGCGCGGCCCAGCGTGAATGCGGCCGTCCTCGCGGACGAATACCCCCACGATTTTGCCCGCATCATCGGCCTGCACACCTACTCGCAGTCGCCGCACCGGGATTATGATATTACGCTCACCGGCAAGTGGGTGGAGCGCGGCGGCTTCCGCTTTGAGGACTTTGTCCTCACCCGCCGCAGGGAGGAAGAAAATGGCAACCATTAACATGCTGGAAGAAACCGCGAATTACCTGCTGAACCACTGCTTCGTGCTGGGCGGCGTGGAAGATCAGCGGTCGAAATATCTGTACGTGCAGGATCATCTGGACGAGGTCCGCGCCGTGTTCGCGCCGCTGGGCTATTCGGTGCTGCTGTACCCCGCCCCCCTGCAGGCGGCGGCGCTGGTCAACGGTCACGAGGGCAGCCAGGCAAGGCTGCTCAAGTATGAGAGCATCCTGCTGTTGGTGCTGCGGCTTTTGTACCTGCAAAAGCGCGAGAGCCTTGCCGCCAGCGCAGACGAGGTGCTGGTGACGGTGGAGGAGGTGCAGACCGAGCTGCAGAAGATGAACCTGCCCCGCCGTCTGGACCAGAAAACGCTGGAAAACCTGATGCGCACTCTGCGCCGGTACAATCTGGCGCGGCCTGTGGGGCGGCTTTCCGGGCTGGACAGCCGCATTGAAGTGTTCCCCACGGTGCTGCTGGCGCTGCCGGATGCCGACCTTGCGGATGCCGCCGCCGAAAGCGGGCGCACCCGCGCAGAGCTTGACTTATACGAACGACCGGACGAAGCAGGGGAGGGTGAAGAATGATCGAACTCAAGCGGCTGAAACTCATCAACTGGCACAACTTTGAAAACGTCACCTTTGACTGCGCCCGTCTGACCTATATGATCGGCGTCAACGCCGTGGGCAAGACTACCATTCTGGACGCCATCCGCTACTGCCTGACCACCAACCGCAACTTCAATGCGCTGGGCAACAAAAAGAGCGGACGCACCCTGCAGGGCTCGGTGCACGCCAAGCAGCGCGGCGAGAATGCCTACCGCCGCCCGGGGCATACCGTGGCCTACATCGGGGCGGAGTTCTGGGACAGCGTCAAGCGCACCCCCTTTGTCATCGCGGTGCGGGTGGAGTCTGAGGGCCCCATGCAGGAGCTGCACCCCGGCGACCAGACATGGTATATCTCCGAGGACGGCTGCACGCTGGAACAGCTGCCCTTCATCGACCCGCGCACCGGAGCACCCAGCGCAAAGGAGGACTTCAAGCCCGAAACGGGCCGCCTTTCCTACACCCGCAGCCCCAGCGAAGCCCGCGACCGCATCTGCCGGGCCCTCGGCATCGGGCGGGCGTCCAGCCCCTTGGGCAAAAAGTTCAACGAGGTGTTCCAGATGGGCACCAGCATGGACGAGATCCCGAACTTCCGCGAGTTTTTGTACCAGTACATCCTGCCCCAGCCGGAGCTGGACCTCGACGCTCTGCAGGGGGACCGGCTGGAGCTGGAAAACCTGCACGCCGTGCTGGCCGAAGCCCAGACCCGCGCCGACGCACTGAACGAGATCGTGGGCTTTGGCCGCGAAGCTGCCGAGAAGCAGACCCAGGCCCTTGTGAACCGGGGCGCGGCGCTGCTGGCACGCTCCGCTGCCGACGGCGGTGAGCAGGCCGTCTGGCAGCAGCACATGGATGCGGGCCGCCGTCAGCTGGAAACCCTGAATGCCCGCTATGCCGATGCCAAAAACGCCGAAGCCGAAGCCCGCCGGGCTTATCTTTCCGCCCACAGTGCCGCCGGGGACAGCGGCGAGGGCCGGGCACTGGATGCCCTGAGCGAGGAGCTCTCCCGCCGCAAGACGGCGCTGGACGCCGCCGCCCGCAGGGCCGAAAAGGCCGAGAGCGCCCTTGCCCGCACCGGCAGCCTGCTGGCCGTGCTGCGCCGCAGCGGCTTTGCATCTGGAGTCAAGGCCGAAGAACTCACCGCCGACACTCTGCCGCAGCTGACCGAGTGGCTCACCGCGCAGGAAAAGCCGCTGGAAGAAGCCTACTTTGCCGCCCGCCAGAACACTGCCGCCCTGCAGAAGGAGCAGGCCGCGAAGCGTGCTGAGCTGGACGCCGTCTCCGGCGGCAAGTGGGTCTACCCCCACGGCGACGCCGCTACCCGCGTGCGGGACGCCGTGAATGCCGAACTCAAGAGCCGCGGCATGCAGCCGGACGCGAAGATCTTCTGCGAACTGCTGAACGTGGAGGACGAGAGCTGGCAGGACTGCGTGGAAGCCTGCCTCGGTGACCGCCGCTTTGACATCCTTGTGCCGCCCGCCCACTACGAAGCCGCCAAGAGTGCCTTCGTGGCCCTGAAAGAGAAAGTTGGCCCCATCAGCCTGCTGGACACCCCGGGCATCCGCAAGGCCAACCGCCGCGCGGATAAATACAGCCCGGACAGTCTTGCCGCACAGGTCAGCAGCGAAAACCCGCTGGCAGCCCAGTATGCCGACACCCTTCTGGGCCGCATCGTCTGCTGCGACACCCCCGATACGCTGGAACAGTACCCGGACAGCGCCACCCGGGACCTTCTGCGCCACCACCCCTTCCGTCTGGAACGCCTGCGCACGCCGCAGCGGTATATTGGTCTGGACGCCCGCCGCGCCCGGGCCGGTGCACTGGCGGCGGAGCTGGAAGCCCTCGGCGAGACGGCCCGCACTGCCGCCCAGACCGAGCAGAACCTGAAAGCTGCCTACAACCAGTACCAGACCCTTTTGCGCGGCACCGCGCTGGACGAACTGGCCACTCTGTGGGACGCCCGCGCCGCGCTGACCGAAGCACAGAATGCGGTAACGAAACAGGAAGCAAAGCTCACCGAGTGCCGCGAGAACCCGCTGCTGCAGCAGCTTTACAAAGAGGAAGAAGCCCGCGAAGCCGCGTGGGAGGCCGCCCGTGCCGCCGTGGAGCAGGCCGGCGGCGACATCCGCGTGTGCGAAAAGCAGATCGCTTCCTGCGAAGCGGAGCAGGCCAAGGCAGGGGAGACGGCACAGCGGAGCGCCGACGCGGCCCAGAGCTTCTTTGCCGCGCACCCGCTGGTGGAGCCGCTGGCCCGCACCCGGATGCTGGCCCTTGCCCCGGCAGACAAGCCCCGTGCCGCCGCACAGGCCGCCGAAAAGGCACAGGCCAAGCTGGATGATGCGCTGGCCGTCTACCTGACCGGCACGCTGGAACCGGCCCAGAAAGCTTACAACGAGCACTATGTCTGCGATTACCCGCTGGGCCTTGCGGGGCTTGACCAGTACCGCGCCCAGCACGAGAGCCTTGTGCGCATCGACCTCGAGCGCTATGCCGCCCGTCTGGAGCAGGCCCAGCGCGACTGCAAGGACCGCTTCCGCAAGGATATTTTGTTCCGCATGAAGGACGATATCTTCAACGCACGCCGCCAGTTCCGGGAGCTGAACAAGGTGATGGAACAGCTGACCTACGGCGAGGAGGTCTACCGCTTTGAGCTGGAACCCAGCCGTGACCCGCAGCTGGCCGCGTTCTATCAGGTCATTGTGGACAAGGGCAACCAGCAGATGACGGAGGGCGACTCGCTGGACAACCTTGCCGCCACCGCCGACCCGGCCTACGAGCGGCAGGTGGACGCGCTGATGGAAAAGATCATGGCCGATGTGGACGAGAACACCCGCGCCCGGCAGGAG
>ENA-OVGB01003131-OVGB01003131.1-human-gut-metagenome-genome-assembly--contig:-NODE-3131-length-10569-cov-2.593494_pt1 | contig 10569 bp, 9 predicted proteins | sample MGYA00237767_ERZ505413 | MGnify/ENA primary metagenome ERZ505413 (study PRJEB26158, sample SAMN06016410) | human gut metagenome | biome: human gut; feature: ankylosing spondylitis patient; material...
TTTTTTTAATTGAAAGAAATTGAAGAAAGCATCTTGAAAAAAAACGAAAAACCATGTACTATTAATAAAGTTGAAAAATATTAATAAATTCAATGAATATTGCTGAAATCTGACAGTTTTTCGAGTTTGACAAGACATTTTATCCATGTTTAAATAAAGCCATAAACAAAACAACGAACAAAACAACAAACAATGTTTTAGGAGGAAGTAAGTTATGAGATTTTTCGTGGATACAGCAGATGTAGATCAGATTCGTAAAGCAAATGATATGGGAGTTATCTGTGGAGTTACAACAAACCCTTCACTGATCGCTAAATCAGGAAGACAGTTTGAAGATGTGATCAAAGAAATCACTTCTATTGTAGATGGAGCTATCAGTGGTGAAGTAAAAGCTACAACAACTGATGCAGAAGGAATGATCAAAGAAGGAAGAGAAATCGCTAAGATTCATCCAAACATGGTAGTTAAGATTCCTACAACGATTGAAGGATTAAAAGCTACAAAGGTATTATCTTCTGAAGGGATCAAAACAAATCTGACATTGATCTTCAATCCAAATCAGGCTTTATTAGCAGCAAGAGCTGGAGCAACATATGTATCTCCATTCTTAGGAAGACTGGATGACATTTCTCAGAACGGATTAGATTTAATTGCAGACATCAGAGAGATCTTTGATGCAGCAGGAGATATCGATACACAGATCATTTGTGCAAGTGTACGTAACCCAATCCACGTAACAGAATGTGCTAAGATGGGAGCAGACATTGCAACAGTACCTTACAACGTATTTGAACAGATGATGAAACACCCATTAACAGATCAGGGAATTGCTAAATTCCAGGCAGATTACAAAGCAGTATTCGGAGAATAAGAAAGGGTGGTAGATACAATGACAACCGCAGAATTAAAGAAAACAGCAAATGAGGTTCGCAAAGGTATCATTAAATCAACACATGCTGCCAAATCCGGACATCCGGGTGGATCTTTATCAGCAGCTGATGTATTTACATATTTATATTTCGTTGAGTTAAACGTTGATCCTAAGAAAGATGAAAACAGAGATCGTTTCGTATTATCTAAAGGACATGTAGCTCCTGGATATTACTCAACATTAGCAGAAAGAGGATTTTTCCCAAAAGAAGATCTGTTAACATTAAGACATGTAGGATCTTACTTACAGGGACATCCTGATATGAAGAAGATTCCAGGCGTAGATATGTCTAGTGGATCATTAGGACAGGGAATCTCTGCCGCAGTTGGTATGGCACTTGCTGCAAAACTTCAGAATAAAGACTATCGTACATATACACTTCTTGGTGATGGTGAGATCCAGGAAGGACAGGTATGGGAAGCTGCAATGTTTGCAGGATCCAGAAAACTTGATAATTTAGTAGTTATCGTTGATAACAACGGATTACAGATTGATGGACCAATTGATGAAGTAAACTCTCCATATCCGATCGGAGCTAAATTCGAAGCATTTAACTTTAATGTGGTTGAAATTGATGGTCACGACTTTGATCAGATCGCTGATGCGTTCAAACAGGCAAAAGAATGCAAAGGAAAACCAACAGCGATCATTATGAAGACGATCAAAGGTAAAGGTGTATCCTTTATGGAGAATCAGGTTTCATGGCATGGTTCTGCACCAAATGATGAACAATGTAAACAGGCACTGGAAGAATTAGAAAAGGTGGGCGAGTAAGATGGCAGAAGTAAAGAAGATTGCGACAAGAGAAAGCTATGGTAATGCTTTAGTTGAATTAGGACAGGAAAACCCTAATGTTGTAGTTTTAGATGCTGACTTAGCCGCTGCAACAAAAACAGGAATGTTTAAGAAAGCTTTTCCAGAAAGACATATTGATTGTGGTATCGCAGAATGTAATATGATCGGTATCGCTGCTGGACTTGCAGCAGCAGGAATGACTCCATTTGCAAGTAGTTTTGCGATGTTTGCAGCAGGACGTGCATTCGAGCAGGTAAGAAACTCTGTTGGATATCCACATTTAAATGTTAAGATCGGAGCTACTCATGGTGGTATTTCCGTAGGTGAAGATGGAGCTACACATCAGTGTTGTGAAGATATTGCATTAATGCGTACAATCCCTGGAATGACAGTGATCGTTCCATCTGATGATATTGAAGCAAAAGCAGCAGTAAAAGCTGCAGCAGCGATGGAAGGACCTGTTTATATGAGATTCGGACGTCTGGCTGTACCAGTGATCAACGATGAAGATTACAAATTCGAGATCGGAAAAGGTAAAGTCTTAAGAGAAGGAACAGACGTAGCGATCATTGCTAATGGATTATGTGTTGCTGAATCCTTAGATGCAGCTGAGAAATTAGCAGCAGAAGGAATCAATGCTCAGGTGATCAATATGGCAACTGTAAAACCATTAGATACAGAACTTGTATTAGAAGCAGCGAAAGCGACTGGTAAAGTTGTTACAGTAGAAGAACATTCTGTAATCGGTGGATTAGGAAGTGCTGTATGTGATGTATTATCTGAACAGCTTCCAACACCAGTATTAAAGATCGGTGTGAATGACGTATTCGGACATTCAGGACCAGCAGTAGAACTGATCAAAGAATTCGGATTAGATGGTGACAGTATCGCTGCCAAGGTAAAAGAATTTGTAAAATAGATTTTCTTTTAAGAATAATAAACCAAGAATAAAAAGCAGTACACTTGTTTTTGTAGCAGGTGTACTGCTTTTGTGTTATGATGAAAATGATTTTAGGATCAAAACAATTTACAAAAAGGAGAGGTGAATGAATATGTGGACAAGAAGTGAATTGAAGGAACGAGGAAAGGCAGCACTGCATCGCAATTATTGGATCGTTGTGCTTGCAACACTTGTAGTGACAGCATTAACGGGAGGAACTGGTAATGCAGCAGGGAATGGTTCCCTGCAGGAAGGAAGTAATATAGCAGCAGGAAATGGTGATGCGGCATCAAGTTTGATACAAACATTATTTTCGTTTTTTGGAGTTGCAGGTGATATGATCTATAAAAATCTGATAGGTCCGATGTATAATGGAATGTATGTGTCATTTATTCTGATCTTGATCATAACAGCCTTTAGTGTAGGTTTGTTGTTTAAGATTTTTGTAGGAAATCTGTTTGAAGTTGGAGGCTGTCGTTTTTATGAGGAGAACAGCGAACATAAGACAAGAATCGCATTGATCGTTGATGGATTCCTCAATGGTGCATACTTAAGAAATGTTGCTACGATCTTTTGCAGGGATCTTTATACAGTGCTGTGGACGTTGTGTTTAATTATACCAGGAATCGTGAAAAGTTATGAATATAAAATGATCCCTTACATTCTTGCGGAAAACCCTCGGATATCAAGGAAGAGAGCGTTTGAGATCAGTAAAAATATGATGGATGGAGAAAAATGGAATGCATTCGTACTTGATCTGTCATTTATCGGATGGAATCTGTTATCAACGATCACATTTGGGATTGTAGGAGTTTTATATGTGAATCCGTATGTTAATACAACATGGGCAGAATTTTATAAAGTCATGAGGAAAAACGCATTGGAAACAGGAAATGCAACAAGAGAAGAACTGATCGGGCTTAGAAAAGAAGCAGATATTTAAGAAAAACTTCATGGATTCTATATTTGATAGACGATCGTAATCATGGTATAATGTCAGGTGGTAAAAACAAAAACGATACGATGCAAGGAGTATTAAGATGGGAAAATATTTTGGAACAGATGGGTTCCGTGGAGAAGCAAATATAAATTTAACTGTAGAACATGCATATAAAGTCGGACGTTATATTGGATGGTATTTTAACCAGAAGTCAAGCAGCAGAGCAAAGATTGTCATCGGTAAGGATACAAGAAGAAGCAGCTATATGTTTGAGAATGCTTTAGTAGCAGGATTGACAGCATCTGGAGCAGATGCATATATGCTTTATGTAACAACGACACCAAGTGTGGCTTATGTCGTAAGAACAGAACAGTTTGACTGCGGGATCATGATCTCAGCAAGCCACAATCCATACTATGATAATGGAATCAAATTGATCAATGCCAAAGGGCATAAGATGGAAGCAGAAGTTGAAAATGAGATCGAAGCATATATTGATGGGGAGATCCATGAAATCCCATTTGCAACAAAGAAAGAGATTGGACGAGCAAAAGACTATGCAGCCGGAAGAAATCATTATATCGGATATCTGATCTCTACAGCAACAAGATCATTTAAAGGTGTCAAAGTCGGATTAGACTGCTCTAACGGAAGCTCATTTGCAATCGCAGAGAATGTATTTAAAGCACTTGGTGCAGAGACACATGTGATCAATAATGAACCAGATGGAACAAATATCAATACAAACTGTGGATCTACACATATCGAGATCTTACAGGGATATGTAAAAGAAAACCACTTAGATGTTGGATTTGCATATGATGGAGATGCAGACCGTTGTATCGCAGTCGATGAGAATGGACAGGTTGTCGATGGAGATCTGATCCTTTATGTATGTGGACAGTATCTGAAGAAACACGGAGACTTGAACAATAATACAGTTGTTACAACTGTAATGTCCAATCTTGGATTATATAAAGCGTTTGATGTAGCAGGAATTGCTTATGAGAAGACTGCTGTTGGAGACAAATATGTTAATGAGAATATGGTGAAGAATGGTCACGCATTAGGTGGAGAACAGTCTGGACATATCATTTTCAGCAAGTTTGCAACAACAGGAGATGGTATTTTAACATCCTTAAAGATCATGGAAGCAATGATCGAGCAGAAACAAAGCCTTGCACAGTTAGCAGAACCCGTTGAGATCTTCCCACAGATCCTTGAAAATGTCCGTGTATATGACAAAGCAGTTGCACAGGCAGATGAAGACGTACAGAAAGCAGTTAAGGAAGTAGAAGCAGAACTTGGAGATGAAGGAAGAATTCTTGTACGTGAAAGTGGAACAGAACCATTAGTACGTGTTATGGTTGAGGCAAGAAGCCATGAGATCTGCCGTGAGAAAGTAGATAAAGTGGTCAAAGTTTTAAGAGAGAAAGGTCACGTAATCAAATAATCTATGGAAAAATTATATGCGGATATAATTATTAATATTTCACATGAGGCACTGGATAAGGTGTTTGCCTATAAGGTGCCTTTTTCCATGATCAAGGATATTCGGGTGGGACAGCAAGTCGTTGTCCCATTTGGACGTTCTAATAAGGAACAGACGGGATATGTAGTCAACCTTTCACGGACAGTTGACTATGATGAGAGGAAAGTCAAAGAAATCTTAAGGATTGAGACGGATCATGTTGGTGTGGAGTCAAATATGATCGAGTTAGCTGCGTGGATCAGAGAGAATTATGGATCAACAATGATCCAGGCATTAAAAACCGTACTTCCAGTGCAGGAAAAAGTTGCACGAAAAGCGAGAAAATACATTGAGCTATGCATTGAGAAAGTGCATGGACCAGCGATGCTTGATGAATATTTCAGTAAGCATTATGTGGCGAAAGCAAGACTTCTTGCAGCTTTATTAGACTATGGGAAGATCTCATGGGAAATGGCATCGAAAGGAATTCTTCATGTTGTGACAGAATATTATTACCGGAATCCTGGAGAGTTCAGTATAGCAAAAGCAGGAGTGCATGTGTTAAATGAACAGCAACAGGAACTGATCGATGAATTTCGGGAAGATTTTTTAAGAGAAGACCACAAAACCTATCTTTTACATGGAATCACAGGAAGTGGGAAGACAGAAGTTTATCTCGCAGCGATCGAAGAAGTGATCAAACAAGGAAAACAGGCAATCGTCCTGATCCCAGAGATCGCACTGACTTATCAGACGGTTACAAGGTTTACCAAACGATTTGGAGAGCGTGTATCAATTCTGAATTCACGATTATCCAAAGGTGAGAGATACGATCAGTGGCTTCGTGCACAGAGGGGAGACGTGGATGTGATCATTGGACCACGCTCTGCATTGTTTGTTCCATTTCCGAATCTTGGGCTGATTGTGATTGATGAGGAACATGAAGGCAGTTACAAGAGTGAACAAACTCCCAAATACCATGCAAGAGAAGTTGCGATCAAGAAAGCACAGATGGAAGGTGCATCGGTGATCTTAGGTTCGGCAACACCATCAGTTGAGAGTTATAAACATGCACTGGATGGAACTTATCGGCTGTGGGAGTTGACAAAACGAGCCAAAGAAGCAGTGTTACCGCAAGTCTATATTGAAGATCTAAGAGAAGAATTAAAAGCGGGAAACCGCAGCATGTTCAGCCGAAGACTGAAAGAACTGATAAAGGATCGTTTGAATAAAGGCGAACAGATCATGTTGTTCTTAAACCGGCGTGGTTATGCGGGATTCGTTTCATGCAGAAGCTGTGGTCATGTCATGGAATGTCCTCATTGTGATATTTCTATGACATATCACAGAGATGGAAGACTGCGCTGCCATTATTGCGGATATGAACAGCCGATGCTGAAGGTTTGTCCAGAGTGTGGAAGCCCGTATATTGGAACATTCGGTCTTGGGACCCAGAAAGTGGAAGCTGCATTATACAAAGAATTTCCACAAGCAAAAGTGCTTCGTATGGATATGGATACAACGAAGAGAAAAAATAGTCATGAACAGATCTTATCGGCATTTTCTGATGGAGAAGCAGATATTTTAGTGGGAACACAGATGATCGTCAAAGGACATGATTTTGCGAATGTAACATTGGTAGGAGTTTTGGCAGCAGATCTTTCTCTGCATGCCAATGATTACCGGGCAGGAGAAAGAACATTCCAGTTATTGACACAGGCTGCGGGAAGAGCAGGAAGAGGCGACAAACCAGGAGAAGTAGTGATCCAGACATATTCCCCAGAACATTACAGTATCCAGACTGCAGCCAAACAGGATTATCACGCATTTTACAAAGAAGAGATCAGCTACCGAAGCTTGATGAGATATCCACCAGAATGGCAGATGTTGGTCGTATTTGCATCAGGAGAAGATAAAGCATGGCTTGATAAAGTAATGGATGCGTTGGCAAATGTAGTAAACCATATGGATCTGATGGTGATCGGGCCGAGCGAGGCAGGATTTGGCAAGATCAATGATCAATACCGCAAAGTGATATATATTAAGAATAAAGATTACGAGACACTGGTGAAAGCAAAGAACCGTCTGGAACAGTGGATCGATTTAAATAAGATCAGGAAAAATTTACTGGTCAATTTTGATTTTAACCCAATGAACAGTTATTAAAAGAAAGGGAGAACAATTATGGCAATTCGACAGATTCGAGTATTAGGAGACGATGTTTTAAGAAAAAAATGTAAAGAAGTAAAAGAAATGACACCAAGAATGCATACATTAGTAGAAGATATGTATGATACAATGTATGAAGCAATGGGTGTTGGTCTTGCAGCACCTCAGGTGGGAATCTTAAAAAGAATCGTAGTCATTGATACTGGAGAAGAGGGAGAATGTGTAACTCTTGTCAATCCAGTGATCACACTGAAAGAAGGAGAGCAGGTAGGAGAAGAAGGATGTTTAAGCCTTCCAGGAAAAGTAGCAGTTGTGAAACGTCCAGATCATGTGATCTGTGAAGCATTTGATGAAGATATGAATCCGATCACAGTAGAAGGATTTGGATTATTTGCAAGAGCGCTCTGTCATGAAACAGACCATTTGGATGGAATTTTATATCCAGATGTAGCAGAAGAACCAGCAAGAGACGTCACGATGGAAGAGGTAGAATAAGATGAAAGCAGTATTTATGGGAACACCGGAGTTCGCAGTACCAACACTACAGGCACTGATCGATCACCATGAAGTGCTTGCAGTTGTGACACAGCCGGATAAACAAAGAGGTAGAGGAAAGAAGATGCAGTTTCCTCCAGTCAAAGAAAAAGCAGTGGAATATGATATCCCAGTATATCAGCCACAGAGAGCCAGAGATGAGGAATTCATTGAAGAGTTAAAAAACCTCAACCCAGATGTGATCGTTGTTGTTGCATATGGACAGATCTTACCAGAAAGTATCTTAAATATTCCAAAGTATGGATGTATCAATGTTCATGGATCACTCCTTCCAAAATACAGAGGAGCAGCACCGATCCAGTGGGCAGTCCTTGATGGAGAAGAAAAGACAGGAATAACAACCATGTATATGGAAAAAGGATTAGATACCGGAGATATGATCGATAAAGCAGAAGTTGTTTTAGATAAGAAAGAAACAGCTGGTTCTCTGCATGATAAATTGATGGTATTAGGAGCAGATTTATTATTAGAAACATTAAAGAAATTAGAAGATGGAACAGCCGTCAGAGAAAAACAAAATGATGAAGAAAGCTGTTATGCAAAAATGCTAAGTAAAGATATGGGACAGATTGATTTCACAAAATCAGCAAGAGAAATCGAATGTCTGATCCGTGGAATGAATCCATGGCCAAGTGCTTATACATCCTTAGATGGAAAGACAATGAAAGTCTGGGAAGCAGATGTGCTTGATGCACAGAGCAAAGAAGAACCAGGAACAATCGTAGAAGTCAACAAAAAAGAAATCATCGTAGCAACAGGAAGCAATGATCTTGCACTTCATGAGATTCAGCTGGCAGGAAAGAAACGTATGCAGGTACAGGCATTTTTACTTGGATATCAAGTAGAAGTCGGAACAAAATTAGGAGAATGATACGATGCAAAATCCGAGAGAATGTGCATTGGATGTACTGATCAAAGTAGATAAAAAAGAAGAATTATCACACATCGCAATTTCAAATGTATTAGAAAAATACCAGTTTTCTGAAAAAAGAGACCGCGCATTTTTTACAAGACTGGTGGAAGGAACTTTAGAGCGTCAGATCACGATCGACTATGTTGCAGATCAGTTCTCAAAGACGAAGATCAGAAAATGTAAACCACTGATCCGTGCATTGCTTCGTATGGGAATCTATCAGATTCTTTATATGGATCAGGTTCCAGATTCTGCTGCATGTAATGAGGCAGTGAAACTTGCAAAGAAACGAGGATTTTCTCGATTATCAGGTTTTGTGAACGGTGTACTTCGTAATATTTCAAGGAAGAAAGATGAGATCCAATATCCATCAAGAGAGAAGAATCTTGAGACATATTTATCAGTTGCTTATTCTATTCCAGAATGGATCATAAAATTCTTTCAGAAGACATATGATAACGAAACAGTAGAGAAGATCATAGCTTCTTATCTGGAAGAGAGAAAAACAACATTATGTTGTCTGATCTCCAAGGGTGGGAAAGAAGCTGTCAGAAAAGAACTGGAAGCAGAAGGCGTTACAGTAGAAGATGGAAGTTTGATCGAAAATGCAGTGCAGATTTCAGATTATGATTTTTTGTATCGTTTGAAAGCATTTCGTGAAGGAAGTTGTTATGTACAGGATGAAAGTTCCATGTTGTGTGCCAAACTTGCCAGTGTCCAGAAAGAGCAGTTTGTGATGGATCTTTGCAGTGCACCAGGTGGTAAGTCCTTATATGTTGCAGATCAGCTGAAGGGAAGCGGGCGAGTGTTATCAAGGGATCTAACGGAATACAAGACAGATCTGATCGAAGATAACATCGACCGTGTTGGGTTTACGAATATGGAATCCGAGGTATTTGATGCGAGAGTGTTGGATGAAGAACATATTGAGGCTGCGGATGTTGTGATCGCAGATGTACCATGTTCAGGACTTGGAATCATGGGAAAGAAAAATGATATTAAATACCACATTTCAGAAGAAGGCATGAAGGATCTTGTGAAGTTGCAGCGAGAGATTCTTGCAAATGCAGTGCAATATGTCAAGCATGGAGGTACATTGATCTATAGTACCTGCACGATCAATCCAGCAGAGAATGAAGAAAATTTCCGATGGATTCTTGATCACTTTGATTTTGAAGCAGTTGATATTACAAAAGAACTGCCAAAGGATCTAAAGATTGAAACTGCCCAAGAAGGATTTATTCAGTTGTTGCCAGGAATACATCCATGTGATGGATTCTTTATTGGTAAATTAAGGAGAAAATAAAGTTATGGATTTAAAATCAATGACACTTCAAGAGATGCAGGAATATATGGAATCCATTGGTGAGAAGAAATTCCGTGCAAAACAGATTTATGAATGGTTTCACAAACATCTTGCTCTGTCTCTTGATGAGATGAATAATGTACCAAAAAAATTAAAAGAAAAGATCGAACAGACGCAGGAGATTTATGGTGTAAAACCTGTAGACTGCTTTATTTCAAAAATCGATGGTACAAGAAAATACTTATTTGAGTTATATGATGGGAATATTATCGAAAGTGTTTTGATGAAGTATAAACATGGAAATTCTGTCTGTATTTCATCTCAGGCAGGGTGCCGTATGGGATGTAAGTTTTGTGCATCTACGCTTGGAGGATTAGATCGTAATCTGACGCCATCTGAAATGCTTTCACAGATTTATTATATTCAAAGAGATACAGAAGAAAGAGTATCCAATGTTGTCATGATGGGAACAGGGGAACCGATGGATAATTATGATAACGTATTGAGATTTTTAGAACTGATCACATCAGAGGATGGATTAAATATCAG
>ENA-OVGB01003141-OVGB01003141.1-human-gut-metagenome-genome-assembly--contig:-NODE-3141-length-10524-cov-3.308625_pt1 | contig 10524 bp, 8 predicted proteins | sample MGYA00237767_ERZ505413 | MGnify/ENA primary metagenome ERZ505413 (study PRJEB26158, sample SAMN06016410) | human gut metagenome | biome: human gut; feature: ankylosing spondylitis patient; material...
TTTATATATTCTATAGCTTCACCTATAATATGCCCATATTTAATTACTTTTCCACCTTCAGGAATATTTTCAAGTGCTATTTTATGAGCAAAACCAATATCTTCAGCTGCTGTTACAGTTTCTCCATCATCAAGTTGAATTTTTTCTCCACTTTTTATATCGCTCAGGGAAACAGCAACATTGTCTTTTGGGTTAAGACGTATAGCGTTCATACCGTTTTTCCCTTGTTGAGCGTTTATACTTCATTGTCGGATACGCCTTTTTCCCTTAGTTCAAGCAAAAAGCATGCCATAGAAAATATTTTTTTATTTCAATATAATACACTGTACAACTTCTCATAATGCACAATAGACACCTGTACAGAATGACAGTTTGAACACTTTTTACAGTTTCCTCCCTGTGTAGGGATTTCTGTTTTCCTAAAACAGGGCAAAGGTCATATGATGGTTGCCGTTCCTTTCCGCAGGAGCTGACGTGTCTGCGTCCCCCGAAGTGAGCTCCTTCCGTTTTGTTTGAAGCGCAGTTCCGGGTTGCCTCCCTTGCTTGGAAAAATACATGGCGTTTTTCTTACTCTCCCGAATTCATACGTGTCATGCTGCAATCAGACAGTGGAACTTTAAAACAAGTCAGGACCGCCCCTTCAAGGGGCGGTTTGATTTGACCCTATAAGGGTCTATTACTCGGCTGCCCTCTTAAGAGGGCTCGATCTCGACTCTTGCCGTAGGGTTATTTCCTGCTGCTCGTAAACGAGCTGACGGGCCGCTCTACCAAACTATACTGATCGGTTATTTTGTCTCGTTCTTCCTGTTCCCGGACATACTTGATTATCGTCGCTTCATTTACTCCCACCGTGCTGACAAAATAACCGGTGCACCAGAAATGGCGATTGCCGAACTTGTAGCGCAGATGCGGAAAACTCTCGAATATCATCAGGGAACTCTTCCCTTTCAAATACCCCATTATTTGCGCCACGCTATATTTGGATGGTATCTTGATGCACATATGGATATGGTCCATACACGCATTTGCTTCTACTATCTCTATTCCTTTGTATTCACACAGTTTTCTCAGAATTTCTCCTATCGTTCTGCGATACTTTCCGTATATCAGCTTGCGTCTGAATTTTGGAGCGAAAACGACATGATACTTGCAGTTCCAACGGGTATGGTTTAAACTTTGGTCATTCATTATTGGGTTCCTTTGTGTATAGATTTCGAGTCGAGACAACTTGTTATCTCACAAAGGAACCCTCTTTTTAACTTATTTAAAGGCTTCGCCTTTTTGGAACTCCCCGCATAGCGGGGAGTTTTCGACTTTAAAAAAGAGGCGGAGCGGATTTCTCCGCCCCGCCAGAGGTATGGGCAAATGTCGGTCGCCTTGAACGGACTACGGACGCAGGAAGGCAAAGCCCTCGCGCTGCAGCTTCACGAGTTCCACCACGCCTGCGGGCACGACTTCGCAGCCTTCCCAAAGATCGTTGCGGGACACGTTGAAGGTATTCAGCGCATTGTTGCACAGCCTGATGGAAAGCCCTTCGGCCATGAGCTTCGCGCCGCGCTCGGCAAGAGCCTTGTTCTCGCGGGTGAAGAGCTGAACGGCCGGACCGTTGGCCACCATGACCACGCGGAACTCTTCTCCCGGCAGTCCGGCCCTGTAGTTGGCCACGTTGTTGAAGGCAAGGTTGAGACGGGCGGGATCGTTGTCGTCCACATGGATGACGAGGTCATAGTACATGGGCTTTCTCCTTGAATTTACTTGCGCAGGTCGGAATACCAGCCTGCGGCCTGGCGAAGCAGACGCATGCTGCGTTCAGCCATGGCAAAGGGTTCGTTCATGTAGCCGTCGAGCAGCAGCGTGGTGTCGAAGAGCGCGTTCACCATATCCTTGAAGGTCTCGTCCTCGGCGCCCTCCTTGCAGATGCGCATAAGGGAGCGCACGAGCGGATGATCGGGATTGAGTTCGAGGATCTTCTGCGGAATGCCGTCGGTCTTCTGCATGACGCGCATGAGCTTTTCCATGGAGGAGCTCACACCGTCGGGCGACACGAGGCAGGCAGCCGCGTCGATGGGACGCGTGGCTGCGCGCACGTCCTTCACCTGATCGCCGAGAATGGTCTTCACCGCACTGATGAGGGCGTCGAGCTCCGGCTTTTCCTCTTCGGAAAGGGGCTCCGGCCTGGGTTCGGCGTTCTCCACGTCGGGGAAGGCGTCCAGAGCGCCGGCCTCGGCAAGTTCCACGGACTTGAAGGGGTGCTTCTGATACTCCATGATGGTTTCAAGCGCGAACTCGTCCACAGGATCGGTCAGATACAGCACTTCCAGGCCCTTGCGGCGGAACTGACCAAGATGAGGATTGACCTTGGCCGCTTCCATGGACGAGGCCGCCACATACCAGATCTCCTTCTGATCGGGCTTCATGAGGGAGACGTAGTCGTCGAGGCTCGTGAGCTTGTCGTCCTGCGCCGTGGAGTAGTAGCGCAGAAGCGGAGCCACGCGGTCGCGGTACTGGAAGCTGTCGAAGCCGAACTTGATGTACTTGCCGTGCAGCTTCCACATGGCCTCGTACTTCTCGGGGTCGCTTTTGGCCATGCGCTCAAAGTGCGTGAGCAGCTGCCTCGTGATTGTCTGGCTTATCTTGCGCAGCACCACGTTTTCCTGAAGCGTTTCACGGGAAATGTTGAGCGGCAGATCCTCGGTATCCACAACGCCCTTCATGAAGGCGAAATAGTTGGGCAGAAGCTCCTTGTTGTGACGGTCGATGAGCACGCGGCGCACATAGAGATCCGGGCCCCATTCGTCCTTGCGCTCGTCGAAGATGTCCACGGCGCTGCCGGGTATGTAGAGCAGGCAGCTGAACTGCACGGGCGCGTCCACGGAGAAGTGGATGACGTCGAGAGGTTCCTTCTGATCGTAGGTGAGGAACTTGTAGAACTCGTTGTACTGTTCCTTCGTGATGGAGAACTTGGGTTCGCGCCACAGCGCGGCCGTGGTGTTGACTCTCTGCCCGTCGAGCTCGATGGCAAAGGGCAGGAAGTTGGAGTGCTTGCGGATGATGCCCTCAAGACGGAACTTTTCCTCGTACTCGTGCGCATCGTCGCGGAGTAAGATCTTGATGCTGGTGCCGCGCTTCAGGCCCTCGGCTTCCGCCCCTTCCAGCGTGCGGATGGTGAAGCTGCCCGTGCCGTCGGAGGTCCACACGTGCGGCACGCCGTCGCCCGTGGCGGACACGGAGGTGACTTCCACCTTCTTTGCCACCATGAACACGGAATAGAAGCCTATGCCGAAGCGGCCGATGATCTGAGCAGCGTCGTCGGGCTTGCTGTCATCGTGCTCGACGATGGGATCCTCGGCGTCGAGAGGCTTTTCCTCATCCTCGTTGTCCTTCTTTTCCCCGGCGCTTTCGGCCTTTTCCTCAGGAGCGGCCGCAGCCTTTTCCGCCTCGCGCTCCTTCAGGAACTGCTCGGAACCGGAACGGGCGATGGTGCCCAGGTTGTCGATCATTTCCTGTTCCGTCATGCCTATGCCGGTATCGGCAACGGTGATGACATGATTTTCCTTGTCCGTGGTGATGCGGATCTCCAGCGGCAGCTCGGGATCGCGCACCTCGCCGCCGGTGGTCTGAAGAAAGCGCACCTTCTCAAGGGCGTCGGAAGCGTTGGAAAGAAGCTCACGAAGGAAGATCTCGTGATTGGTGTACAGAGAATGGGTAAGAATGTTGAGCAGCTTGCACGTTTCCGCGCGAAACTGATGGGTGGTTTCTGCCATAAGATGGCCTCCTGATATGCTTCCGGCTCTGCGGCAGACGCCTCAGCCGGTCATGACTGAATGAAGGGCCCGAATATGTTCGGGCCCAACAGTCACATAAGACGCCGGTCCGCCAAGTCAAGAGCAGGACACGAAAAAAGCCGGTTCCCCGCCAAAGACGGGGATCCGGACCTCTTTTCCGCAATTGGGGCCTCTCAGGAACGGCTCCGAAAGAGACGGGACGCTTCCGTCCCGCCTCCGGACATGTTCTGTTCTTCCGCGACAAGGCCTGTCCTTTCTTCAGCACGCCCAGGACCGCGACAGGAGGGATGCGGCGCTCTTCAGAAAGCAGGCTCTCCGGCCCCATCAGAACGGATGTTCCATGGTGGAGCCGAGCACGGTGCCGAGAAGTCTCGACGAAATGCCCTCATGTCCCCAGGCATAGGGCTGCACCGCCGAAGCGAGGATGTCGCCGTTTTCGCCGAAGCGGGCCGAAAAGGCCGTATCCGCGCGCTGAACGAAGGCCCGAAGCTCGGAGTCCTCCACGATGGGGCAGCGCTCGGAAGCATACGGTTCCCGGTACTCCACCAGAAGCTTGCTGTCGCCGTTGTTCACGATCCACTCGTACTGACTCACGAAAACGCCCGCCGTCCAGCCCATGCCGCGCCGGTCGAAGGCCCCCATCCACGGATCGAGCTGCACGGGACGGATGAACACCCGCTGCGTCACGCTGCCCGGACGGTCTCCGCCGCAGCGGTACAGCACGGGCAGAAACTCAAGGTCGGTTTCCATGATGCCGGGATACCAGTACCGCGACCCCGCATCGGCCAGAGCCACGGCAAGCTGCGCGCCGTCCCTGGCGCTCAGGCAGTACCACACCGTACCGGGCTCGGAACGCGGGATCTGACGTTCCATGGAAAGCATGACGGTCATCTTGCCCTGAGCCACGGTGGAAAACTCGGGCGAGGCCTTCACCGCCACGGTGGGGCGGGCCGTGGATTCAAAGGAAGCGGCATCTCCCGAGCCGCGGACCAGCGCCCATTCGGCAAAGGCTGCCGAAGGGACCGACAAAGCCAGAAAAGCCAGAAGAGAAAGCAATCTTTTCATGACGCGCTCTCCGTGTTTCTTGTCCGGATCATCCCGGAACAGGGTCACACTAGCAGAACGCCCGTGATAAGGGAGCCGCCCGCATCCCCCGCGCGCATGAGTAATCATGGTAAAACGCTGATACTAACTCTTCCTGCGGCAAAAAAACGGGAAAGTTCCCTCTTTCCGGGGAGATGGAGCCGTAAAAAGGCTTCCGTGAAGCTCGTTGAGGGCAAAACGCCCTGCCTGCCGCCCCTGTGCAGGGCCGGCAGGAGCGCTTCACTTTCCGGAATACGCCGCCTCCGAAGCTCTGAGGCCATGCGTCCGTGCCCGCCGCGCCCGAAGACGCAAAAAAGCCGGTTCCTCCGACAAGGGAAGAACCGGCCCATGATTCAGGAAACGGACAAAGGCCGTCCGGTCATCAGGCGAGCTGCTGAATGCCGTCGAGCTTCCAGCTGTCGCCTGCGGCGCGGGAGCACACGAAGTGCCACACTTCCCGCACCTGTTCGGGACGTGCGGCCCGCTGATCTTCGCGCATGAGCACGTCGAAGTACACGGCCACACGGCGCAGATCGCCTTCGTCGCGCACTTCTATGACAGAGGCGTTGACCAGCAGGATCTCGGTCTTGCCGGGATTGGGGTCGGCCTTGGCCTGTTCGCGAAGTTCGCGCATGACGTCTTCAGTCGCGAAGTTGGCGATGTCGTCGAGATCACGACGATCCCACGAAGCCTGAAGGCGCGTATAGGCCGCCTTGGCGCCGCGCAGAAATTCGTCCTGATCGAAATCGGCGGGAAGAACCACCTCGTTTTCCCCCTGCTCCGCCGCCTGCTGCGCAGGCTGCTGGGAACGCAGGCTGTCCCACGCGCCGCCCTGGCCGTACTGTCCGGGGGCTTCCGGTTCGCGGGGAGCTTCGTAGCTGCGGTAGGTCTGACGGTTGTCGGCCTCGCTCTGACCGCCGCAGAAACGCCGGAACAGCTTGACGCCGAAGTACACGAGCAGACCGAGAATGATCAGATTGAACACGCCGCCGAGCATGCCGCCGCCCATGCCGTGACCGCCCAGAAGGCTGCCGAGGAACGTGCCGGCCAGAAGACCGCCGAACAGGCCGCCCAGAAGACCGGTGTTGCTGCGGGCCATGGTGGCCGCGCCGCCGTTGGCCGTGCTGGCCATGGGGGCCTGACGCTGCACGGAAGAGGAACCGCCGCGGAACGCTCCCGAAGGAGGCGTGGCCGGACGACTCATGATGGATGAACTGCCGAAACTCCGCCCGCCGCCGAGACGGGCGGCATCCGCATAGTCGGGCATGGCGAAGGAAAGCGTGGCCAGGCAGGCAGCGCAGAGGGCAAAGGTTTTCCACTTGTTCATGTTTTTTCCTTGTTGGCTGAGTTGATCGACCTTCCGGACATTCCGGGTGCGGTCACCATTACCATAATCACGAAAACCGTCCCAGGGAAGGGGCGAATGTGATGTTTCGAAGCAGGATACCTCGGAATTGTTACCATTCCATGGCACGGACGAAAAGAATAACGGCGGCGAGAGCCAGAAAGCCCAGCACGATGCGCTGGAAGAGCTTCTGGTTGATGCGCCTGCCGAGACGGACGCCTATGACCTGCCCGATGAAGCAGCCCGCCACGCCTGCGAGGGCGATCTGAATAAGCGTGACCGTATAAAGTCCGGCAAAGGCCTGCGACACGACGGAAGCTATGCCCGTGAAAAGATAGAACACGCTCATGTTTCCCCGGGCCCTGTCGGGCGACCAGTGCTTCATGAGCACGTATATGCCGAGAGGCGCGCCCACCATGGCCACGGAGCCGCTGACGAAGCCGCACACGAATCCCGCGATGACGCCGATCAGGGTGGAGTCCGGCAGACGGTAGGCGGCCGCCCTGCGGAAGAGCTGCATGGTGATGAAGCAGGCGAGCATGGCGCAGACCATGAGCTGCAGGAACTGCATGGAGGCCACGCGAAGCACGAGAGCGCCCACGAAGCAGCCCGGAACGGCGCCTATGGCAAGATCCCGGATTTCCTTCCAGCAGCAGGACTTGCGATAGGAATAGGAAAGGTGGAGCGTTCCGTACAGACCCGTGAGACAGGCCACCAGCACGGCCTCGCCCGGCGTGACGGCCGCCGTCATGAGAGGCATGGCCACCATGATGGCGCCTATGCCCGTGGCTCCGCCGACAATGCCGCCGAACACCCAGCCCAGGGCGACCATGAAGCAGGTCCAGACAAAATCCATAGCGACCTCCCGCAAGACTTGCGTTCATCCGACGCCCCAAGAAGACGCGCCAAATTTATCAGAGTTATACTCTAACCATTTTGCGCTGTCCAGCACAAGCGGCAAAAACCTTCTCCCGTCCGTGTTTTCAGGCAAAAAAACACCCGGGAAATGCCGCTTCGACCCGTCTTTCGAATCGTGACAGGTCCGCTGCCGAAACCGCGCCCCCTAAGGGAACATCGCTCCGGCCACGACATGCCGGCGAGGCCCCCCCCATGCCGCCCTCCGGTCATCCGCAACGTTGCATGAAGAGAGCGAAAAACACAGGAGAGTCGATCCGCCGCCCCTCTCCGCAGGCTGCGCCTGCCGCAGCCTGCCGTCCCCGGCTCTCCGCCGGGGCTCTTTTCCCCGGCGCTCCGACCATGCCGTCCGTCCTCTTCGTCTCCGCCGTCCCTGGAGCTCCTCCTGTGAGCCGTCGAGCTGGCCCTTCGCAGGACCTGAAGACTCTGCCCCTTTCTCCGCCGATCTTGTCCGAGGTTGCTCCCGGAAAAAGACGCCGACCTTCCGGAAGCGGACAAACGCTCCGCCGGAACCGCCTTTCCGCCGAAAGCGGCCTGGATCCCTGCCCTGCATCGGATACAAAAAAAGGACGGAAGCCGAAGCTCCCGTCCCTTGCAGTCAGGGGAGGAAGAAACTTCCTCCCGCTTTCGTCATTATTCTTCTTCCCACTTGATGAAGCCGGGCTTCACGTCGGTCATGGCATTGACGATGAGTTCGACAAGGCCGCCGTACTGCATGCCGTTCTTCTCAAGGAGGTTGTTCTGCTCAAGCAGTTCACGGATCTGGCCCTTGCAGTTGGAGCAGGGAGCGCAGACGTACTTCTTGACTTCAGGACCGAGGCAGTCCTTGAAGGCGCCGCAGATCTGTTCCATCTTTTTACGGCCGGTGATGTTCATGCGCCATTCGTTGATGTTGTTGCGCGTCATGATGGCGAAACCGGAACCGCCGCCGCAGCAGTAGTTTTCCACGCCGTGAGGCGTCATTTCACGGAACTGCGGGCAGATGGCGTGCAGAACGTCGCGCTGAGGCTTCACCACGCCCATGAGACGCACCAGGTTGCAGGGGTCATGCAGGGTGACGGGGAAGTTGTTGCGGCTGGGGTCGAGCTTGAGACGGCCGCCGAGCACGATGTCGCGCAGCACGGGGAAGCAGCTTTCGCGGGGGATGTTCAGATCGGGGGGCAGGATGCGGTCGGCAATGACGGTGAGGGCCTTGTGGGCGTGGCCGCATTCGCCGAGCACGATCTTCTTGACGCCGAGCTTCTTGGCGGCTTCGGCGTGCTTGATGGCCACGCGGGCGGCCTGCACGTCGTCGTAGAACACGCCGTAGTTCACGGAGTCGTAACCGGCGATTTCGGAGCTCAGGGTCCAGGACAGACCGGCGGCTTCGAAAATGAGGGAGAAGGCCGCGATGTTGTCGGGCCAGGCGAGCATTTCACCGGCATTGTGGATGAGCAGAATGTCGGCATTCGGCACGTCCCAGGGGGTCTTGAATTCGTATTCCGTGGTTTCGACGTAGTCTTCGTCGATGAATTCCACGGTTTCCTTGACCACGTCGGGATTCATGCCGGTGGAGGAACCGACTTCGAGCTGGAGCTTGGTGCCCTTTTCATGCAGTTCGCGGGGGTTCCAGCCGAATTCCTGGCTGAAGAGCTTGCGCAGTTCGCGGGCGACGAGGCCGTTGTCCACGCCGATGGGGCAGACCTGGGCGCAACGGCGGCACAGGTTGCAGCGGTAGGAAAGTTCGGCCAGACGCACGACGGTCTTCCAGTTGAGTTCGGTATCGCCGTAACGCCACTTGGCGAGGGGTTCCTTCTTCACATACTGCTTGTAGATGCGGCGGAACAGCTCGGAGCGGAAGTTGGGACGATACATTTCATGCTCATTGGACATTTCGTACAGGTGGCAGGCCTCCGAGCAGGAGTTGCACTGCGCGCAGTAGTCCATGGTGGTGTCGAGCATGGCAAGGCAGGTCCAGTTGTTCTCGGGGGTGAAGAGCTTGCGCACGCCGTCAAGGAAACGGTTGACGATCTCTTCTTCCTCGGCCTTGGTCTGAGGCACGGGAATGAGAAGAACGTTGATGTCGTCCAGCAGGCAGCAGTACTGCTTCTTCTGGGCGTCGGTGATGACCTTCCAGGGGAAGGTCTGATAGTCGACGGGCATGGGACGGAGGGTATTCACGTCAACCGTGGTGAGCTGCCCTTCTTCCCTCGACAGATCGTTGAAGGTAAGTTCCTGCGAAGTTTTCATGTGCGGCTCCTTAGTCCTGCTTCTCGGGGTTGGAAGTGGCAACCTCTGCCCAGGTCTTCTTGCCGTCACCCTGGACATGCGGGGCACGCCAGCTGACGGGCAGGTTCAGGTTGTTGGCGATCTGCTTCTGCAGCTTGGGGTTGTTGACGGCGGGAGCGTCGCCCCAGCGGATGTCGTGCCAGGTGAAGTACTTCATGAACAGGTGGCCGAGGAAGCTGTAGGGCACCCAGAAGAACATGAAGAAGCCGAGCAGCAGGTAAAGCACGTAGAGGGGAGTCAGCTCCATGGCGGTGAAGGTGAACATGCCGTAGATGAAGCTGTTGCCCATGAGGGCGAAATCATACACGCCGTGGCCGAGGCAGAGCATGAGGCCGAACAGGCCGTAGATGCCGAACAGGCCAAGGTTGAAGAAGTGTTCGTGAGTGGTGTACTTGCGCAGACCCTTGTCGCACAGACGGCGCTGGATGAGGCCGATGGAGCCGAAAAGGATGCCGGCAAAGCCGAACACGTCGCAGAGCACGGTGACGACGGTGCAGAAGGTCACGAAGCCTTCGGCTCCGGCAAGCATGCCGAGAGCGGAAAGCACGGTCATGCCCATGGCGCCGATGAGCAGATACAGACCGATGTGGAAGGGATAGGTGCGCACCCAGAGCGTGCGGTTGTGTTCCCACACGGCCTTGAGGAACAGAGCTTCGATGAGGAAGCCCTTGAGAGCGCCGACCATGCAGCTGCGATGCTTGTCCTTCCACCATTCGGTGTTTTCAAGGTAGCTGCCGCCGTATTCGACCTTTTCAGGGTCTTCATGCGCCACGGGATACAGTTCCCAGCGCAGATGCTGAGGTTTCTTGAGATAGCCGATGATTCTCATCAGAGCCACGGCCACGAAGGCTATAACTGCCACATAGGCCAAACAGTAGAAAAAGATGCTCATGGTTGTCTCCTGTCGCGTTGTCCGCCAACTTGCATCCTGACAGGGGCAATCTGCCCCGGCCATCATTTCCGCACCACGCTTCCAAACCGCCCGCCGCAGTGTCGTTTCAGAGATAAAAGTATAAGGAATTATTATACTTTAACAAAACGATCCCCTTTGCCGGGGCGGCAGGACCGGCGCAAGGATGCACCGGAGGAAAGCTGATGAAGATTAAACCAGCAGGCGCAAAAAAACAA
>ENA-OVGB01003153-OVGB01003153.1-human-gut-metagenome-genome-assembly--contig:-NODE-3153-length-10497-cov-12.909500_pt1 | contig 10497 bp, 10 predicted proteins | sample MGYA00237767_ERZ505413 | MGnify/ENA primary metagenome ERZ505413 (study PRJEB26158, sample SAMN06016410) | human gut metagenome | biome: human gut; feature: ankylosing spondylitis patient; material...
GCTTGTCCTCGTTGTAGCCGCCAAGCTCCAATGCCTTTTCGATGACAGGGGTGAAATCCTTGTCTTCACCGATGTGGATGATTTCGGGATAGGATACCACCGCCGTGGTGAACACACGGTCGGCGTAGCTCGCCCGTGGAGGCATCAGGCAGTTTGTGGTGAACAGCACCGGCGCGGGGATGTCGGCAAACTCCTTCTGCTGGTTCTGCCACGCCGTGCCGAAGTTGCCCTTGAGGTGTGGGTATTTCTTCAGCTCCGGATAGGCTGCCGAGCCCCATGCTGTGCAGCGCATCTGCGTAGACTTTTTCACGGAACGCCTTGTATTCCGGCGTGGTGGTATCCACCTTGCCGAGGATCGCCTCTTCGTAGGTGGTTCCGGGGACGATCTTCCATGTGACGGCATCGAAATGAGCTGCTTCCAGATAACGCAGGAGGGTATGTCCGTCCGCCGCCTCAAACGCACCCCGGTTATCTTCATAGGGGAAAGCGTCATAGGGCTGGAAGCCGGTGATCCGCTGCGCGGCGTGATACAGCCGAAAGCCATCCTCATCCAGCTGCGCCGCGAATTTACAGTAGATATCCGCCGCTGACAATTCACGCCGCTCCATCCGAGGTCTCCTTTCTCGTCCAGAACGCAAAGCGTTCCAGGAATCGGACGCGCTTTAGCACCTTTCCGGCAGACATATCCAGTCCGTTCATCTGCGCCTGGATGCGGTGCCGAATGGCCTTCAGCTTCTGCGGATCGTTACAGCAATCCACGATGACATACTCGCCGCCGCTGGCGGCCAGCACCTCACGCTTGCCGCTTTCATCCCGAATCGTCGCCATGAGCCGCTGGCCCAGGCGCTTTCGGTAGGCATCCTGCAAGGCGTCAATATCGCCGCAGACACCGTGCCGCTCCAAGATGGCCGCGATCTCCCGAGAACTGATCCGGGTCTCCGCGGACAGCCTGTTCAGGATTTCCCTTTGTGCATCAGGAGGGAGGCTGGGCGGCGAAGGACTTTTCTTCTGGCTCATCGCGTCGGCGCCTCATTTTTTGGCATTTTCGTAACAGTCGGCGGCTCTGTTTCCCGCGCCAACTCCTTTCCATGCTCATTCAGATATCCCTGCATTTCACGGACGCTTTGACACCCAAACTCCGGTTCCTGAAAACCGCCGCGCTCCGTATACAGCGTCCATTTCTGCTTTTCATAAGGGCAGTCCTGAGACACCACAAAGTACCGTCCGCAGCGGTCTCCCTCCAACGGCTCAAAGCGCACGTCATCATAGAGGGGGCCGTCCAGAGGACAATTGTTTTTGAACCAGACATAGTAATTGTCCAGAATGGCAGGCTCCGTGATCCCCATGACCACCCTGCCGATCCGCTGCAGCCTGCCGGCAAGGGCAGAATCAGCGCAGAACCAGTCATACCAGCCTGCGCGGATCTGCGTCTCTCGTGATCTGTCCTGAAACGCACCGCTGCGGAACAAGTCCTGCCACTGACGGACGGAGAGCATCTTCCTCATGCCACCACCTCGCCGGGGGTGTCATCCGTGGGATCGGTGTTCCGCCAGTCTGACGGCAGGATCGTCTGCTCGATGATATCAGCGATGCTCATAAACACCTGGGCGATCTCACGGGATTCCTTTACGGTGTCCTGGAGTTCCTCCAGCGTCATGCGGGTACCTTCCGTCCAGCAGCGAACATTTTCTTCCGTGGCGGTCAGAAGAGAAGCCTTTTCGTATGCCTTGCAGAACAGATTGGCAACCTTGCCCCTGCGGTCGATCTCCGCATTTTGCTGTTTGAGGTCCTTCTTTGCCTTTTCATATTCCAGCAGCTCCGCGGCAGCCTGCTCGCGCTGATCCTCCGGCACATCCTGAAGCTGACGGGTCAGGTCATAGCCCTTGTTGATGGACAGTTCCTTCTTATCAAGCGCCTCCTTGATGGCGTCCGGAGCATTCTCGTCGATCTGTATGACCTTGCCCATCGTGCGTTCGCCCAGACCAACTGCTTCGGCCAGCTCCTTGCGGGTATCTACCGCTTTTTCAACAGAAGGAAGGTTTGGCAATGTTGCCGAACCTTCCTCGGCCTCGCTGGGGCGGAAATTCTGTCCGCCAGCAGCCATGTTGGCTTTTGCCTTGGCTTCGATCTCCGGTTTCAGCTTCAGGGCAATCTTGCCAAGCTCCCACTTTTCCAAGTTGCGGCGGCCCTTCTGGGTATCGAGCGCCCACTGTTTGGCCTCCAGCATATCCTCGAACGAGAAAACAGCCATTGTATAGGGAAGTCCGTGCTTCTCGCACAGCGCCTGACGGTTGTGCCCGTCGATAATGACCATGTCCTCGTTGACAATGATGGGAGAGTAGCAGCCGTTTTTGATGAGATCCGCTTCCAGAGCGTCGAGCTGCTCCGCGCTCAGAGGCGGGAGCAGCTCGGCCATCTCCGGCAGGATCACAGGGCTGCGTTCAGCACTGGTATATGTGATCCCGGTATTTTTCATCAGGCAGCGACCTCGCAGCTGGTCTCATCTTCCATTTCCTGCGCGGGTTCTTCTACCTTGCGGGGCGAGAGGAACTCCACCTCGCTGGCCTTGATGAGGAAACCGGGCTGGCGTTCCGGCTCGTCCTCAAAGGTGATGGTCTCGAAATCGCCGGAGGCTGCCAGCTTGCAGCCCTTCCAGGCAAACTCCGCACAACGCTCGGCCAGCGGACCGCGCACCTTGACAGAGATAAAGTCGGTGAGTTTGTTGCCGTCCTTATCCTTATAGCGGCGGTCCGAGGCGATACGCAGGATGGCGTAAGGCTTGCCGGTGGTCTCGTTCGTTTTCAGGGTGACGTCGTTGGTCAGGTTACCAATGGCAGTGATCTTCAGCATGGTTCAGTTCTCCTTTATTATAGTGTTGTAGTGTAGATGATGGAAAAGCCGCCCTCCCGACATGGGAGGGCGGCAGAGGGGAAGTTACTTGCTCCAGGTCTCGTTTTCACCAAGAATGGCGGTGTGGGCGTTAGCAGCTTCTATGACTGCGTAATAGGCCCAATGCTTGCCGCTCATGTCGCTGAACGTATTGAGCTTGCGAAGATTGTCCGCAATATAGCTCTCATCCGCTTCACGGCCCAGCAGGCGGTTGACGATGGTGACGACCTCAGCTCTGGAGATGTTGCGGTCTGCGCGGAAGGAACCATCCTCGTAGCCGTTGATCCAGCCGCTCTTGGCAGCGGCCTTGATGTACTCGGCGGCCCAATAACCGTCGCTGACATTGCCAAAGTCCTTATACTGCTCCATGATGACCTTGTTGCCGTCGCCGTACACATCGAAGAAGCGAACGGCCAGCGTGGTAAACTCAGCGCGGGTGATGGCGTCATCAGGGGCGAAAGTGTTGCCGCTCTTGCCGTAGGTGACGCCGTTGTTGTTGAGGTACTTGACGTAGCCGGAGTACCAGGCGTGGGCGGGAATATCGGTAAACTTGGTGTTGGCCGCGGTGGAGATGGTGTCGCCGTTCTTATCTGCCAGCAATCTTGCGAAGATGGCGGCGGCTTCGCTGCGGGTCATGCTGCGCGCGGGGCCAAAGGTGCCGTCCGGGTAACCGAGAATATACACGCCGTGGCGCTCGGTTTCCTCCGTCTCGGGGACAGTCAGCTCACCGTTTTTATCCGTTTTGCCGCTGGCGGTCTGGTTCAGATCGTTCTTGACGGTGATATTTTTATTCTCCTGCGGGACCTTCTTGTTGTCGGTGACGACGATTGTCACCTGATGCTTGGCATCCATATCCGTGCCATCCGGCAGGATGATCGAGATATTGCCGGTCTTGCCGATGGAAACATCGCTGCCGGGGATGGGACGCTTGGTGTCCGTGCGGATAACTTTAACAGTCAGAGTCCAGCGGTTACCGTCTGCGTCCTCATAGCCACCGGTGACCTTGCCGTCCTCATTGGTCTTGCCACTGCCGGTGGGAACGGTGATCTGGCCCGCGGCGTCGGTCTTACCGGAGGAGTAGTTATCATTCTTGTCTGTAACGGCAATGCTCATGCCCGGTACAGCGCTCTTATCCTTGACAAGCTGCACGGTGACGGTCGTCTGGTCGGCATAGTCCAGCAGGCGGCTATTCGGCAAGCGGATGGAGATGCTGTTGTCTTTGTGAAGCGTCACGGCAGCGTTCGCGACGGGGTCCTTGGTGTCGGTATCGGTGACAGTCACGAGATAGCCGCCCACGATGGCCTCGCCCCTGCTGTCCGTGGTGCCACTGTTGTAGATCTTGTCGATCTCGACGGTTTCCAGCGTCTCACCGCAGTTTTCGCATTCCTTGTGCTTGCTGCCCTCGGAGTCGGTGGTCGGCTCCTTGTCGATGATCCAGTCGCCCGGCTTGTGACCGGTAGGCTCGGTGTAGTCGCTCTTGTTGCTGTCACCACAGCGGGTGCAGGTGTTGGTGGTGTAGCCCATCTCCGTGCAGGTAGGAGCCGTCACTTCACTCTTGTAATCGTGACCGAGCGCATTTTTCAGCACAGCGCCGCAGCGGGTGCAGAGCTGGGGTTCCGTGCAGGTGGCAGGATTGCCGGGAATATGACCAGCAGCCTCGTTGCCTTCAATACGGTGATAACCACAGCGGACGCAGCGGTACTCCATAACGCCCTCGCCGGTGCAGGTGGCGTTGGTGATGAGAGTGCCTTCATCCCAGCTGTGGCCCAGCGGAGCGGTGTAGTCCGTCACGAAGCTGCTGCCGCAGCCATCGCAGCGGTGGATGGTCTTGCCGCCGCCCTCACAGGTCGCGGCGATCACATGGGATTCGTAGTTATGGGGCAGAACGGAAGTGATGTCCTCGATATGGCGGTCGCCGCAGACGGAGCACTCGCGGACGGTGTAGCCGGGGTTCGTGCAGGTGGCAGCTACGGGATGAGTCTTATACTGATGCTCGCCCTTGGGCGTGGCGGTCTGCTTCATCTGGCCGCAGCGGGAGCAGAGCTCCAGCAGCTTGCCATCGGTTTCGCAGGTGGCATCGCGGATGACGATGCTCTGCCATGCGTGGCCGAGAGAGTCCACATAGTCGCGCTTTTCGATCTTGCCGCACTCGGTGCAGAGGTAACGGTCATAGCCAAGGGTGATGCAGCCAGCCTTGGTGCGGTCCAGCAGAATGAAGTGGTGGTTTTCGCCGCAGCCCTTGTCGGAGCAGCAGTTGCCGCCGCAGTTCTTGTCCTTGCAGCCGCAGTTGGGATCATCGCAGCCGCAGGTGCATTTGCCATCCTTGCTGGCCTGCGTATCGCGCAGCCAGACATTTGCCACGCCGTTTTCCGTCATGCTGACATTCTGATAGGTGTAGGTGATCTCGTAATAAACCGTGTACTGACCTTCCTCCGTGTAATTGGGCGCGGAGGTCATGGTGCAGCTTTCGGCGCTGTTGCCGTAGCGGATGGAAGTGCGGACGCCAGCTTCGGAGAGGTCGCTGACGGTGATCGTGTGGGGCTGGCCGTCCACGACGCCGTAGTAGTCTGCAATGACCGCCTTGGCTGCTGTGTAGTCATAGCTGGCGTAGTCGCACAGGCTGCACTTCTCCACGGTAGCAAAGCGGCCGTTGGCAGGCTGGGGCAGCACCTCGGTCTCCATGCTGTGGCGCTCCAGCGTGCTGTTCACGGTGTGGTTCGTACCGTAGCAAAACGCGCAGTAGGTGCCACCTTTGGTGGTAACGGTATGGTAGGTATCGTCCGTGTACTCGTAGGTCACGGTTTCCTCCAGCTTCTGTGTAAATTCCGCGGCGCAGTCAAACAGCCAGTAAACATTTTTGAGATAGCCGTAATCAGACTTCGGCTCGTTTGTGTTGATACCGCCGCAGGTTTCGCAGACTGCCTTGGTATAATGATAGCCGGTATAATAGGCGTCTTTGCCGGGAACACCGTCCATGCAGTCGCCCTTGCCGACACCGTCCATCATCGTGCCGTCCGAGTATTTGACGTTACGGCTCAGAGCGGTCTGGCCGTTGCGGGTATACTCGGGAACGCGGAATACCTCAAAGGACGTTACTTTGCCGCATTCGCCGCATTTGAAGGTTTCACGGGTCACGACGCTGTTGACGTCCAACTCATTCGTGCGGTTGGACGCCTGCATCCAGTGTTCGGCGGGGTCATGGTAGCTGTTCTGCTGGGCCGCAAAAGCGCTGGGGACCAGGCTGAGGCACAGTGTCAGCGTCAGGAGCATGGCCAGCGCACGGCGGGAAAACGTATGATTCTTGTTCAAGTGCATATTTCCTCCTTAGATTTTTTTGATGGGATGTTAAGTCATGTTCTGCGATGCTTGGTTATCGCCCCCTCTCCGGAGTGTTTCTTTTTTGCAGGTATTCGTTCCAGTCCTTTCCACTGCGAGGCTCTTCTACCGTTACGGCATAGCCGCTGGCCGAGTATTTGTCCTTGAGCTGCTGAGCTGCCGCCCGTCCCGGTGCGTCTGCGTCCAGGCAAAGCGTGATGCGCTTGATGCTGGGATGATCCTTCAGGTACGTTTCAAGCGCGCCGTCATAGAGGCCGCACAGGGCTATGGCGTTGATCGGCTCGCGGTGGAGCGTGAGGTAGCTCATAAGGTCGATGGGGGCCTCAAACACCCGCACCTGATCCGACGTGGGATCGTGCGGGATGGCAAAGCCGACATTCTTATCGCTGCCTGTCACATCTCCGCGAAAACCTTTGCCGTCTCGGTCGTAGGTCCCACGCAGGCCTGCGTATTTTGCCTGCCCCGCGCTGTTCTTTCCGACGAACACGCAGTTGTGATGCTCGGCGTCCTCGTACAACAGACCGCTGTTCATAAACTGCCGGATCACCTGCGCGGCGATGCCGCGTTTGCGCAGGTAGGCAAAGACTCTGCGGTCATCCGTGTTTCGAGGAGGCAGGGCGAAGGGCTTTGGCGGGGTGTCCTGCTTGATGGAAGACACTACTTGAGCAGGGGAGTCTCTGGCCCGCCCGTTAAAGGCGAGCAGGTATTCAACAGCTTCCGGGAATGTCTTGCCGCAGAACTGCTGCACGAGAGTGATGGCGTCGCCGCCTGTGTTCTGCGAGTAGCGGAACCATGTGCGACGGTCCTTGATCCGCAGGCTGTCCATTTCTGCTGTGGTGTGGTACCGGCCAATGCGTTTGACCTGATAGCCCAGATGGGTCAGCAGCTCCAGCAGATCCGTTTCCCTGACAATTTGCATTTCTGTGTCTGTAAAGCGTCTTTTGATTTCGCTTGCCACGGCGATTTCCTCCTTTCTCTTGAAACGCAAAAAGCCGGTCATGGCACCCGAGCTGTTCGGATGCCATGACCGGCTTTCTTCTAAATCGTGTTTTTGCTTTGGCGTTTGTGCGGGCTTACACGGCGCTTTCCTCGTCAGGGGTGTCCGTGTCCGCAGGGGTGGCCTCGTCGTCCACACGGGCCTCGGCAGGGGCCTCAGCGGGGAAGTCCTGCTCTGCGGCGCTCTCAGCGTCTGCTTCGTCCAGTGCCTGCGTGATCAGGTTCAGCACGAAGTCTCGCTGGGTGAGCTTTTTGCCGGTGCGGAGTGTTTCGCGCTCGAGGTGACGCTTGATGCGCTGGAAGAGTTCTTCGGGAATCTGGAATGCCATCGTTCTGCCTTTTTCAGTCACTTGAATGCCGCCTTTCTGATTTTCAATCATGTTGTAGTATTCTTGAATGAGGTTTGCGATGTACTCGCTGGCGGTCTCGCCCAGCCGTTCCCGTTCTTCGCTGACTCGCTCGTGGAGGGCGATGGGAATCTGAGCACATAAGTTTTTGGTGGTTGCCATTTGGCTGCCTCCTTCGTTTGTTGTAGCGCAATCATACCCGAAAGGTTACGAGAAAGCTATTACCAATACCACCAGGGAATGACGCACAAACGAAGCAGAAGCAACATAAGCACCGGAGAAGCGAAAAAAGGCCACCGATCTGCTCCCTGTGAGGGAGGAGAGATCAGTGGCCCATCGGTTTGCGCTTTTTTATGCCCTGGCGTTCGAGTCACATCAGTTCATAAAAATGTCCTGCTGCATCTCTAAAATGTCGCCTGTCGCGGCCAAAAACTCGTTGTCCGAAAAATCCTGTTTTTCTAACTTTTTGAATTGAAAAGTGGCGATAAATATATGAAAACACCGCACTTTCGTGCGGTGTTTTCTGTGCTGCATCTTTCATCAACACATTTTGGTATGCCCGACTGGATTCGAACCAGCGGCCTTCAGAGTCGGAGTCTGACGCTCTATCCAACTGAGCTACGGGCACATATTGAATTGGGACGCAGGGGTTAACAAAGTAAGTATAGCAACTTTTTCCACTTCTGTAAAGCTAAAATTTTCGTCAAAGATCGTTAAAAAAATTGACAACTTCTTCTCTCGCTCGTATAATTGCAGTATCCTAAAACAAAGGATCGTTCCTTATGAAAAAACGCAAAATTTCCGACGCTGTCGTCCGGCGTCTTCCCCGTTACTACCGCTATCTCGACGATCTGCACTCCAAGGGCATCGTGCGCATCTCGTCGAGCTCGCTCGGCGAGCGCATGGGCATCACCGCCTCGCAGATCCGCCAGGACCTGAGCTGCTTTGGCGAATTCGGCCAGCAGGGCTACGGCTACAACATTTTGGAGCTGCGCACCGAGATCGGTCACATTCTCGGCGTGGACGAGCAGCACCGCCTCGTCGTCGTCGGCGCCGGCCACCTGGGCCACGCGCTGCTGCGCAACTTTGACTTCATGCAGACCGGTTTTCTGCTTGACACCGCGTTCGACGTCTCCCCCACGCTCATCGGCACGCGCGTCAACAACGTGCTTATCCGCTCGTTCGACGAGATCGGCGACTATTTCGCCGTGTGCCATCCCGACGTCGCGGTGCTGACTGTGCCCAAGCACATCGCCCAGGAGGTCGCCGAGCAGCTCGTTGCGCTCGGCGTGCGCGGGATCTGGAATTTCACCAACACAGAGCTGCACGTCGGCAGCGAGGTCTTCACCGAGGACGTCCACTTTGCCGACAGTCTGCTCACGCTGAGCTACCGCATCTCCAAGACCTCCGCCGAGGCGGAGGAGGAAGGAGCCAAACCGTGAAAAGGCCCATTGCCCTGCTCGCATCGCTCCTCGCAGTGACGGTGCTCGCCACCGCGGCCATGGCCGCAGGGGGAGACAGCAGCGACCCGCTGATCTCGCTCAACTATCTGCAAACAACGTTTACCACCAAGGCGACTTCGTCCATCGACGCCGCCCTCGACAAGTCCGATCAGGCGGCGTATGCAAAGGCTGAGGCCGCGCTCCGCTCGACCATCGCCGCGGCAGAGGCCAACGTGGGCGCGCAGCGCGCCGACGTCTTCACCGAGTCGCGCCTCAAGCAGGGCGACATTCTCTCCGGCACGACCGGTCTTCAGGTCATCGTGCTGGCGGGCAGCGTCAATGTGCAGTTTTCCTCCGGCGCGGTCGTCGACGTGACGACCGGCAGCGAGGTCAAAAGCGGCGCGGCACTCGCGGAAAATCACCGCTATCTCGTCGCCGAGGACACGACGGCGCTTTTCACCGTCACCGGCAAGACCGCGGTCGTGAATTACTGCGGCTTCTATTCCATCGCAAGCTCTTCCTCGGTCGACTATCCGGCCATGGCCGCCTCGCTCAAAACGCTCACGCTCTTCCGCGGGTCGGACACGGGCTACGGCGAGGGCTTTGACCTCGAAAAGGCCCCCACGCGCATGGAGGCGCTCATTATGCTCATTCGTCTTCTCGGCGAGGAGAGCGAGGCGCTGACCTGCACGGCCTACCAGCCCTTTACCGACGTGCCCGACTGGGCGCTGCCCTACGCGGCCTACGCCTACTCCAAAGGCTACACCAACGGCGTCGGCCCAACGACATTCGGCACGACGATGAGTGCATCGGCGGAGATGTACACAGAATTTCTGCTGCGCGCACTGCGCTACAGCTCCACCGCGCAGTCTGATATCTCCAACGCGCCCGAGCGCGCGCACTTTGCGGGCGTCCTGACCGCGGGCGAGGGGAGCGCTTTGCGCGCCTCCGCATTCCTGCGCGCCGACGTCGTATACCTCTCTTACTACGCACTCGAAACGAACGTCAGCGGCGGCAGCAAGCTGAGCGACACGCTCATCGCGCGTGGTGTCTTCTCCGACGCGGCCTACCGCGCTTCCCGCGCGATGGTAAATTCTGCGCGCATCGGCTGACACCTTTTTGCGTTCCCACCATACTATGGATTGAGACCGCCGCGCGGGCGGTTTCAATCTTCATAGGGGGTTCGTTTTATGTGCAATAATAACTGTGGTTTTGGCGGCGGCTGCTGCCTGTGGATCCTGATCCTCATCATCCTGATCTTCGCCTGCGGCGGCTGCGGCGGTGGCTGCGGCTGCGGCTGCAACAATGGCTGTGGCTGCAATAACGGCTGCGGCTGCTAAACCTGCATAAGAAGGGGGCTGTGCGAAAGCGCGGCCCTCTTTTTTTCTTTCTGCGCACAGCGCAGTGGGGATGGCAGCGCCGGTGGCGCTGCACGGGATAAGGGGGATATTCTCTCACGTGAGAGAATATCCCCCTTGGACCCCCAA
>ENA-OVGB01003157-OVGB01003157.1-human-gut-metagenome-genome-assembly--contig:-NODE-3157-length-10490-cov-3.127743_pt1 | contig 10490 bp, 7 predicted proteins | sample MGYA00237767_ERZ505413 | MGnify/ENA primary metagenome ERZ505413 (study PRJEB26158, sample SAMN06016410) | human gut metagenome | biome: human gut; feature: ankylosing spondylitis patient; material...
GCTTTTGCTAAATCTCTTGCGAAGCAGCGGTATAACCATCATTACAAGCACCTGTGCTGCAAAAGCAACTGCTGCAAAAATGGAATATGCGCCCTCGTTTTCTACATCAAACCGGAAGAAATAAAGCACGAGGTTGCCGCAGATATTAATCGAGGTATACACGAGAATGATTGATACCACAACAGTCATAGCCTGGTCATTCTTAAATAAGGCTTTAAACATATCAGATATCTTTCCGGGCTTCTCATTACAGGCAACCGGCCTTTCAGGCACACAGGCTACACACACAAGCTCAGAAATTACAAACACTACCGCTATAATAAGCGCCCACCACTTAAATCCAATCCTGTAATCAGCCATAGAGCTACCAGCACCAAGAATAGGCACCACTGTCATCGTGAGCACCGTAGGGATAGCATCACCTATGCCTGAGCAGGTCCTCGCAAGCGATGTAAGCTGCTCCCTGTCACTGCCCGGCTCAGTGATTGCTGGAATCATAGACCAGAACGGAATATCCATAAGCGTATATGTGATGCCCCATGCAAAGTAAAACACCGTAAGCCACACTCTCTGCGCTGAATCCCCCATAGACTCAGGTGTGGCATACAAAGCATATATGGTCACGGCATTGAGCACTGTGCCGGCAAAAATCCAAGGCCTAAACCTGCCCCACCTGGTACGTGTCTTTGCTACGATAATACCCATCACCGGGTCATTAAATGCATCGAAAATCCTGGCCGCCATCATCACCGTACCGATAAACACACTGCTCATCCCAAGCACTACATTGTAGTAGTAGAGCAAATACGATGCAATAAGCATATACACAATATCTTTTCCGAATGCGCCAAATCCAAATGCGCACTTTTGTCCTGTTTTAAGCTTCAAAATAATACCTCCCAAAAAATCCGCTATACTTTGAGCGGGGTTGTTGCTTATAGTTTTTCAACTACGACTTTACAACGCTTTTTGCAGAATGCAACTCCATACGCAAGAATATCATTCCGTCCGTCCTCACGTAGTTCTGTGTCGTATCTGCGATCTTTGATTTGTTCCACTGCTCTTTCACAGGCCTTATCAAGCTCGTTCATGGAACGTGCATACTTCAATTCTATTATGATACCAACATCAGGATTCTTAGGTTTAATCAGAATATCTGCAAATCCATCACCAGACTCCTTGTTCGATTTAACCGCCCATCCGGAATAGTTTTTCAAAATACCGATTAAGATGCCATGGTAGAAGTTTTCCTTTTCTTCATTTCTGGCTTTCGTATCCAAAATGCTAATCGTTTCGCCAAGGAACATTGTCAGTTCCAGCTGAATATCATCGGTCTTTCCTTCAAGAAATCCAGCGATGATTTTCTTTGTTGAGAAGCTATCTTTTTTCACAACTCCATTAAACCATTCATTGATTTGAGAAACGAAAACCTCTCGAACTTCCTTGTTAGGAATAACCAGACTATACACATCGTTCTCGTTCTTTCCAAGCCTTGTAAGATAGCCAGTTGTAAAAAGTACGCTCCATACGTTGTCTATGTTGTTATCAATCTCATCATAAGTCAAATCCAGCCGAATTTTCTTTTCAACTGCCTCCCCAGCAATCAACTGCTCGATTTCATCTTTTGTGGTTGCATCAGCCTTGTCAATAAAGCGTTTAACCAAGTCATTTCCGCTACTGTTAATCCAATATGATTTTGGATGTGCGTCCGGGTCAGTCCGCCAATCTGAAACATAGTTTATTAAATCCCACGGGCAGTAAATGTCCACATTCCCAAAATGATAACCGTCATACCACTCTTTAACTTCTGAAGAATGTTCTTGCATATTGTAGTCAGCCAAGAGGTTCGCTACTTCTTCTTTTGTGAAACCGAATTCTTCCTCATACGGAACATCATCAGCAGCATAAACCTTGAAATTATTTAAACCGGTAAATATACTTTCTTTGGAAACCCGAAGGCATCCTGTCAACACAGCAAACTGCAGATAATCATTTGTCTTTAATGCCTCACCAAACACGCCTCGGATTAGTGATACCATCTCTCTATAATAGCCGTGCTGAAATGCTTTGTCGAGCGGCACATCATACTCGTCAATCAGAACAATTACTTTCTGATTATAATGTTTATATAATAGCTCTGATATTTTCTTTAGCGAAAATTTAAGCTTTACTGCAAGTACAGTTTCTCGTCCCTCTTGAAGCGAAATCAAATCACGATACAGTTTCTTTTCGTCGTCATCCAATCTGTCACTATTCAGCAAATACTTGAAACGCCTAGCTTCACTGGCAATCAGCTCACACAAGGAGTACTGTGCCTCCTCAAATGTGAGCCCGTCCACGCTTTTTAGGGACAAGCACACAACCGGTTACTTTCCCATATATTCCCTGCAAAGTTCTTTATTCTGTGAGATATAAAGACCATCAAACAATGTTGCATCTGTTCCAATTTCAAAAAAGCTCTTAAGCATACTTATGTTTAAGGTTTTCCCGAATCGGCGAGGTCTTGTAAACAGATTCACTTTACTCCAATTTTCAAGAAGCTGCTCTATCAGTTTCGTTTTGTCTACATAATAGCATTCTAACTTCCGAATTTCTTGAAAACTTTCAAACCCAACCGGAAGTTTTTTCAATCCCAGCATACTTTAAACGCTCCTTTCCGAAGCTGTACTTCTGGAGTAATGTGCAAAAGAACTGGTTCTTCACCATCCACCCCAGTGTATTTTGATTTTACCATTTAGCAGGTCATATAGCAATACTCTACCGTCAATGGTTGCCCAAAACCATTATTCTGTGCCAGCAAGGCTAAAATCAAATCGTTTACTTGTAAAGCTCCTCCAATTATTATACTCGCAGTTACTAACTCGTAAGTTACTTTCTTACGAGTGTAATAACTCGGAGAATACTCAAAGTCAAGCGAATCTTGTCAGATAATTCCAGTATACTATATCTTCTGTCCTATTCCAAACGCTTCAATATCTCATCATATTGGGTATACATCTTCTGCACCTCATTCTCCAATGTATAGTAATGCATGATATACGGCACCAACAGCACTAAGAATAACAGTGTAAGTACCAAAAGCATAGGGTTACTTATCATGATGGATGCTATTATTGACATCATGGTGAGTATAGCAAAGGTTACTGTCACTATGAGATGCACGAGGCGCTCATGCTGGAAGAAGGCTATTTGTGTCAGGTGTTCCTGCAGTATTTTCTTCCACTCTTCTTTTGATATCTTATCAGACTTTTCCAGAAGACCATCAATCTTAAGTCTATAATTAATTATTCGTTTTTTCATTTTATTTTCCGCCTTTCCTAATACGTACTTTTTTATTTTAATACAATGATAATTGAATCTAAAAATCCGCTATACCAACCTCTGGCATAGCGGATTAAAAAATAAAATGCAATTAAAGATATCACCTGTTATGTGATTATAACTGGTTCAAGACATTTGATGTTTGCAGATAAACACCAGCAATAGCATTGATAACTGCAAGTACGATGGTAATAATTGACATAACAATACCAGCGGTTGCCATGCCCTTTCCACCATTTTTCCTGCCTACGATACCGAGGATAAGTCCTACAATACCAATAGGTCCACCAAGGATTGGAATACACCAGAATACCAGACCGATAATACCAAGCACCATAGATGCAATTGACATTCCCTTCTTTTCCTCCATCGGCGGCATAGGCGGTATATTTGGATTGCCCTGCTGATTCGCCTGATCATACATATTGAAGTTGTCGCTCATAACTATTCTCCTACCTTTCTTTTGTTTAAATGATATAATAACTGTCACTGTAATTTGTAACCATGGAGTATCGTAACATACTTTGACTATGAAAGCAACATATTTTTCATTACCGGATGCAACATCCCAGATAGTTACTGTTCACACCTAACAGTGTGACCAGCAACGATTACAGCCAATTTAAAATTTCTCTCCAACCACCCTACACCGCTTCCTGCAAAAAGCAATGCCATAGGCTAAAATATCACACCGTCCCTCATCCCGCAGAGCCTCATCATAGCGCTTATTCTGAATCTGTGCCATCGCAGCCTCGCACGCTGCGTCAAGCTCCTTCATCTCCTTAGCATACTTCACCTCTATAACGATTCCCGCATCCGGGTCCTCCGGCTCAATCAAAATATCACTAAAGCCATCTCCCGACTCTCGATTGGACTTAATCAGCCAGTCCGGATTGCTGCCACGCAGTAGACCTAGAAGTAAGCCATGATAGAAATTCTCCTTCATAGCATCAGGCGCCTTGGTATCGAGTATGCTAATCATGCGGCTCATAACGATATTGAGTTGCCTGGCAATCTGTTTCTCATCTTTATCCAGAATTGCCCTTGATAAAAGCTTCATAGTATCATCATCATTTGCAACAACAGCCTTGAACCACTCCTGAATTTGGAGAATAAACACCTCACGCACCTCTTTATTCGGAATCACAAGCTTATAGGCATAGCTCTCACTGTCAGGCACCTTAACCTCTCCGATTTTTGTGAGATAGCCTGTAGTAAAGAGCACACTCCACAGATTATCAATAGTATTGTCAATCTCATCATAGGTCAGGTCAAGACGAAGCTGCTTCTCCACAAATCCGCCTGCCACAAGCTTCTCAATCTCATCCCTTGTGGTCTGGTCAGCCTTGTCCACAAAGCGCTTCACCATGTCATTTCCACTGCTGTTAATCCAGAACGCGCTAGGTCTGGCTGACGGATCTGAAACAAGCTTCTTGGCAAAATTTATCACATCCCACGGACAATAAATATCCGCATTACCAAAATGATAGCCATCATACCATTCCTTTACATCAGGGTACCTCTCGCTCCTGTCATAGTCTAAAAGAAGCTTCATGACCTCATCATCAGTGAATCCAAACTGCTCATCATGGTCGATATCCACAATAGAATTGATTTCAAAATTATTGAGCCCTGTAAAAATACTCTCCTTTGACACCCTAAGGCAGCCTGTAAGCACCGCAAACTGTAAAAACTCATTGGTCTTGAGCGCCTGCCCGAAAAGCCCCCTGATGAGAGAAACCATCTCCTTGTAGTAGCCATTCTGAAAAGCCTTGTCGAGCGGAACATCGTACTCGTCTATGAGGATAACTGCTTTCTGACCATAGTGCTTATACAATAGCTGTGAAAGAAGTTGTAATGATGATATAAGCTTATCTTTATTGAAAACAAAACTGCCGTCCTCTATAATAGTCAATCCCTTATACTGTTCTCTCTCAAGCAGCGTAAGCTTATCACTGTCAGCCAGAAAAGACACTCTGCTTATTTCTTTGCCAATAACTCTTACAAGAGCATCAAAAGCCTCGTCATACGTCAATCCCTCCACACCCTTGAATGAAAGAAATATGACAGGATACTTACCCATATGCTCATCACAAAGCTCTTTATTGCCTGAAATATATAAGCCATCAAACAAGGTCTTATCTGTGCCTATCTCAAAAAAGCTTTTTAGCATACTCATATTGAGAGTCTTGCCGAAACGCCTAGGGCGTGTAAAAAGAGTCACCTTACCCCAGCCCTGTAAAAGCTGCTCTATAAGCCTTGTCTTGTCAATATAATAGAAACCCAGTTTACGAATTTCCTCAAAATTTTCAATTCCAACTGGTAACTTCAAAGTATTTGCCATAAAAGCCTCCAAAAAATAATCCGCTATACTAAATACTAGTATAGCGGAATGCCATGTAAAATACAATTCAAATCATTGTATTGTCTGCACAATTTATTGTATACTCAAGTAAATGAGCAGTTGCCACAATCAAGATTACATTTCCGTGGCTTTCTGCCCAGGATTTATTTTATCAAAATAATTAAAATTTTAGTGGTGTCAGTCACCAATGTTTGTGGATTACTGAAATAGTCCTTTACAAAATCATATGACTTCACATCATGCATCCCCAGATTCGTCTTGCAAAATTCACTCGGTTTCTTCCCAGAACGCTTAAACTTGTCATAAGCACCTTCACTATGGATGATCAGCATTTCTTCCCTTGAAAAAATCAAAAGGTCATTATCCACAAGAATATCAATAATTGCGGACTCCGCAGAGCCCTCGCATATACACGCTTTATATTTTGCTAATTTCATTTCGACGCCTCCTTAGTGTATTGAAGCGGCCAAACTTTTCTTCAAGCGAATATATGCCTCATATACTGGAGTTGTTCCCTCAAGGAAACCGCTTTGATAGGCATCACTCTTTTTAATGTCATTGCGCTTTAAAATATAGCTCAAATTATCAGCTGTGATTCCGTTACGGTTTCTAACGATGTAGATTCCATCATTTCGGTCATATTCATCCAGTAATTCTGGATAGTGCGTTGTAAAAATCAGTGTTCCACCGTTTCTGTTCAAACGGCTATCCATAAAGAATCGTACTAAAGTCGTGACAATTTCTTTATTAAAATGATTTTCGATTTCATCCACCAAAAGATATCCGCCAAACTGAAGAACCTCTTTTACAATTGAAAAAGTAATGATACCCTTGATTGTGCCAGAAGACAGGTACTGTTCAAGATCCACAGCATTGTTCAAAATAATCTCATCTTCACCCTTAAATTTCAGATGAATAAAGGTTTTTCCATCTGTTTCTTCAAAACACAATTTTTCAATGGTCGGATCAAGAAAAGCTATCACTTCAAGTGGGATGTCATCTGTAAATGGAAGGACATTCACATTTGTAGAAAGCAGGCTGAATACTTCAACCTTGTCATTTGTCTTTTTATTATGAGCAATAATCAAGCTAACATCGTCCGGAAGGAATGCTTCATCATTATTCCTAACTGCAGCCGGCTCTATTCCGGTAAAATCCGTCAGATATTTTTTCGACTTTACGCTGGCAATCGGTTTCTCCCACATTTTTTCGGTCAAAATAGAGTAATTATAATCTCCCGCTTTAGCCTTCTTTGCCACAATCACAGTCTCCAGGCAGCAGACACATTTGCGTTCATCATAAAAATATATGCGAATCGTTGCCTTTTTAGTTCCTCCAAGAATGCTTTTTGCTTCCACATGATTAATGGGCTCATTTTTAACAATGCTCAAGGCCAGATTGATAACTTTCAGCACGGATGTTTTTCCAGACGCATTGATGCCAATAAAAGCACAAGCAGAATGAAGGTAGTAATTATCCTTCATCCTATACAGGCTATCTTTATCATCCTCACTTACACGCTGTTGGGTATAAAAGCAGATATCAAGTTCTTCCTTAAACAGTGGAAGTCCTTGTGCAGTGATACGAAGTATTTTCATTTTTCAACTTCCTTTCTAAAAACGGATTTTCCGTTTTTATTTTTCATCATTCTTATTATACCCCACCCACAAGAAATTATCAACGGATTTTCCGTTTTTATTTTCTTCTATATTGTTTATGGTTCCTTATCTTGTCCAAAATCAGCTCTCATTTTTGTCCGGCAACTGCTTATTTCATTGCCACAATAAAGATTATAAAAATTTAATGGATAATACTCATGTAAATATTCTACAATATGCCGTGAGCGAACCGGATGTAATCCTTCAATATAATCCCCATCTCAGCTTATATGGGCCAAAAATTCATCTGCCATGAGGTAAATAGTTTTATTAAATAAATTAAGTATGTGAAAGCTTACAGCTTCTCTCCCACAACCCTGCACCGCTTCCTGCAAAAAGCAATGCCATAGGCTAAAATATCACATCTGTCCTCATCACGCAGAGCCTCATCATAGCACTTGTCCTTAATCTGTGCCATCGCAGCATCGCACGCTGCGTCAAGCCCCTTAATCTCCTTCGCATACTTCACCTCGATGATGATGCCTGCATCAGGATCCTCCGGCATGATTAAAATATCACTGAAGCCATCACCCGACTCACGATTAGACTTGATAAGCCAGTCCGGATTGCTGCCTCGCAGCAGTCCAAGAAGCAGACCATGATAAAAATTCTCCTTCAAATCATCAGGCGCCTTGGTGTCCAGTATGCTAATCATACGTCCCATCACGATATTGAGCTGCCTTGCAATCTGCTGCTCATCCTTATCAAGGATAGCTCTTGATAAAAGCTTCATCGTGTCATTTTCATTAGCTACAACAGCCTTGAACCATTCCTGTATCTGTAGGACAAAAACCTCACGTACCTCCTTATTGGGAATGATAAGCTTATACGCATAGCTTTCACTGTCAGGCAGCTTCACCTCACCGATTTTTGTGAGGTAGCCTGTTGTAAAAAGTACACTCCAAATATTGTCAATACTGTTCTCAATCTCATCATATGTCAGGTCCAATCGGATGACTTTCTCAATTGCCTCACCGGCAATCAAACGCTCAATCTCGTCCTTCGTAGACGAATCGGCTCTGTTGATAAGGCGTCTCACCAGACTGTTTCCGCTGCTGTTAATCCAATATGTCTGTGGCTTTGCGTCGCTGTCATCACGCAGATGGTCGACATGATTTATTACATCCCACGGACAGTAAACATCAGCCCTGCCGAAATGATATCCGTCATACCACTCCTTTATCTCATCATAATGCGAATCCATCCCATAGTCAGACAGCAGTCTTCTTACCTCTTTGTCTGTAAAGCCAAACTGCTCATCAAATCTTGAATCAGTAATTGACATGACCTTGAAATTATTAAGCCCTGTAAATATACTCTCCTTTGAAATACGAAGACAGCCTGTGAGTACGGCAAACTGTAAAAACTCATTTGTCTTAAGCGCCTGGCCAAAAAGACCTCTGATGAGAGAAACCATCTCCTTGTAATACCCATTCTGGAAGGCCTTGTCTAATGGAACATCATACTCATCTATAAGGATAACTACCTTCTGTCCAAAATGCTTAAACAACAGCTTTGAAAGCATACGTAAACTGTCCTCAATATTTTCATCAGTTTCCTGAAGCATCTTTGTAAACAGTGTTCTGTCCTCATCAGTCAATGCATCACTGGTCTTCAAATAGTAATGCCTGTCAAGCTCATTTTTTAAAATAGCACACAGCATACGTCTTGCAGTAGTAAAATCTAAACCCTCCACACCCTTGAGCGACAGAAAAATGACAGGGTACTTCCCCATATACGCATCACAAAGCTCTTTGTTGCCTGAAATATATAAACCGTCAAACAAAGACTTATCCGTGCCTATCTCAAAAAAGCTCCTTAACATGCTCATATTAAGAGTCTTTTCAAAGCGGCGTGGACGCGTAAAAAGAGTCACCTCACTCCATCTATACAAAAGCTGCTCTATAAGTCTGGTCTTGTCCACATAATAAAAATCCGATTCCCTCAGTTTGCTAAAATCATCTATTCCAACCGGTAAATTCAAAGTATTCGCCATAAAAGCCTCCAAAAAACAATCCGCTATACCATATGAATAGTATAGCGGATTTGCCCACAAAATACAATTTAATTTATTCAGCCCTACTTCAGCCTTACCTTATCCAAATTCAGCTCTCATTTTTGTCCGGCAACTGCTTATTTCATGGCCACAATAAAGATGTGGTTGCTATTACAAATATCTTAATGTCCTAAATTATGGTCTTAGGAAACATTACACTATTAAATGCTGCTTTCAGTTCATCAATCGTAGGAGACTCCGAAACCATATTCTCTGTAATGATTTTGCAAACCTCCTGCAATGCTCTCTGCTGTTCAACGCTAAATTTATTCAGCTCAATAACCGTCTCAAAAATACACTTCTTAACCTTTTCATTTTCTAATGGGTGCTGACCCGGATGGAAAAATATAACATCAGTATTTTGAACATCGATTTCCAGGCCAAACTCTGGAAAATTCATCCACTCAAAATTATCTACAATTCGGTTTGCTTCATCCAACAGTAAGCATTCTTTTAACGGAACAGCATTGTCAAATCCAATAAGTAAGCCAATCACAAGATGAATTACAGCGCCACCTATTTTGCCAAATCCCTCAAACCACTCTCTGGCTAAATGGCTTAAATCAAACTCATCAATATGATCAATTATTTTGTTGATACTATCAACTATGTAGAGAATTCTGACACAGAATATAACATCCATATGGTATTTATGTACCCAAGGAGCATAATGATCAATTGACACCTGATCAGATGACTTCCTATACAGTTCATAATAATTCTTACAGCGCAAATAATCATTCAAAGCAACACTATAAAAACTGATTCTGAGGGCGATTTCATTGATTACTGGATGTTGCTCGAGCTTAGGCAACATAGCCTCAACCTCATCAAGTGTCCGAAACATCTCGTCTTTTCTGATAAATTGCAAATGCTCGTCACAATTTATAACATCTGATGCCTCGTCAACCAAAGCAAGTTTTGTCATGATTTCATCTATAAGTAAACCATTCTCATGATAAAGAGCACTTGCATTTTTTAAGTACTCTTCAACAACAGACCACTTATAATTTTGCTTGTTTCTTTTTTGAATACCAGCCAGTTCGTAAAAGCAAAAATATCGTTGATAAACAGCCTCTGCTGGCAACGA
>ENA-OVGB01003158-OVGB01003158.1-human-gut-metagenome-genome-assembly--contig:-NODE-3158-length-10484-cov-133.051970_pt1 | contig 10484 bp, 10 predicted proteins | sample MGYA00237767_ERZ505413 | MGnify/ENA primary metagenome ERZ505413 (study PRJEB26158, sample SAMN06016410) | human gut metagenome | biome: human gut; feature: ankylosing spondylitis patient; material...
TTGCTCAGGAATTTATAAATAAAGTTAAATTATAGTGTTGCGGAATTAAGGTCTACATTTATTTTGATAATATTATCTTCCGGAGTAGTACCCTATTCTCACCAATTTCAATTCTTCTTAAAGGGATTTCTGCTTCTGGAAATTTGTTATTTGATATTAGGATTCATAGCTCTGCAAAACATTAAAGGTATTAGATTTTTTTATATTCTACTTACATTATCTTCGATAGCCGGTGTATATGGTATTTTAGTGTATTTTTTAAAGGTTAACATCTTAGTTGATACTTTTAGTCTTATCTATGCGGGTAGTGAAAATCAATTTAGCTTTTTTATGGAAGAAATTCGAGGGGGCTTGGAAGGCAGAACCTCTGGAACCTTTGGACACCCATTAGCATGGGGGCAATTCTGGAATATTCTTGTACCTTTAGTATATTTATACCGTAATCGGATTGGTAAGTATTGGTTCCCTGTAATTTTGATTATTGGTGTTACAAATATGCTTTTATGTGGAAGCCGGACAGCTTTAGTATCGCTATTTGTTTTCCTCTTATTTGTTGTGATTACACTTTCAATAAAAAAGAAAATAAAGATAGGATTGGCATGTGTTATTGTGTATAGTATCATGTTTGTTCAACTTGGAAATAATAGGCAGTATAAAGGAATTTTTGAATATGTTCAGTCTGCTGTCTTCTTTTGGGATGACTCTTATAGTCAGAAAGCCGCCATTGGTGGTTCTAATACGGATATGAGACAGCGTCAACTAGAAGAGGCAATACGCTTGATGAACACAAATCCTATAGCAGGTATTGGTCTTGATTATCAATATTATTCTATAGATCATCATCCTAATTCTATCTTGCTAGGATTTGAAAGTATTCTTTTTAAGAAACTAGTTGAACAAGGACTTACGGGGATGCTGATATTTTATTATCTCATATACCTGTATTATCAATTCTATCGAAAAAGATTGAGAACCAAAGAAGAGAACTTGATTTTTTTAGGCTATATACTTTCTTTTATGGTAAGTTCTCATATGACAGCTATTCAAGGCTTAAATTGGTTATTCTTTCTTTTACTTCCTTTGTTAACGCTTTACTCATCAAGAAATCAAGTTAAAAATTATGATACCAAAAATAATTCATTATTGCTGGCTCAGCGATGATCCTGTGCCTGCAGATTTACAACATTACATGGAATCATGGAAGAAATACCTTCCAGATTACGAGTTTATACACTGGAGTTTTAAGAACTTCGATAAGTCTTCATCAATGTGGGTGAGTCAAGCTTTTGATAGCAAAAAATATGCGTTTGCTGCTGATTACATAAGACTATACGCTCTTTATAACTATGGGGGCTTTTACTTAGATATGGATGTAGAAATACTGAAACCATATGCAGAGCTTTTAAACTTGGGTACTGTACTTGGGTATGAGAATAGTACTGATGGGCGATTAGAAGTTGCTGCTTTTGGTGTGGAAAAGGGTTCAAAATGGGTGAAGGCTTGTTTGGATTATTATGATAGCAAAAACTTTATAAATGATAACGGTTCTTTTAATACAAAAGTCCTTCCTTTAGTGATTCGTGATGTCTTGGCAGAATCAGGTTTTGAATGTCTTCCAGTTAAGAACTATTCAGAAGCTCTTTCAATAAGAGAAGAAAAGGTCATTCCTGTTTTTCCATTTGATTATTTTAGTCCAAAATCTCATGGCACAGGAAATATTCAATCTTCTAAAAATACATATTCAATTCACCATTTTGCAGGGTCCTGGTTCCCATGGTACACTAAATGGGAGAAAGCTATCTGTGAGGCGCTTGGAATTAGATTTAGATTTGTAATAGAAAGACATATTATAAATCGATTTAAACATAGTAAATGAAATGAATGATACTAATAATCATATTGTGATTATGGCAGGCGGAATTGGTAGTCGCTTTTGGCCAATGAGTACACCAGAATATCCAAAACAATTTATAGATGTAATGGGTACAGGGCGAACCTTAATTCAAATGACCGTAGATCGCTTTGCTCCTATTTGTCCGATGTCTAACTTTTGGGTGGTGACAAGTGAAAAGTATATCGACATTGTCAAACAACAACTCCCAGACATTCCAGCAGAGAATATTTTGGCAGAGCCAGAAGCTCGAAACACAGCTCCTTGCATTGGATATGCTTGTTGGAAAATTAAAAAGCATCATGCTAATGCCAATATTGTGGTGACTCCTTCTGATGCATTGGTCATCAATACCACCGAGTTTCAACGGGTAATTTCTGATGCATTGAAGTTTACACAGAGTAGCAATGCAATTGTTACCATTGGTATCAAACCTAGTCGTCCTGAAACCGGCTATGGATATATTGCTGCATCTGATGAGAAAGTTATCAATGAGATAGTTAAAGTGTGTGAGTTTAAGGAAAAGCCAGATTTGGCCACTGCTGAGCAATACTTAGCCGAAGGAAATTATTTTTGGAATGCTGGCATCTTCGTGTGGAATGTAAATACCATCACCGATGCCATGCAGCGCTATACACCTGCTTTGGCCACTATTATGGAAGAGATGTCATCTTCTTTTTACACCAGCCAAGAGCAAGAGCTTGTCGGTCGTCTCTTTCCTACCTGTGATAAAATTTCTATTGACTATGCTGTGATGGAGAAATCAGATGATATATATACTCTTCCCGCTGAGTTCGGATGGAGCGACTTAGGTAGCTGGGGCTCTTTGCGTACGCTTCTTCCACAGACGGAAGAAGGAAATGCTAGTGTTGGCTTAGATGTGCGTTTTTACAATAGTAAAAATTGTGTAGTTCATACTCAAGAGGTGAAGAAAGTAGTCGTAGAGGGTTTGAATGGTTATATCGTGGCTGAAAAGGGCGGACAGTTGCTTGTTTGTTCTTTGGCGAATGAACAATTAATTAAAGAATTTTCTAAATAAAGTCCTTTATGATACTATCTCTTATTCAAACATCTCAAAACCGTAGAGCTGAATTGATTCGATTCGTTGAATCACTCAATAAGCAGCAAGGAATAGATTTGAGTTCTATCCAACTCATCTTTGTTGATCAGGAGGACAATAAAGATGTATTTGATAACCTCTCAAAGAATATAGAGTTTACTTATATCAAATATCATCACTGCTCGCTTTCAAATGCCCGAAATATTGCTCTTCAACATGTCAAAGGCCAGTTTGTCGGTTTCCCAGATGATGATTGTTGGTATGAACCCGATACTCTTCAGAAAGCGCTTTTCTATTTGCAGGATGGTAAATATCAGGGTGTTACTGGTAAAGGCACAAATGAAAAGGGGCAATTGACCTCAATATTCCCAGAAAAAGCCGATGAATTGACAGTTGAAAAAAGATGTGCTGCCATTTCTTATACACTGTTCTTTAAGTATTGCCCTGAATTAAAGTTTGATGAAGTGATGGGAGTTGGCTCTGAGTACAACATAGGTGCTGGTGAAGAAACTGATTATCTGCTTACCTTAATGGAAAAGTATGCTTATCGAGTATATTATGATCCATCTATCTCTATCCATCATCCTACGGGAGCTATTTATGATAATGAAAAGATATTGAAACGTGCTTATAGTTATGCACGAGGTGCAGGATACTTAACTCGAAAGCACAATTTTTCTTTTATATATAAGGCTAAGCTCTTTTTTCGTCCTTTAATTAGTATCTTCGTAAATTTTATAAAGATGGATATGATACGATGCAGAAAGTCTTATTTGAATTTGAAAGGGCGAATAGAAGGTTATTTCTTTAAACTAACTCAATAATTATGATACAACTCGCAGATAAATTTCACTGTACAGGTTGCTCAGCTTGTGCACAGACTTGCGCACATCAAGCAATTGTTATGACTCCTGACCAAGAAGGTTTTCTTCAACCAGTTATCAATGTAGATAAATGTGTAGAGTGTGGACTGTGCATGAAGAAATGTCCCGCTCTTAGTCCATTGGTAAAAGAGAGCTTGTCCCATCAGAAATCATACGCCGTGATTAGCTATTCCGATAGAAATATCAGTTCTTCGGGAGGTGCTTTCTCTGTTTTTGCACGCTATGTGCTTTCGCAAGGAGGTGTGGTTTACGGTGCCACCATGGATGATTCTTTGAAAGTGAGACACATTGGAATCTTTTCTTTGGATGATTTGTCTAAACTGCGTGGCTCAAAATACGTTCAAAGCGAAATAGGTGATACATACGTTGATGCTAAAAATCAGCTAAAACAAGGGAAAATGGTGCTCTATACAGGTACACCTTGTCAAATTGCTGGGCTATATAAATTTTTAGGTAAATCTTATCAAAACCAATTGATTACACTTGATTTGGTATGTCATGGGGTGCCCTCTCCGTTAGTGTTTGAGACATATCTTCGAAAATTAAAAAAATCGACCGCCCATGGGGCGGAATCTAAATGGCGAATATTGACTGATGAAAAGAATGCGTACATGGTAGCATTCTTTAAGGGTTGGACCTATAGGGAATGTTGCTTCAATTGTCAGTACTCTAATATGAGCCGTGTAGGGACCTTTACTATTGCCGACTTTTGGGGAATAGGAAAACATGGAGTTCCTTTTGCCAAGGGGGTTGCCTCTGGTGTTTCGTTGGTAATAGATAATACGAATAGTATGGCAGCTATGCGACAGGCTTTAAGCGAGTTGGCGTATATAGAAGAAAGACCGTTAGAGGAGGGCGTGCATGAAAATCACAATCTTAAAGCTCCTGTTGCCCGTCCTGAGCAGCGAGCATCTGCTATCAAGGATTTACTTGATGAACAAATGTCTCTTGCAGATTTTGCCCGCAAGTATAAGTTCCTGCCAAAGAAAAATGCGAAGTATTATCTAAAGAAGTGGACGAAAGATATTATTTACGCCTTGGGTATTTACAATGTTTATAAATCAATCAGCTATAAAATACAATGAAGATAGGTATAGTAACGTACGTCAAATGTGACAATTATGGCGCAGAGCTTCAAGCTTTTGCCCTTCAGTGGAAGCTTAATTCTTTAGGCTATGATGCTGAAGTCATCAACTTGGAAAAGCGCAATATCGACATGAAACGCAATCCCGATGTTATCAAAGGGGCTATCAAACAGCGTTTCAAGAAAGAAGGGCTGAAAGCTTTCTCATCTATATTCCGTAAAGCGATGGAGGTGGCTACACGTATGCGCAATGAAAAGAAGTATAAAGAGATTAATGAGAAGAAACATTTGTTATTCGAGCAGTTCTTTGAAGATAAGGTGAAGCATTCGGCTAAGTATTACTCTCTTGATGACATTACTTCGGCTACTGATTTGCCTTATGATACTTATATTGCTGGTAGCGATCAGATTTGGAACTATATTCATACGGATCGCCTGGATGTTTATTTTCTGATGTTTGCCAACGAATATAAGACTAAGAAAATCTCTTATGCGGCTAGTGTGAGTATCTACGACATTCCTGAGAAATTGCGAGCAACTTATAAAACATATTTCGAAAATATTGATGTGCTATCTGTGCGCGAATTGCATGGCGCTGATTTAGTCAAGAAATACAGCAATAAGACTGCTGAAGTGGTACTTGATCCTACATTTTTATTGACGAAGGCTGATTGGGAACGAGAAGTCGCTAAAGATGTGAAAGTGGATGGTGACTATTTGCTTATCTATACACTATCCGGGTCTCCTCATATCCGAAAAATGGCTTGGGATATTGCGAAGAAACTAAATCTCAAGGTTGTAAATATTAAAAGTGGATACAAGCCAGAACCTAATGATGGAACAATTCATTTTTATGAGATTGGTCCTGCTGAGTGGGTTGGTTTGTGGGCTAAAGCTAGCTATATCGTAACGGATAGCTTTCATGGAACAGCGTTCTCCATCAATTTCAATAAGCCGTTCACTACACTTGTTAATCCGAATAGCATGATGAATAGTCGTGTACTGTCTATTCTGAAAATCATGAACTTGGAGTCGAGAATTGTATATGATTCATTGGAAGGTAAGTATGAGCCATCTTCCTTGTCGGTTGACTTTGGCCCTGTAAATAAGACTTTGGGAGAATGGAGAGAAAAATCGATGAATTTTTTATTATCAGCTCTTAATAGTAAACTTGTATGAAATATGCTTTTATAGACTCTATGGGGTCTGGAATGGGTTGTTGACTACAGACCTTTCTCTTAGCTTCCTTGAAGCGTATGTATTTATGCTAGACGATTGGCAACCGAAGTTGCATACAAGGATTGTAAAACCTTGCTGAACTTTGGCAAATGCCAGTCTGTACATTTTGCCGCTCAAATTGCTAGCTTCACTTTGACAATGATGCTGTATAACATCTTGTGTACAGTGAAGAGATTTGAAGCGTATGAAACCATCGGTGGTCTCTTTACAGAGGTTACCAATGACACTCTCGAGTTGTTCGTAACGGACAAGATATGGGCTGTCATTTTGGGCTTCGTTCTGGAAACTACAGAGCGTTACTCTATAGATGCTACAGAGTTGCTGGCTGATTTTATCGAAAGTAATCCTGTTGCCCATATGCTACGTAATATGTATATTTATAAACAAGCAAGTTAATATATATTCACTTGCGAAACTTCAGTTAACTATAATGAATATTCTTTTCTTCTACAGAATATACCCAGAATATGGTGGTGTTGAGGTTGTTACTACTGTATTGGCAAATCGCTTCGTAAAAGATGGACATAAAGTAGTAATAGCTTCAATTGAGCAGCCCCATCCTGAATTGAAGGATCAACTTGATAGTTCTATAGAGTTGGTCAAGCTTAAATACCCCGTAACATGCAAACAGAATATAACACAACTCCATCAAGTAATAAAGGATAAAGTCATTGACATTATTATCAATCAATGGGGTCTGCCATTTAAAACTACCATGTTGTGCAACAAAGCTATCAAAGGAACGAGTTGTAAACTGATTTCTGTTCTTCATGGCTCGCCTTATACTTCAAAAGTATTACTAAATGCACAGAAGAGTTATAGAGACTCTCATGGTCTAACAAGAATTTGCAAATATTTGAAATATGTAGCTATAGATAAGGTCATTAGGTGGTCAATTAGATATAATGTCGCACATAATGAACAATATATATTACTCTCCCCAGGATTTATCAAGCCATTAATTGACTACGCACATCTTAAAAGTGCGAATAATGTCATTGCAATTGGTAATCCTATCACAATTGATATTAAAGATGACCTTATAGACATAGAGCATAAGAAGAATCAACTTCTATATGTCGGCCGGATGGATTTGACAAACAAAAACGTTAATAGGATTGTTGAAACATGGGGCAAAATTTGGAAAAAATATCCTGACTGGAAATTACTGCTCGTTGGAGATGGTCCGGACAAGCAATATCTTGTGGATTATGTCCATGACAACAAGATACAGAACATAGAATTTAAAGGATTTCAAAAGGACCCGCCAATCAAATACTATGCTGAGTCTTCTGTATTCATCCTGACTTCAGATCTGGAAGGCTTTGGCTTGGTAGTGATTGAAAGCATGAGTTATGGAATGGTTCCAATCGTTTATGGCAGCTATGAAGCCATCTTTGATATTATTGAAAAGAACGAATCTGGTTTTATCCTTCCCAAGCCGTTCAGCCATAAGGATTTGGCAGATAAACTAGATTTACTTATCCAGGACAGGGATTTTCGTGTCAAAATGGCTTACCAAGCTAAGGAACGTGCTAAGATGTTCTGTCTTGATTCTATTGTTGATAGATGGTATAAATTGTTTGGCGAATTAATGGAAGAGCGGGAATGAAACTGAATCGGTATTTAAAATCGCCTGTTTGACATTTGGACCCAAACCTATCATAGCATGAGTAAATTGGCTATAGTAAATAGAAAATTCTATATAATTCTGGTTCTATTCAGCGTCCCCATCTGTATTTTGGGGCAAAGTGTACATTGTGAGAGAAATCCTTTATGGGTAGAGGACTTTAACAAAGGAGAAATCCCCTCATCTGATCTATGGGTTCTTACTGAATGGAAAGCCATGGCGAAGAAAAATGGTATTACATACAACTTTTCTCAAAAGAACGGGAATTTACTTATCAAACTGATCAGTAATAACTCACCTAAGACATACTTTCTTGCTAACATGCATACTACAAAGAAGTATGGAATGACATACGGCAAGGTTGAGGTCAAAGCTAAATGTCCTTCATCTAAAGGAATCTGGCCTGGTATTTGGCTTCGCCCTGTCAGAAGATTGAACCCCAAGGTTGCAGGTGAAATTGACCTAATGGAATGGGTGTCTTGCTTTCCAAAGAACAGGTTTCAGGCAAACTTTCATCTTTGGGGCGAATTTGAAGGTAAGAAAGGCAACTATTCTCAGAGTCCCAAGAAATATGATGCGGGAGGATTTGATATTAACAAATACCATGTGTATTCGGCAGAATGGGATAGCACACAACTAATTGTCAAGGTTGATGGAACTCTCGTTAGCATTTGGTACGCAAAGGACTACAGCATATGGCCTTTCGATTATCCATATGAGTTGTGCCTTGATCTTGGTTATGGCGACTGGGGTGCTGCATGTGGATACGACACGTCAGAATTGCCTCAGACTATGAAAGTAGATTGGGTGAAATATTACAGATTAGCAGAATGATATTTCGTATTCAACAGACATCGTCTGTTGAATACAATCAATAACTGAGCCCACTTTAAAAAGGGGCATATTTTGAATCCAGCATGACCAGTGTGGTCATTCTGAGTGAAACATAGCAATCGGCTCCGCTGGTGAACATCCTTCGAGAAATAGCCATGAAAGAGCCGAAAGTTTCTCTGATAGGCCCGAAAAGGGCAAATATCGTTCTTTGAAATGTTGAAATCTGGAATATTACCATCCTTCTGAGGTTCATCCACATACATCTGCTATATGCATGCATACGATGTTTGAGCAAGCCCCTATATCGGGTCTTGCCATTACGTGTATGAAAACTGTATTGGAACATGGCAGCTTCTACGTTATTCCGTTTATGCTGCTCCTCCAAAGGAAGGCTTTCTATTGATGGGGTTACATCTGTCAGAAGTTCCATGCCGAGAGCCTTCCTGGTAAGAAGGTTAAACTCGCACTTCTCAAACAGATCCTCAATTGATGGTGTAAAGATACGAAAAATATTCCAGATAACGACATAAATCAGAGATTATTTTCGTGAAATATAAACATTTTAAATAGGTCTTACTTTTTAAAGTGGAATCAGTAAGATTACATGCAGTTACTTTCTTTTAAGCAGCTCAAAAGAGTTCTTCGTTTAGTCAAGCAAAAAGGAGCAAGGATATATAAATTCAATAGTCATCTATTGTCGATGCATAACCTATACACCATTATAGGTGGTGTTTTGTTTGCTTGGATTTATACTGATTTTGCTTTTGACTGTCAAGCATGGGTAGCACAGCATCTCAATAAGAAGATGGAAGTGCTGTGTAGAATAATCAGCTTGAATGACAGTGTTAACTGGATTGTGTTATTACTGGTAGCATGGGCTACTTTTATAATATGCAAGCGTTTGGGGCGCAATGCCTACTATTCCGTGGGTTTATTGATGGCAGGCTGTTGCGTGTTATGGGTGCTGTTCTATAAAGCAGAATGGCAATTTATAGAATCTCCCTTGTGGAGCATATCCTACAAGGCGATTTTATCAGCCGCTATTATTGCTATAATTACTACAGATTTGCTTAAACTGATTTGTATCAACATCAAGGAATGGAACAAACCGCTGTATGCCATAAATAAAATGGGATATACAACGGATAACTTGGCCAATCTAGATGAAAATGCTGTGAGAAGACAGTATGCACGGCAAGTCATGACACAGTTGCTAAATACAGATGTGAGTAATAACTCTTATGCTCTAGCGATTCTTGGTGAATGGGGATCGGGTAAATCAACCTTTCTTAAATATATGCAGCAGGTTGATAATCATGATCAAATGTTCCATTTATTGGCGTTTAATCCTTGGGATTGCTTGTCTTCTAAGAATATCGTTACGCAGTTTTTCAAACAGTTGAATGAAAAAGTGAGTGAATTGTATAGCCCGCTTGAAAAAACTCTGATGCAATATGCTCATTTGCTGACTCAAGTAGATGTAGATCCCAGGGTGAACAAATGGTTAAACAAGATAACTTCTACAAAAACTCAAACCTTGAGCGAATTGAAGAAACAAGTGCAGGCTGGGCTAAATTGTATTGACAGGCCAGTAGTAATAGTAATTGATGATATTGACCGTCTTGAGAAAAATGAACTATTTGAAGTGCTTCGGTTGATACGCAATACAGGTAATTTTGCGAATTTAATTTATGTCGTTGCCTATGATGAACGATATGTGGTAGAGCAACTATCAAATTTGGGCATTTACAATGGTCGCCTCTATTTGGAGAAGATATTCCCCACACAGGTTGCATTGCCAAGAATGGTAAATCACCGTTAGCCCGTATGGCGGTACCTATATAATATATTACCTTTGCATC
>ENA-OVGB01003162-OVGB01003162.1-human-gut-metagenome-genome-assembly--contig:-NODE-3162-length-10476-cov-47.076192_pt1 | contig 10476 bp, 4 predicted proteins | sample MGYA00237767_ERZ505413 | MGnify/ENA primary metagenome ERZ505413 (study PRJEB26158, sample SAMN06016410) | human gut metagenome | biome: human gut; feature: ankylosing spondylitis patient; material...
CACCTTCTCCCGGATGGCATCGATGGGCGGGTTGGTGACCTGCGCGAACCGCTGCTTGAAGTAGTTGAACAGCGGGGGATGCTGGTCACTCAGGACAGCCAGCGGGGTGTCGGTGCCCATGGCTCCGGAAGGCTCGGCACCGGCCCGGGCCATGGGCAGGATCAGCTCCTTGATCTCCTCGTATTTGTAGCCAAAGACCTTCTGCAGGCGGGTCAGCTCCTCGCCGGTGTAGCTGGGGACCTTGATGTTGGGGATCTTCAGGTCCTTCAGCCGGACCAGATTCCGGTCGATCCACTCGCCGTAGGGCTCGCGGCTGGCGTAGTATTCCTTCAGCTTCTCGTCATCCACGACCTCGCCCTTGACGGTATCCACCAGCAGCATCTTGCCGGGGCGCAGGCGGTCTTTCATCAGGATGTTATCGGGGGCGCAGGGCAGCACGCCCACCTCGGAGGACAGGATCATCCGGCCGTCCTTGGTGATATAGTAGCGGCTGGGGCGCAGACCGTTGCGGTCCAGCACCGCGCCCACCACGTCGCCGTCGGAGAAGAGGATGGCGGCGGGGCCGTCCCAGGGCTCCAGCATGGTGGCGTAATACTGGTAGAAATCGCGCTTTTTCTGGCTGATGTTCTTGTTGTTCTCCCACGGTTCCGGGATGGTGATCATCACGGCCAGCGGCAGGTCCATGCCGTTCATCACCATGAATTCCAGCGCATTGTCCAGCATGGCGGAGTCGGAGCCGGAGGTGTTGATGATGGGCAGAATTTTGTTCATGTCGTCCTGCATGATGGAGCTGGAAATGCTCTCCTCGCGGGCCAGCATGGCGTCGGTGTTGCCCTTGATGGTGTTGATCTCGCCGTTGTGCAGGATGAAGCGGTTGGGGTGGGCGCGCATCCAGCTGGGGTTGGTGTTGGTAGAGAAGCGGCTGTGCACCATGCCGATGGCAGATTCATAGTCGGGGTCCTGCAGGTCGGTGTAGAACAGGCGCAGGTCGTGCACGAGGAACATGCCCTTGTACACGATGGTGCGGCTGGACAGGCTGGGCACATAGGTGCCGTTGCTGGCCTGCTCGAACACGCGGCGCACGATGTAGAGCTTGCGGTCGAAGTCGATGCCCTTGCTCACCTTGGCGGGCTTTTTGATAAAGCATTGCCAGATGGCGGGCATACAGTCGCGGGCTTTCTGGCCCACGGCGTCCGGGTTCACGGGCACCTTGCGCCAGGCCAGAAATTCCAGGCCCTCTTTGCGGGTGACCACCTCGAACAGCTTCATGGCCTGGGCCCGCAGGTGTTCGTTCTGGGGGAAGAAGAACATGCCCACGCCGTATTCGCGCTCGTTGCCCAGGCGGATGTTCATTTCCTCGGCCACTTTGGAGAAGAACTTGTGGCTGATCTGCAGCAGGATGCCCACGCCGTCGCCGGTCTTGCCCTCGGCATCCTTACCGGCGCGGTGCTCCAGCCGCTCCACGATGGCCAGTGCATCGTCCACGGTCTGGTGGCTCTTGCGGCCCTTGATGTCCACCACAGCGCCGATGCCGCAGGCGTCGTGCTCAAACTGTGGATCGTACAGGCCAAGGGTGTTTTTCTGCTCTGTAAAGTTTTCCATAGACTTTCCCATCCTTTATCAAAATCCTCACCGGATGCGGCACCCTCCGCATTCTGACAAAAAAGAAAAGCGCCCCGCAAGGGCAGAGTTTACCCTTGCGGAACGCCTTTGTTCCGGTACTTTCTATTATAGCGGGCGCTGAAAAATCTTCAAGTGACAGCTGCACCAAATATGATGGCGGCTTTCCACCGCTTCTTGTGCGAAACGCCGCGAACGGCCCGAACTGTGCACCGTACAAAAACAAAACCGCCGCATCCGGCCGCCTTTGCGGGGCAGGGGATGCAGCGGTTTGTGTGCGCTCGTGTGGCTTTTCCGCCCTTAGTGCTTTGCAGCACGCTGTTTGCGGGTGAAGAACCATCCGCAGGCCAGCAGGCCGAAGCCGAAGCTCATCAGCACGACAGCCAGCCAGCCGGTGGTGCCGGTCTGGGGCAAGGTGTCGGCCTTGGTGGTATCCTGTGCGGGGGTCTCAGCCGGCTGGGCAGGCACGGTGGTGTCGTCCTGTGCAGGTGCGTCGGGCTCTGCAGGCTCCTCGGGGGTCTCGGGGGTCTCCGGACTCTCGGGCTCCGTGGGTTCCTCGGGCTCCGTCGGGACGACCGGGACATCGGGGATGTCCGTGCCGTTCTTCAGGTTGGTGAAGACGATCTCGGCGGTGTCATTCTTGGGCACAACGCCGGTGTCTGCGCCGCTGACGCTCTGCAGGGTCCAGCCGGTCTGGCGGACCTCGGCGATGGTGTAGCCAACGCCTGCAGGCAGGTTTGCGATGGTGATGCTTTCGCCGCCCTTCAGCGAGAAGGATGCGATGCCGTTTTCAAACTGCACGCCGTATTCTTCTGCGTCTGCGGTGGTGATGGTGTTGTCATCCAGCATCAGCATAAAGTTGAAGACGGTGTCCGCGTCGTCGGCGTCCAGCTCACCGGCCAGCTCCTTGGTGACCACCAGGGAACCGGTTGCGGTCTGCTTTTCGTTGACGAACGCGATCTCGGCGGTGGCGCGGTAGGGCACTTTGCCCTCGGCGTCGCCGTCCACCCGGGCCAGCAGCCAGCCGCCCTTGGACTGCTCGGTGATGGTGTAACCCATGCGAACAGGCAGGTTTTCGATGGTCTTGCTTTCGCCGTCTTTCAGGGTGAAGGTCGCCTTGCCGTTTTCGAACCGGACGCCGTACCGCTCGTCGTTCACGGTGTTGATGTTCTCATCATCCAGCGTGAGCACGAAGGTGAACTCGGCGTCGCAGTCGTCCACCAGCTGTTCGCCGGTCGTCTGCTTGTGGACGATCAGGGTGCCGGTGGGGCCGTGGGCGGCCTTGAGGGACAGGCGGTTGGTATAAGAAGTGACGGGTTCGACGAGAACCATGTGCAGGTCCGCTTCGTCCTCCGCGTGGGCGTTCCAGCGGGTGTTGTCACTGTCGTCGTACCAGCCGTCAATGGGGTGGTAGCAGTCCGGATAACCGTCCAGTGCCCAGTCGCTGCCGGTAGCACCAAAGGTAATGGTGGCGCCGTCACCATTCTCAATGTCATCACCAGCATATCTTGCATGGTTGTTATACAGCTGTACGTCATCCGAAAGGGTCGCAGTGGCATAGTTTCGGAGACCGCCGCCATACCAAGTGGAAGTGGTGTTATAACGAACACGGCCGGAGAGCAGCGTCAGGGTCGCATTTTTGTTATTGACAATGCCGCTGTTCTTGTTGTACTCGACCTGCAGGTCAACACCGTTTTCTACAGTAAACGTTCCGCTGGTGGTGTTAAAAATACCGGCAGAACTATTATTGCAGACAGAAACGTTTGCACCGGTCGCTACAATAAACGTTCCGTGGGAATTACCAATACCGAAAGATTTATTGTTGTCGGCAGAAACATTTGCGCCATTTTCTATGGTGAAAACTCCACCGTCATTGTAAATACCGTAGCCTTCGTTACGGTCGGCAGAAACATCTGCACCGCTCTGAATTGTAAAGTAGTCATCTGCAGGGGTGGAGAAATTTCCGTAGACGGTGTTGTAAATGCCAGCAGACGCATTGTTGTTGGCAGTGACATGTGCGCCGCCCTCAATAAGGAAGAAACCTGTTGCCCACGCTAGATCACCACCGCCTGCATAGTTGTAGATGCCGACATCATTATTGTTTGCGGAGACATTGGCACCGCTTTTAATGGCAGTACGGGCATCAAAACTGTTTGCAAAGCCGAGCTGGCTATTGTCATCGACGATGACGGTTGCACCGCTTTCAATGTTCAGAATCCATTCGTTTAAAAGGCCGGATAAACCAACATTGTTGCGGGCATAGATATACGCACCGGATTCGATGGTCACGTTGCCTTCGTAGGTGGCATCGTCATGCTGTGCGTGCACGACAAAACCGCCGGTGGCACCATAAAGGTCAGCCTTACCGTTGCCCGTGCAGATAACCCGTCCACGAATATGACTTTCACCTTCACGGCTGTTGCCAATGCCGACGCCAGAGCCGCCGCTGTCAGTAGCATACAACGTAGAAGCAGCATCCATATCAAGGACACCAGCATAAACGGCATAGCCATACCACCCGCCGGGGTTATTGGTTGCGGTGAGCGTGGAAGATATCATGGTCAACGTGCCGCCATAGCTTCCTACACCATAACAGCCGAGAGCACCGCCATAACCGTAGAGACCGTTACCAGTAAAATAGACATCGGCATTGTCCAGCGTGAGATTGATGGGGTCGATGGTCATTCCGTACCAGCCACAGCCGGTGACTTTCAGAGAAGACGAAGTGACCCAGATGCCGTGACCGTCTTCACTGTAACTCTCTGCGTAGATACCGCTGGAGTCACCGTCAGAAAAGTCGGAAATCTCGGCATTTGTATTGTCTTCAAAATACAAATCACTGTCGTGCTCCAGGAAAATGCCGCTGCCTAAGATTTGGTCCGGTGTCAATTTGAATTCGACATGGCTCAAATGCAGCTTGCTGGAATGGGTGATCAGGTTGGCCGTATTGCCTGCGCTGTGTTCATGGGTATGCTGAGCCGCATGAATGGTCAACGTGAGATCCTTGAACGTGATATCACTCTGATACGCATACATGCCATACTGCTCCAGCGTCAGCGTGTAGGTATTGCCGCCGGAAATGGTCAAGTTCTTACTATGGAACTCAAGGCCCGTACTCAGCTCGATGTCCTGCAGCAAGTCGATCTGGGCGCCATCCTGTGCCGCAGCGATTGCCTCGGTCAGCGTTGCATAGGTTTTGCCATTGATCGCACACACAGCCTGATCGCTGCCTGTGCCGTCCGCAGAGCCGGGCGTGTCCGCGTAGAGATCGGGGATGGGGTCGTCTGCATACAGGTCTTCCACAAACGGCGTTGTCGCGGCCGCCGCTGTTTTCGCACTGTCTGCATCCGCAGCGTCCTTCACCGGGTCCGTCTCCACCGGGTCCGTCTCCGCCGGGCCGGAAGCAGCATTTGTGCCGGGGTCCACAGCCACCGGGGTCTGTTCCTGTGAAACATCTGAAACATCTGAAACATCAAAGGAATAGAGATCGGTGGAAAGGTCTTCCCAGCAAATAATGTTGCCGTCCGAATCCGTGATGGGGTCGGAACTCAGTGCAAGCGCACTCAGCGGCATGACACAAAGCAGCAATCCGATGGTCAGTATCACTACGAACCATCTTTTTTTCATAATTTATTACCTCCTTCTTTCTAAAATATGGTGCATTTTGTGCACCAATAATATATTACCATCTGAATTCTGGAAAAACAAGGGTTTCGAAGGATTTTGCACCACAAAAAAGCTGGCTTTTTGCGCCGATTGGGAACGGTACCGGAGTTTCTCCGGCATGTGCTGCCGAAACGGTCCTGAAAACGTGCACCCACGCCGAAAAATACCGGAAACGTGCACGAATCGCAACAAATGAAAAGCTCCCGGAAAATACCGGGAGCAAAGCGAAAATGACAGGGGAAATGTCCGGCGGGGTGCTCAGCCGCCCAGAATGGCGTGCAGGTCGTCTTCCGGCGTGGTGACGGCTTTCAGGTCATATTTTTGCTGCAGCACCTGCACCACCCCCGGCGAGAGGAAGGCGGGCAGGGTGGGCCCCAGCCGGATGTTTTTGATGCCCAGCGCCAGCAGCGCGATCAGGATGCACACGGCCTTCTGCTCAAACCAGCACAGCACCAGCGAGAGCGGCAGGTCGTTCACCCCGCAGCCAAAGGCGTCTGCCAACGCCAGTGCGATGCGGATGGCACTGTAGGCGTCGTTGCACTGGCCCACATCCAGAATGCGGGGCAGCCCGGTGCCGGGCACGTTGCCCAAAGGCAGATCGTTCAGCCGGAACTTGCCGCACGCCAGCGTCAGGATCACCGTGTCCTGTGGGGTGAGCTTGGCGAACTCGGTGTAGTACCGGCGGGAAGGCCGTGTGCCGTCGCAGCCGCCCACCAGGAAAAAGTGCCGGATCTTGCCGTCCTTTACCGCCTGCACGATCTCGCCCGCATGGCGCAGCACGGCATCGTGCGCAAAGCCGGTGACGACGGCCTTGCCGCCGTTCATGCCGGGCACGAGGGTGTCCTCTTTGTAGCCGCCCAGCTCCAGCGCCCGGCGGATGACGGGGGAGAAATCCCGCCCTTCGTCGATGTGCACGATGCCGGGGTAGGACACCACCGAGGTGGTGAACACCCGGTCGGCGTAACTCTCCCGCAGGGGCATGATGCAGTTGGTGGTGAACAGGATGGGCGCGGGGATATCCTCAAACTCGGTCTGCTGGTTCTGCCATGCGGTGCCGAAGTTGCCCTTCAGGTGGGGGTATTTCTGCTTCAGCTCCGGGTAGCCGTGGGCGGGCAGCATCTCCGAGTGGGTGTAGATGTGGATGCCCTTGCCCTTCGTCTGCTCGAGCAATTGCTGCATGTCGAACAGGTCATGGCCGGAAACCACGATGAACGGCCCTTTTTCAATGGTCAGCGGCACTTCCACCGGCACCGGGTCGCCAAAGGCCCCGGTGTTGGCGGCGTCCAGCAGCTCCATGCAGCGGTAGCTGGCTTCGCCGGTCTTCTGCACCAGCGCCCACAGCTCGTCCATGGAAAGGCCCTCGGCGCTCAGAGTTTCCAGCGCGGTGCAGAAAAAGCGGTCCAGCTCCGGGCTGATGCGGCCCAGCACCCGGGCGTGGTAGTTGTAGGCCGCCATGCCCCGCAGGCTGAACAGCACGAAGCTTTTCAGGCTGCGCACGTCCGGGTCCGGCTCGTGCCACAGCCGCTGCATGTCGTAGTCCGGCGCGACGGCCGGGCAGGCGGCGTGGACCTTCTCGGTGAGGGCGTCCACGGTGGCGGCGTCAAAGTTGACATTGGTGATGGTGGTGAACAGCCCCTGCATCAGCAAAAGGGCCTGCTCCGGGGCCGGGGTGCGGCCCGCGTCCACCAGCTGCCCGGCATAGGTGATCAGCGCGCCGGTGAGCCGGTCCTGCGCGGCGGCTGTCTCGGCCGATTTGCCGCACACACCCGCTGCCCCGGTGCAGGCCGTGCAGCCCGCCGCCTGCTCACATTGAAAACAGAACATCCGTTCGTCCATAGAAAAACTCCCTTTCCTGCGTGAGATACCGGGAGTATGGCCGAAAAGCGCCGCCGTTATGCACACACAAAAAACAAGCGTGCACACGGGGCACTGCCCATGCGCACGCTCGTTTGGAAGGGAGCCTGGTTTTGGCTTACTGGATGCCGGTCACCTTGTAGTCCTGGTCCTCGACGGCCTTCTTCAGCACGTCGTCGGCCACTTCGGCGTTCAGGGTGACGATGGCGGTGCCGGCCTCGTGGCTCACCACGGCCTCGTCCACCTCGGGCAGGGCTTCCAGAGCCTTCTTCACGCGGGCTTCGCAGTGGCCGCACATCATGCCTTCCACTTTCAGGGTCTTCTTCATGGTATGATCCTCCGTTTTGACTTCGGGCGCTTCGGCGTCCGATTTTTTGTTATTTTCAGCCGCAGACTGCACCGGGGCAGCAGCGGGAGAAGCGGTTTTGTGGTCGTGCCTGGTGCTGTGCAAATCGAACAGGTTCAGCCGCAGGGCGTTGCTCACGACGCAGAAGCTGGACAGGCTCATGGCAGCAGCACCGAACATGGGGTTCAGCGTCAGGCCGAAGGGGATGAACAGACCAGCCGCCAGCGGGATGCCGATGATATTGTAGATGAACGCCCAGAACAGGTTCTCGTGGATGTTCCGCAGGGTGGCGCGGCTGAGGCGGATGGCCGCAGGCACGTCCGAGAGCTTCGAGTTCATCAGCACGACGTCGGCGGCGTCAATGGCCACGTCGGTGCCTGCGCCGATGGCAATGCCGGTGTCGGCACGGGTGAGGGCGGGAGCGTCGTTGATGCCGTCACCCACCATGGCCACCTTGCCGCTGGCCTGCAGCTGGCGGATGACGGCCTCCTTGCCGTCGGGCAGGACGCCCGCGATGACCTCGTCCACGCCCGCCTGCCTGCCGATGGCGTCGGCGGTGCGCTGGTTGTCACCGGTGAGCATCACGACCCGGATGCCCATGTTCTGCAGCTGACGGATGGCTTCGGGGCTGTCCTCCTTGATGGTGTCGGCCACGGCGATAACGCCCAGCAGACGGCCTGCGCCGCCGAAGAAGAGGGGAGTCTTGCCCTCAGAGGCCAGCTTTTCAGCCTGCTGTGCCAGTGCGGCGGGCAAGGTGAGCTTGGTCTGGATGAAGGCGGCATTGCCGGCATAGATGTCCATGCCGTCCAGCTTGGCCGCCAGACCATTGCCCGGCAGGGCCGCGAAGTCAGTGACTTCCGGGGGAGTGATGGCCTTTGCCTCGGCGTCGGCCAGAACAGCCTTTGCCAGAGGATGCTCGCTGCGGCTTTCCAGCGCTGCGGCCAGCGTCAGAAGCTCCGTCTCGGAGACACCCTCAGCGGGCAGCAGGTCGGTGACGCGGGGTGCGCCCTCGGTGATGGTGCCGGTCTTGTCCAGCGCCACGATCTGGGTGCGGCCTGCGGCTTCCAGCGAGGCGGCAGTCTTGAAGAGGATGCCGTTTTTTGCGCCGAGACCATTGCCGACCATAATAGCCACAGGTGTTGCAAGGCCCAGTGCGCAGGGGCAGCTGATGACCAGAACGGAGATGCCGCGTGCCAGCGCATAGCCCAGCTCATGGCCCAGCAGCAGCCAGACGATGGTGGTGACAACGGCGATGGAGATGACCGCCGGGACGAAGAAGCCCGACACGGTGTCAGCGATTTTTGCGATAGGAGCTTTGGTGGCGGCGGCATCGCTGACCATCTTGATGATCTGAGCCAGCGTGGTATCCTCGCCCACGCGGGTAGCCTCACAGCGGAGGAAGCCCGATTGATTGGTGGTGGCGGCGCTGACTTTGTCGCCGACGGCCTTGTCCACCGGGATGCTCTCGCCGGTCAGAGCGCTCTCGTTGACTGCGCTGGTGCCTTCCAGCACCACGCCGTCCACCGGGATATTCTCGCCGGGGCGGACCACAAAGACGTCGCCCTTCTGCACGTCGGCGATGGCCACGGTCACTTCCGCTCCGTCCCGCACCAGCGTGGCGGTCTTGGGGGCCAGCTTCATCAGGCTCTTGAGGGCGTCGGTGGTCTTGCCCTTGGAGCGGGCTTCCAGCATCTTGCCCACCGTGATGAGAGTCAGGATCATGGCGGCAGACTCGAAGTAGAACTCCATCATATAGTGCATGACGAGCTCGTCGTTGCCATCCACCTGGGCACGGGTCATGGCGAAGAGGGCGTAAGTGCTCCACACGAAGCTTGCCATGGAGCCGAGGGCCACCAGCGTATCCATGTTGGGTGCGCCGTGGATGAGGCCCTTGAAGCCGTTGATGAAGAACTTCTGGTTGATGACCATGACGATGCCCGCCAGCAGCAGCTGGACAAGGCCCATGGCGACGTGGTTGCCGCTAAACCAGCCTGGCAGCGGCCAGCCCCACATCATGTGTCCCATCGAGAAATACATCAGAATGAGCAAAAATGCGACAGAGGCGATCAGCCGCTTTTTAAGATGCGGTGTCTGCCTGTCCTCCAGCGCGCTTGCATCCGCCGCAGGCGCGGCCTCCTGCCCGCGCACAGACGCGCCGTAGCCCGCGTCCTCGACGGCTTTGATGACGGCGGCAGGCTCCGCCGTACCCTCGACGCCCATCGAGTTTGTGAGCAGGCTCACGGCGCAGGATTCGACGCCCGGCACTTTTTTGACCGCTTTTTCCACACTTGCGCTGCACGCGGCGCAGTGCATGCCGGTCACGGTATATTGCTGCATGAAAATCCCTCCTTGGGAGCAAATTACTTCATTAGCTTTTGCAGAGTTGCGGCCAGTTCATCCACGATCTCTTCATGGCCGTTTTTCAAATCCCGCGTCACGCATGTGCGCAGGTGCTCGGCCAGAAGCTCGCGGTTGAAGGCGTTGATGGCGGCGTTGACGGCAGCGGACTGCGTCAGCACGTCGTTGCAGTAGGCGTCGGCCTCGACCATCGCCTGCAGGCCGCGCACCTGTCCTTCAATGCGGCGCAGGCGGTTCAGAAGCTTCTTTTTCTCCTCCTGCGCGCGCAGCGTATGCTTCTCACAGCAGGAACATCGCTTGGGTTCCGGCATGGGCCAGCCTCCTTTTTATGTTTATATACCCCATCGGGGTATCTTCACTATATACCCTGATGGGGTATTTGTCAAGTGTAAATTTACAGGGCTTCCTGTAGGGGCCGATGCCTACTCGGCCCGTTGGGAAGCTGCGAATTCGCAGTAGATTTCCGTAAAAGCCGGTGCGTTCTGCGGGCGGACAGAGTCGTCCGCCCCTACAGGGAGCGGAGGGGCATTGTAGGGGCCGACCTCTCTGTCGGCCCAATAAATGTGACGAATTCGCCGAAGATATCCGAAAAACGGATTGTTCTGCCGGGCCGATGTGGGCATCGGCCCCTA